>Ga0209697_10001391_pt1 | contig 37436 bp, 28 predicted proteins | sample AliMusrvi5mmetaG_FD_184115 | JGI IMG/M metagenome (GOLD analysis project Ga0209697, IMG submission 184115) | Freshwater lake bacterial and archeal communities from Alinen Mustajarvi, Finland, to study Microbial Dark Matter (Phase II) - Alinen... | ecosystem: Environmental > Aquatic > Freshwater... | reverse complement strand
TAGCGGGAGTGGTGGTCTCGAAGCCGACCCCCAGAAAAACAACCCTCCGCTCCGGATTGTTTTTTGCCAGCGTAACTGCGTCAAGTGGTGAGTAGACAATCCTGACATCGGCTCCCCTGGCCCTCTCTTCCATCAACGATGACCGGCTTCCGGGGACACGGAGCATGTCTCCGAAGGTGGTTACAATGGTGCGTGGGTCTTCACTGCAGGCCACCGCCTTGTCGACATAACTGATCGGTGTGACGCAGACCGGGCAGCCGGGACCGGAGATCAGCCGGACGTTTTCGGGAAGCAACGAGCGGATGCCGTACTGGTAAATCGACATGGTATGGGTGCCGCAGACCTCCATGAAGTTAACCGGCGCCGGCAGCCGTTCCGCCATGCGCCGGATAGTGGCTGCCATGTTCTGTACCAGCGTCCGGTCTCGGAATTCGTCCTGGAATTTCATGCCATATCCTCGTGCGAAAAAACCTCCCGCATCAAACGAAGGGTTTCCTCCGCGTAGACCTCATCCAGGCGGGAAATGGCGAAACCGGCATGAACGATCACATAATCGCCAACCGCGACGTCTTCGCCCAGCAGCATGATGCTGGCTTCTTTCTGTACGCCATCGACTTCGGCAATAATAGTGTCGCCATCTTTACTCAGAATTTTCATCGGAACGCCAAGACACATATCAGATTTTTCTCCTTCCTGCGATCGCAGCCTGTCCCAGGGCGATTCCGCCGTCGTTCGGCGGCGCCAGGCGATGGGTGAATACGTGAAGTCCCTTGTTGGTGAGGGCAGTATATATCATTTCAGTCAAAAGGCGATTCTGAAATACACCTCCCGAGAGAATAACCCGGTCAAGCGCGCTTGAAGCCGAGATACGCAGGCAGACGTCCGATGCAGCGGATGCAACGGTCTGGTGGAAACGGTACGCGATGGCTGCTGCCGGGACGCTCCTGTCGATATCGGCCAGAATATCCGTAATCAGTGGAGAAAAATCCAGCTGGAGTGGTTGTTCGTTATGGTAAACCAGAGCGTATGAATAGCTCCCCTCCTGAATCAAGGGGGACTTCATGTTGTCCTCGCCCAACTCCGCAAGCGCTTCCAGCTCAATCGCCCCCTGACCATCGTACAACACACTATGTCGCATGGTGAGCAGCGCGGCAACGGCGTCAAACAGCCTTCCACAGCTGGAGGTGAGGGGCGAATTGATCCCGTTTCGCAGCATCCGGGCAAAGAGTGCGCGCTCTTTCTCCGGAAGGATGCGGGCAACCGGGTGGTCGAACGTAAAGGCGGTTTCTCCCAGTGTCTGAAACAGATAGGCCATTGCCATGCGCCACGGCTCACGCACGGCGGCGTCTCCTCCCGGCAGCAGCACTGGCCGGAAATGCCCGGTACGGTGATAACCGTCATATCCGCCGACCAGAAATTCACCCCCCCAGACGGTACCGTCCGGGCCGAAGCCGGTGCCGTCGAAGATAATACCGATAACATCACCATCCAGGTTGTTTTCCGCCATGCAGGATGTCATGTGGGCATGGTGATGTTGCACCCGAATCAGCGGCAGTCCCGTCTCCTCGGCAAAACGGGACGAGAGATAGTCGGGGTGCAGATCGCAGGCGACCAGCAGTGGTTTGATCTCAAACAGATCGGTCAGATGGGTAACCGAGTGCTCGAATGAGTCGAGGGTGCTCTGGTTCTGAAGATCGCCGATATGCTGGCTGAGCACGGCACGGCTGCCGTCTGCAAGGCAGATGGCGCTCTTCAACTCGGCCCCTGTTGCCAACAGCGACGGCACAGAGAAAGGGAGGGTGACGGCCCGCGGGGCAAAGCCCCGGGCGCGACGATAGAAAAGCGGTTTCCCCTGAAAAACGCGCATCACGGAATCATCGCTGCGGATATGTATCGGGCGGTCATGGGTCAGAAAATAGTCGGCGATTCCGGCAAGGCGTTGCAAAGCATCATCGTCTTCATAGGCCACCGGTTCATCGGACACATTACCGCTGGTCATGACCAATGCTTTAAACGGAGGGTGAGGGGTGAAGGGTGAGGGGTGAAGGGCAAATAACAGATGATGCAGCGGCGTATAGGGGAGCATCAGGCCAAGCCAGCCATTGTTCGGGGCAATCAGGGCCGAAAGCGGGGTGGCGGCGCGTTTTCTGACGATAATGATCGGGGTTTCCGGCGAGTTGAGCAGCCGCTCTTCCATTTCCGACATCAGCACAAGTTCGCGGGCTGTTTCGATGGTCGCTGCCATGACGGCAAACGGCTTCTCATCCCGTTTCTTGCGTTCTCGCAGCCGTTTCACCGCTTCGTGATTGCAGGCATCAACTGCCAGGTGGTATCCGCCGATTCCCTTGATTGCGACGATGGCGCCGTTTTTCAGGAGTATGGCAGCCTGGTTGACGGCGGTGTCGCGCTCGGCAATTTTTTCGGCAGTAGCGGTAAGGAGAGCCGCCTGAGGTCCGCAGGCATGACAGGCAATCGGCTGGGCATGGAAGCGCCGGTCGAGTGGATTTTCGTATTCACGTTGGCAGTCGGGGCAGAGCGGGAAGCTTGCCATGGTTGTTTTTGGGCGATCATACGGTGTTCCGGTGATGATGCTGTAGCGGGGGCCGCAGTTGGTGCATGTTATGAACGGATAACGGTAGCGCCGGTCGGTCGGATCGAAAAGCTCCCGCAGGCAGTCACCGCAGAGAGCGGAATCGGGGGCAATCCGGATATCGGATTCGCCGCCAGAGCTGGGAAGAATGGAAAAAACAGTTTCTACCGCGACAGGTATGTCAATAGCGGAAACGGAGCTGATCACCGCCAGAGGCGGCGCATTGTTCGAAAGCGAATGCTCAAACGACTCCAATGCCTGCGCCATTCCTTGCAGCTCGATTTCAACTCCGGCAGTGGAGTTGCGCACCCAGCCGGACAACTCAAGCTCTTGAGCAAGCCGATAGACAAAAGGGCGGAAGCCGACCCCCTGGACGATGCCTTTTATCTTATAGCTGCGGCGGATTAGTGGAACGTCTTTTCTCATTTTAATCATTATTCCGAGATTATATGCAAAACCAATCATCTGGCTGGAAGCCAACCCCCCAGAAAATCAACCCCACGGATTGCAAACCCTGACCCTGCATCTCTCCATATCCTTGACGTTGCGTGTAACCACTGCCAATCCGTGAACCTTTGCCGTGGCTGCGATGAGTGAATCCATCACCCCGGGAGAATCATGCCCTTCCGTTCAGACTCACCCTGCAACATTCCCCAGATCAGTACCGTTTCCATATCAATATCGATAATCCGTCCCGTAAATCGCTGGGTAAGATCATGTTCAACCCGGGCCTGAAGCTCATCTTTTCTCGTGCCATCCGGGAGTTTACCGATTCCCTTTTGCCTTGTCACGCAACCACTGGTACCACGCCTCCATCCCGGAGCCGCTTCGTGCGGATACTTCAAAAATGGTAATGCCGGGGTTGACGCGGAGCGCATACTCCTTGCATTTCTCGACATCGAAATCAAGGTGTGGCAGGAGGTCGGTCTTGTTGAGCAGCATGATGGTCGAGTTATGGAACATCTGAGGGTATTTGAGCGGTTTGTCCTCACCTTCGGTGACGGAAAGAACAACGACCTTGTGGCGTTCTCCCAGATCGAAAGCGGCCGGACAGACCAGGTTGCCGACGTTTTCGATAAGCAGCAGATCCAGATGGTCGAGATCAAAGGTTTCAGTGCCATGCATAATCATGTGGGCATCCAGATGGCACCCGGCTCCGGTGTTGATCTGGCGGACCGGGACCCCCGTGGCGGCAATGCGCTGGGCATCGTTATCGGTCTGCTGGTCTCCTTCGATAACGGCGCAGCGGAGTGTATGCGACAGGTCTCTCAAGGTGCGTTCCAGTAATGTCGTCTTGCCGGAACCGGGAGAGCTGACCAGGTTCAGAACAAAAATCCCCTTTTCTTTGAATAGGGCACGGTTGAAGCCCGCAAGCCGGTTGTTTTTGCCCAGGATATCTTCTTCAATGGCAATCGTCGTCCGTTTTCCGGTTTCAGCGCCCTGTTCAGGACCATGGTGGTGATCATTGGAGTGCGTGTCGCTGTGATCGTGATCGTGGCTGTGACCATGGCCGCCGTCACGGGAGTGTTGATGATCGTGGTGGCCGTGATGATGGTCATGATCGTGGTGATGGTCGGTGGAACAACCGCAGGTTGTGCACATGGGAACTCCTAAGACGTTGTTTAAATTAAAAATATCAGATTCTTTGGGTAGATGCAATACTGCAGTTATATCTGAATTCGCGAAGGCGAGAAGTCGCAAAACCAGAGTTACGGCTCGCCGAGCTGTAACTGATGCAGACGTGCATAGATGCCGCCGGCGCGCAACAGTTCATCATGAGTGCCCTCTTCGGTTTTGATGCCGTGCTGGATCGTGATGATGCGATCCGCATCCTGAATGGTGGAAAGGCGATGGGCGATGACCAGCGAGGTACGACCCTGCATCATCCCCTTGATCCCCTCCTGGATCATCTGCTCCGAGGCACTGTCGATGCTGGCGGTAGCCTCGTCCAGTATGAGTATCTCCGGATCGAAGGCGACGGCCCGGGCAAATGAGATCAATTGCTTCTCGCCGACCGAAAAGTTACTCCCCCGCTCCCGCACTTCTTCTTTATAGCCTTGCGGCAGTCTATCAATAAACCGGTCGGCTCCGACCGCGGCCGCTGCCTGGCGAACGCGCTGCATGGCCTGTTCGTCCCCCAGGCTGATATTGAATTCGATACTTCCGGCAAACAGGCAGGGATCCTGAAGGACAACGCCGACCCGGCGGCGCACCTGTGCCACGTCGTACTCCCTGATATCAATCCCCTGCAACAGGATAGTGCCGCGTTCTATTTCATACAGGCGTGTCAGCAGACGGGTAATGGTCGTTTTGCCACCACCGCTTTCACCCACGATTGCGATCCTCTCGCCGCGATGAACCGTAAGATTGAAACCGCTGAGAATGTCATTGCCGCTTTGATAGGAAAATGATACGTCGCGAAATTCGATGAGGGGGGCGGCCTCCCCCCTCCCAACCTCCCCCTGCCGGAGGGAGGTTGGGAGGGGGGGCGATGAGCCCGGTATGTCCAGCAGGGCAAAGATCCGCTCCAGGGCTGCCATCGCTCCTTGCATGACGGAGAATTTTGCCGACAGGTCGCGGATGGGAGCAAAAAACTTTTCAATATACTGAATGAAAGCGACCAGAACTCCGAAGCTCACGGCTCCTGTCACGATCTCGCCGCCGCCGTACCAGATGATGAGTGCCACGGCGATGGATGAAAGCGCTTCAACCATGGCATACAGGGAGGCATCCCAGAAGATGACCGGCATGTTGGCATCGCGATACGATGCGTTCAGTTCGCTGAAACGCCGCTCTTCATCCCGCTCGCGGTTGAAGATCTGGATGATGCTGATGCCGGAAACGCATTCGTTGAGGAATGAGTTCAGTTCTCCAAGCCGGGCGCGCACCTCGCGAAACGATTTTCTCATGCGGCGCCGGAAGGTATAGGCGACGTACAGCAGCACCGGCAGTACGGAAAAGGTTACCAGCGACAGTTGCAGGTTCATCCAGATCATGACGGAGATAATGCCGATCAACAGCAGGATATCTCCGATGATGGTAATGATGCCGGAGGCAAACATCTCACCCAGAACTTCGATATCGCTGGTCAGCCGGGTTACTGCGCTCCCGGTCGGCACACGGTCGAACCATGAAACCGGCAGATGCATCACGTGACCATACAGTTCCGCACGCATGTCCGACATAACTCTCTGGCCGACGGATTGCAACAGATACACTTCAAGAAAAGACAACAGCGATTCAAATAGCAGTATGCCGAGAAAAGCGAGCGCGATCTGTTCCATACCGGCCAGTTTTCCGGTGACGATGTGGTTGTCGATGGCGAGCTTGATAATCCAGGGCTGTGCCAACCGACAGGCAGCGACCAGCGGCAATATCAGCAGCACGACTGTTATCGACAGCCGGTATGGAACCACATAGCGTGCAAAACGCCGCAGCAGGGCGGTGTCATAGGCCTTGCCGGCTATTTCTTCTGCGTAAATTCCGCCGTGATGCATAAATAGGAGTCCGAATAGGAAAAGGTATTTTGGGCGGCAGTGTAGCAGATTTTTTCATCGGAGTGAAATAACAAAGGGTCTCAAGGGGGGGCAACGGGTATTATTGCGTGGTACCTCGGCGGGAATGTACACTATGAGCGGCAAACCGGCAGATATATATGGATGCGGGTTCCCACCCCCGGCTCGGATTCGGCTGTTATTTGGCCCTGATGGTGCTTGATGATGGAATAGCTGAGTGCCAGTCCGAGCCCCATTCCCTTTTGACATCCCATATCTTTCGTGGTGAAATAGGGATCGAAAATCATCGGCAGGTTTTCAGGCAGGATGCCGATTCCACTATCCTCAAAAATAACGTGCAGATAATCGCCGGGTGTGAGTCCAAGATCGTTTGCTGACGGCAGTGGAACGGACGCTGCCGATACGTGTAACGAGCCGCCATGCGGCATGGCTTCGCAGGCATTTATGAGCAGACTGGCGATCACTTGCTGCATGTGATCCGCATCGAGCATGACAAGGGGAAGGTCGTCAGGCAGATCAATGACAAGCTCGATTGGGGATTCCGGGCTCAGTTCGGATTCGATGCTTTTCATGATGAGGTGCCCCAGTGCTGCCGGTTTCATCAGTGTGTCTCCCCCTTTTGCCAAAGTCAAAAGTCGCTTGCCGAGTTCCCGAGCGCTTTCGGATGATTTTTCGACAATTGTCAGCAGCGACTCTGTCTTACTGCCCGGTTCCGCACTCATGCGGGCCAGTGACACATACCCAAGGATAACCTGAAGCAGGTTGTTGAAATCATGGGCCATCCCTCCTGCAAGGATGCCGCTGGCTTCAATTTTTTTTGTGCGCAGATTTTCCGCTTCCAGAATTTTTTGCCGCTTTCGGAGTTCGACTGTCTCCTGACAACGATCCAGGGCAACAAACAGGCGATTGAATTCGACCGGTTTAAGGACAAACTGGTTAATGCCGATATCGATGGCCTCTATCAGGTAGCTGGTGTCGCTGAAGGCGGTCATGCAGACGACCTGAATTTCCGGGGACAGGGCTCGCATTTTACGAGCCATTTCAAGTCCGTTCATCCGCGGCATCATGATGTCGGTCAAAACGATATCGGGGAGCTGTTTGCGAAAACAGTCGATCCCCTGCTCACCGTTTTCTGCAACGGTAAGCCGATACCCCCGGGATGACAGAACACGGGATACCTGCTCGCGGGTCGCTGCTTCGTCTTCAACATACAAGAGCGATATATCGGCATACGGCTGCCGGATGTTCACCGTCATGGGAGTCCTCGCAACGCTCTTGATCTGGTCCTTGGAGAAATTCTATCAGATGATGCCGGATGCGCAACCCGGTTTTTATTACATCATGTCTACCGGATCGATATCGACGGAAATGCGGACCGTCGAAGCAACCGTTGCCCGCTGCCGCCAGGCGGTGAGCAAACGGTGGAGGTTGCTGCGGTTTACGGCTTTGAGCAGAATCTGGCGGCGAAAACGATTACGCAGGCGATAGATAGGGGAGGGGGCAGGACCAAGGATTTCGACCCGGATATTCAGTTCCGACTTGAGATGGGCCAGTAAGCGGGCCGTCACATCAGCCTGTTCCGAGACGGTCTGCTCCGACAGACCCGATATGGCGAATGCCGCCAGAAAGGCAAAGGGGGGATAGCCTGCTTCCCGGCGAAACTCCAACTCTTGCCGGTAAAATCCGGTTGCATCATGTTCAGCCGCAGCACGGATCGCGTAATGCTCCGTATCAAGCGCCTGTACAACCACCCGGCCGGGCGTATCGCCCCGTCCGGCCCGTCCGATAACCTGGGACAATAACTGGAAGGTGCGCTCGGCGGCCCGAAAATCGGGCATGCCCAGACTCGCCTCGGCATTTACCACTCCCACCAGTGTCACTTCGGGAAAATCATGTCCTTTGGCAATCATCTGGGTGCCGACCAGGATATCTGCGCTGCCGTCGTTCATTCGTGTCAGGAGGCGCTCGTGGCTTCCTTTACCGGAGGTAGTGTCGCTGTCCATCCGGAGAATTCGCGCCGCCGGCAGCAGCTCTTTTAGCTCCTGCTCCAGTTTTTCCGTACCGGCTCCTAATTCGCTCAGGGTTGCACCGCCGCATGAGGGACAGGTGCCGGGGGCAGGAACGGCGTAGTCGCAGTAATGGCAGAGGCTTTGTCCCCGCTGGCGGTGATAGGTCAGGGTGACAGTGCAGTTGGGACAGGTCAGAGGTTTTCCGCAATCGGCGCAGACCAGAAAGGTGGCAAAGCCGCGGCGGTTGAGAAAGACAATAGCCTGCCGACCCTGGTCGTAGGTTTGTGCCAGGCTGGTTGCCAGCGTTGCAGAAATAGTCTCTTTATGCCCTTTCATTCCCACCAGTTCCACAAGCGGCATTGGGCGGTTTTCGACCCGTTCCGGGAGTTCAATCAGTGTCAGACGCCCCTCTCCGGCGGCATGGATGCTGGTCACCGAGGGGGTCGCCGACCCGAGCACCACGGCGGCCTGCTCCATTCTCCCCCGTACCAGCGCCAGGTCGCGGGCATTGTAACGTAGGCCGTCGGACTGTTTGAACGAGGCTTCATGCTCTTCATCAACAATGATAATACCGATATTTTTGAGCGGTGCAAAAATCGCCGAACGGGCACCGATGACGATTCGTGCCAGTCCCCGCCGGATGCGACGCCATTCGTCATAGCGCTCGCCGTCGGACAGGGCGCTATGCAAAATGGCAATGCCGCCGCCGAAACGGGCCTGAAAGCGTCCGGTCAGCTGTGGGGTCAGGGCGATCTCCGGAACCAGCACCAAGGCGTTCTTCCCGAGATTGAGGGCATGCGAGATGGCCTGAAGATACACCTCGGTTTTGCCGCTTCCGGTTACACCATATAACAGGAACGGAGTAAACTGTAGCCGGTCGAGGCTGGTTGAAATTGCGTCCAGCGCCGCTTTTTGATGGGTATGCAGGCGGCGTGGCTCGTCCCGTGCCACGATGTGGTCTTTAAATGGATCGCGGTATACTTCGTGCTCGACCGCAGTACACAAACCAAGCTCAACCAGTCGCTTCAGTTGCGGAGCGCACGTACCGAACCGTTTGCGCAGCTCAGCTGCCGAAATATTGCCGGTTTCCCGAATAACTGCCATTATTTCCAGCGCCTTGGCGCCGGGTTGGCGCGGGAGGTCATGCAGAGGGGCGGGGAGATAAAACGTTTCGCGGCGAGCAGTTTTTCCTTGTGTCAGAGTTTCCTGATCACCGGAAGTTCCTTTGCGGGTTTGAATATTAATTCCGGCCGGGAGGGCGGTTCGCACTACTTCCCCCAGCGGATGCTGGTAATAGGAGGCCACCCAGCGGAAAAATTCCAGTTCTCCGGCTGTCCAGAGCGGCTCTCTGTCCAGTATGTCGATAATATCTTTTAAATTGGTAATCGCAGAGTCGGGTGCAATCCCCAGGATATAACCGGTCAGTTTCCGGTTGCCGAACGGAACCAGTGCCCGACGGCCTGTCAGTGCCTGTTCGTTCAGCCGTTCAGGCACGCGGTAATGAAATATTTTATCCACGTACAGCGGGATGGCAACTTCAATGATGGTGGGAGATGTCATGCCTGGGACGGGAACACAGCAATGAGGGTCATTAATAGTTCACCAGTATCTTTGCGGTGGTTCCGTTTTGCCGACACGTCTGATTTCTCCGTCTATAACCTTGAACATATCACCCGTCTCGTTGGTCCAGGCGTCCCCTTCATCCAGAGGTGTCGGGACTTCGCGTCTTCCCAGGAAAACTTCCTCATCATCAATAAAAGCGAACCAGTCCAGCGCTCCGGTCATCCATATTCGAGTATTTAATGCCATAATGGTTTCCTTGTGAGGGGGGCCGGTTCGGTCGCCCGATTTTGGGCGAGGCACCGCTTTGCCCCTATGATAATCGCCCTTTGAAATCGTCGTAACCGAAACGGCGTACCACCTTCAATTCTCCGGTTTCAGGTTCGAAGGTGCAGATATGCGGGTGCTGAATACCGTTGAACATGGTGGTCTTGACCATGGTGTAGTGGGACATGTCCTCGAAAGCGAGTCTGTCGCCAGGGCGGAGCGGCTTGGTAAACGACCAGTCGCCGATCACATCCCCCGCCAGGCAGGATGGCCCCCCCAGACGGTAGGTATGCGGTTTCTCGCCCGGATCAAAACCGTTCGTGATGCCGGGACGGTACGGCATCTCAAGGATGTCCGGCATATGGCATGTGGCCGAAACGTCAAGAATGGCGATGTCCATACCGTTATTGACTATATCAAGTACTTCTCCCACCAGAATTCCGGTGCCGATGGCGATGGCCTCTCCCGGCTCCAGGTAGAGTTCCAGATCATACTTTTCCTTGAAGTACTTTACCAGTTCCACGAGGCCGTCGATATCATACCCCTTGCGGGTGATATGGTGACCTCCCCCCAGGTTAAGCCATTTCATTCCGGGCAGAAACTCGCCGAACTTCTCTTCGAAGGCCTTGGCGGTGCGCTCCAGCGGTTCGAAAAGCTGTTCGCAGAGGGTATGGAAGTGCAGTCCTTCAATGCCGTTCAGGGAACGTCCTGCAAATTCCCGTCTCGGGATACCGAGGCGGGAGTTGACGGCGCAGGGGTCGTATATTTCGGTATGTCCTTCCGAGTGTTCCGGATTTACGCGCAGACCGATGGATACTTTTCCGGCGTACTTCTCCCATTGGGGGCGGAACCGTTCCAGCTGGTTAAAGGAGTTGAACACCAGGTGGTTGGAAATTCCAAGCAGTTCGGCAACGTCGCTCTCTTTGAAAGCGGCGGAAAAACTGTGTACCTCGCGGCTGAATTCCTCCCGACCCAGGCGCGCCTCCCAGGGGGAACTGGCGCAGACACCGTGCAGGGTCCGACTGATAAGGGGGAATACGCTCCACATGGAAAATGCTTTCATAGCCAGCAGGATCCTGGCGCCGCTCCGTCGTTGCACGTCATCCAGAATGGCCAGATTATGGCGCAGCCGTCCCAAGTCTACCACGTAGGCGGGAGAGGGGGAAAGCTGAAGAATCTTTTCGATGTCTATACCGGTCAACGGATTACAGCTCCGGCCATTCACCGCCATCGACGACGACGGTCGGCAGTCCCATCGGCCCGAGTACATCAAGGAAAAGCTCCGGGTCAAACTGTTCCATGTTGTAAACACCAGCCTGGCGCCATTTGCCGGTCAGCATCATGATCGCGCCGACCACGGCCGGGACGCCGGTAGTGTAGCTGATCGCCTGTGACTGGACTTCCCTGTAGCACTCCTCGTGGTCGCAGATGTTATAGATATAGACCTGTCTGCGCTGACCGTCCTTGGTACCGCGGGCGATGACGCCGATGCAGGTTTTTCCCTTGGTTAACGGCCCCAGCGAGCCGGGATCGGGGAGCAACGCTTTTAAAAACTGGATGGGGACGATTTTCTGGCCGTTGAATTCCACCTCGTCGATACGGGTCATGCCGACGTTCTGCAATACCTCAAGATGTTTCAGGTAATTGTCGGAGAACGTCATCCAGAACTGGGCCTTCTTGATGGTCGGGATATGTTTGACCAGCGACTCCATCTCTTCGTGGTAGAGGCGGTAACAGTTCATCGGTCCGATACCTTCGGGAAAATCGAACACCCGTTTGGTGGAGAGCGGTGCAGATTCCACAAACTCCCCGTTTTCCCAGTGACGGCAGATGGCGGTAACTTCGCGGATATTGATCTCCGGGTTGAAGTTGGTAGCAAAGGGTTGGCCGTGGCTTCCGGCATTGGCGTCGATTATGTCGAGCTCTTCCACTACATCCAGATACTTCTTGGCGGCCAGGGCGGTGTAGACGTTGGTGACACCCGGATCGAACCCGGAGCCGAGCAGCGCCATCACCCCTTTCTCCTTGAAACGTTCCTGATAAGCCCACTGCCAGGAATATTCAAATTTTGCCGTATCGAGCGGTTCATAGTTGGCGGTATCGAGGTAATCGACACCGGTTTCGAGGCAGGCGTCCATGATATGCAGATCCTGATACGGGAGGGCCACGTTAATTACCAGCCTGGGCTGCAGCTGTTTGATCAGTGCCACCAGTTCCGGGACGTTGTCGGCATCCACCTGCGCCGTGTTGATGCTGTTATGTAACTGGGCGGCAATGATGTCGCACTTTGACTTGGTACGCGAAGCCAGGGTAATCTCGCTGAAGATGTCGCGCCGCTGGGCGCATTTATGGGTGACAACCTGGCCGACGCCACCGGCGCCGATGATAAGGACTTTGCTCATTATAGTGTTCCTCCCTGAAGGTGGGCTTTGTCAGGCGAGGCATAATACTGGTAATTGCTCGTTAGCACAATACCTGTAACAAAACTTTTACAAAATAATGAAGGTTATTCCCCCAGATACGTATACCCCAGCAGGGTACGATCCAGCAGTTCGATAAAATGGCTGCTCTCTTCGATGGAGATTTTCTTCAAAACGACGCTTTTTTCCAGGTTGTCCCTGACCTGCTTCAGGATTTCCGGCCCTTTGTACTGGACGTACTTCAGTGTTTCCCAGGTTGCGTCGCCGTTGATGACGGTGTCTATCATGTAGCCGGTCTTCTTGTTGAAGGTGATATGGACGGCGTTGGTGTCGCCGAACAGGTTGTGCAGATCCCCCAGAATTTCCTGGTAGGCGCCGATCAGGAAGAAGCCGATATAATAATCCTCATCTTTGCGGATTTTGTGCAGCGGGAGGTACTTTGAACGGCCGTTTTCGCCGACAAAACTGGTGATTTCGCCGTCCGAGTCACAGGTGATATCGGCGACCGAAGCCATGACATCGGGCTTCTGGTTGAGGCGTTGGATCGGCATGATCGGGAACAGCTGATCGATGGCCCACGAGTCGGGAATCGACTGAAATAACGAGAAATTGGCAAAATAGGTCTGACGCAGGTGTAACTGGAAATTCTGCAACTCCTCCGGAATCGGCTTGATCCGTTCGACGATGCTGTTTATTTTCCTGATTATCTTGGCGTAAAGCCATTCGGCGATGGCCCGGTCGTTGAGGGTCAAATATCCGAGGTTAAAGAGACTGACCGCCTCGTTGATCAACTGAAGCGTATCGTGATAGTCCTCGCGCAGGGAATATCGGTCGATGCTCTTGTAGATGTCCGTCAGCTTTTTTACGGTTGGGGCCACTTTTTCGGACTGGGTCAGGATTTCCTCAAAATCGGGCATTAGATGCTGGGTATTGGTGTTGAGGACGTTGGTGACGAGCACCGAGTAGTGAGCAACCGTCGCCCGACCCGATTCGGAAATGATGTTGGGGCATTCAACCCCGGCTTCATCGCAGATGTTCTTGATCTGGTAGATGACATCGTTGGCATACTCTTCAATGGTATAGTTGACACTGGAAAAATAGCTTGATTTTGAACCATCGTAGTCGACGCCAAGGCCGCCGCCGATATCAAGATATTCGATGCCGACTCCCAGCTTTTTCATTTCGGTGTAGACGCGGGCAACTTCGATCAGCGCGGTCTTGATCTTGTCGATCTTGGTTATCTGGCTGCCGATATGCGAGTGCAGCAATTTGACCGAACTGAGCATTCCCTGGTCTTCCAGCATCCGGATGGCGGCGATGATTTCCGACATGCGCAGGCCGAATTTTGCGTCTTCCCCTCCGGAGGTCGCCCATTTACCGGTTCCCTTGGAAGAAAGCTTGACCCGGATCCCCAGTTTGGGAGAAATACCGGTTTTTTTGGCGATCTCGATGATCTTTTCCAGTTCGAACAGTTTCTCCACCACCAGTGTGATGTCGAAGCCTACCTTGGTGGCGTACAGGACGGTTTCGATGTATTCGGCATCCTTGTAGCCATTGCAGATGATCGGCAGATTGTTGCCGCTGGAGATCGAAATCCCTGCCACCAGCTCCGGTTTCGATCCGACTTCAAGGCCGATATTATAGCGTTTTCCGTACCCGGCGATAGCTTCCACCACCTGCCGCTGCTGGTTGACTTTGATCGGGTAGAACGTCTGGTATTTGGCGGGATAATCGTTCTCCTGGATCGCATTTTTAAAGACCCGGTTGATCGAGGCGATACGCCCCTGCAGCACGTCCATGAAACGGAGCAGGATGGGAGGTTTGATCTTACGCTTGATCAGATCGTCTACCAGCGCCCGCAGATCGATGGCGTGCTTGGAATTTGACGAAGGATGAACGCAGATGTTCCCTTTTTTATTGATCGAGAAGAGATCTGCGCCCCAGTTGTCGATATTGTAAATCTTGGCAGATTCATTGATGGACCATTTTTCCATGACCTGTTCCCTATCTTCCGCATAGTCTCACCCAAACAAACTACCCTATTTATGGCATAGTGTCGTCAATGTCAAATTTTAATTCAAATATACTCTTTAATACGATATCGACGGAATGTCTGTCTTGACTTTGCCGGAGGGAATGATTACCTTCGTCCTAACTTAGAGAGTTCGGTACATTACCTCCTTTTAAGGTGCCTTTTATGCCACGTTATTCAGGCAGGAAACTGTTTACACAGGAAATTTTCGATCGGCACGTCGGTGAGATGCGTAGCCTGCTGCATGCACTTGAACTTCGGGATTTATTTGAAGACAATGAAACCCGGCCGAAGATGGATATGTATGAAACATGTCAAGATGTTATCCTCGAATATGATCTGCCCGGTTTCTTGCTGGATGCCATATCTCTGAGAATAAACGGTCAGACACTGCTTCTTGAGGCCTGCAAGCCGAGGGAGCAGAACGAAGGCAAATTTATTTGTGTGGAACGGAGTCATGGTCGTTTTCACCACGAAGTGCATATCCCCGGAAATATAGACCTCAGCGCAATCAGGGCGGAGTACCGACGGGGAGTGCTCCGGGTGATTTGTCCAAAAAGCGGCGAACGTTTTGTACCAATTAAGGAACTGTAATACATAATATTAGTTCTCATTTGTAGCTCCAAAGGAGATTTAGATTGATAGAGATAGAGAATGATGCCGAACAAAGTTCGGAAGAACTGAAAATTCCCGAGGTACTTCCGCTGCTGCCGATTCGGGACGTGGTGGTGTACCCGTTTATGATCATACCGCTTTTTGTTGGACGGGAAATGTCGGTAAAGGCCGTGGACAGCGCCCTGGCGGGTGATCGGATGATTTTACTGGCAACTCAGCACGATGTTGGCGATGAGGATCCGCCTGCCGATAAAATTTACGAAGTCGGCACGGTCGCCATGATCATGCGTATGCTCAAGCTGCCTGACGGACGCGTAAAAATTCTCGTCCAGGGCTTGGCCAAGGCGCGCATTACGGAATATGTGTCTGATAAACCGTTCTATACGGTTCGGGTTGAACGGCAGCATGATACCGTGATCGTTGATGTATCGCTGGAAACCGAGGCGTTGATACGCACCGTGCGCGAGCAGTTGACCAAGGTTATGGAACTCGGCAAACAGGTGTCGCCCGAGGTGATGGTTATTCTGGAGAATATCCAGGATCCGGGGAGCATGGCCGATCTGGTATCCAGTAATCTCGGGCTGAAGGTTGCCGATGCGCAAACCTTGTTGGAAATAAACGACCCAATCGTCCGTCTGACCAAGGTGAATGAATTTTTGAACCGGGAAGTCGAACTCCTGAGTGTGCAGGCCAAGATCCAGAACGCCGCACGCGAGGAGATGGGTAAAAACCACAAGGAATATTACCTGCGCGAGCAGATGAAAGCTATCCAGAGTGAGTTGGGAGATAACGAAGGTAAAGAAGATCTGGCGGAAATCAGAAAGGCGATAGAATCAGCCAAAATGCCGGAAGCGGTGCAGAAGGAGGCGCTCAAGCAGTTGGGACGCCTGGAAAATATGCATCCGGATGCCGGAGAAGCGAGCATCGTCAGAACCTATCTGGACTGGATGGTGGAACTCCCCTGGAGCAAGTCGACGCGCGACAGTCTGGACATCGTTCGTGCCAAGACGATTCTGGATAATGACCATTTTTATCTGGACAAGATCAAGGAACGTATCCTGGAATTCCTGGCGGTGCGTAAGTTGAAGAAAAAGATGAAAGGGCCGATTCTCTGTTTTGTCGGTCCTCCCGGTGTCGGTAAAACTTCGCTCGGCAAGTCTATTGCCCGCGCCATGAACCGTAAATTCGTCCGCATTTCGTTGGGGGGGGTACGTGATGAAGCCGAGATTCGCGGCCATCGCCGTACCTATATAGGCGCTCTTCCCGGTCGCATTTTGCAGGGTTTGAAACAGGCCGGCGCCAATAATCCGGTCTTCATGCTGGATGAAATCGACAAGCTGGGGTATGACTACAAAGGCGATCCCTCATCCGCACTCCTTGAGGTTCTTGATCCGGAGCAGAATCACTCGTTCTCCGATCATTATATCAACCAGCCGTTTGACCTCTCGAACGTTATGTTTGTGGCGACTGCGAATCAGATGGACCCCATTCCGTCGGCTCTGCGTGACCGGATGGAAGTTATCAATCTGGCCGGGTACACCGAGGAGGAAAAGCTGGAGATTGCCAAGCGCTATCTGGTGCCGCGCCAGATTAAGGAAAACGGACTTAAGCCCAAACACATCAGTTTTGACGATGGCTCAATATCGGAGATTATTTCCAAATATACCCGTGAGGCCGGCCTGCGTAACCTGGAACGGGAAATAGGCAAGATTTGCCGCAAAGTGGCTCGGAAAGTGGCCGAGGGGAACCAGCGTATCGTCAAGGTAACGGCTAAAACTCTGCACACATATCTTGGGGCGCCGAAATTTGTTCGTGAAGAAGATCTGGACAAAAATGAGGTCGGGGTTGTAAATGGCCTTGCATGGACACCGGTGGGGGGGGAAATTCTTCATATCGAAGCCAGCTTGATGGCGGGTAAAACCGCTTTGACGCTGACCGGGCAGCTGGGAGATGTGATGAAAGAGTCGGTTCAGGCGGCCCATTCCTACATCCGTGCACATGCTGCGGCGCTGCATTTGCAACCGGAACTGTTCCATGATCATGAAATTCATGTGCATGTTCCTGCCGGCGCCATACCAAAAGATGGCCCGTCTGCCGGTGTTGCCATGACCGTGGCGCTCGTATCGATATTATGCCAAATCCCGGTACGCAAAGACGTAGCTATGACCGGTGAGGTAACGCTGCGCGGCAAGGTGCTTCCGATTGGCGGTCTTAAGGAAAAAATTCTGGCTGCGGTGCGCTCCCGGATGCGGCTGGTGATCATCCCCGAGCAGAACAAAAAGGACCTGGAGGACATTACGCCGGAAATCCTCAAAAAAATCAAAATTGTAGCGGTGTCGGAAGTAGAAGACGCTCTCAAGCTCGCCTTGGAGAAATATCCGCCTCCCGCACCGCCCGTTGCAAAAAAGAATCGGGATAAAAGTAGTCAGGCTACTTAATAGAGGTGATACATGTCTGAAGAGGTGATCTACTCCGCATCCTGGTTGATAAATCCCGATGCCCCGCCCGTTGTCGGCGGGGCATTGCTCGTTCATGACGGTATAATTGCGGAAACCGGTACGGTGAGTTCTCTTCGCAGCAAATACTCTGCTCCGGTGCATGATTTTCCCGGTTGTGCTTTGATTCCCGGCTTTGTCAACGCTCATACTCACCTTGAATTGACCCATTTCCCTTCCTGGCGGCTCAGGTCCGGCGTCGATTATAATCCGCGGCGATTTACCGACTGGATTATTCAGTTGATCAAAATATCGCGCGGATTGACTCCCGAAGAGTACCCCCCCTCGGTTCGGGAGGGGGTACGGATGTGTCTTGAATCGGGGACAACCGCGATTGGCGAGATCGTTACCAATACGGCGCTGGCTGGGCTTTATCACGAATCCCCGCTTGCCGGGCGGCTCTATTTTGAACTGCTCGGGCAGGAATCCGATCATTTCAGGAGCAAACTTGCTGCGGCAACGGCTGCGGCGCTCGCCGGTAAAATGCACTTACTACGGCCCGGTCTCTCACCTCATTCACCTTACACGATTACGCACCACTATCTGCCTGAAATTCGGATTACTTCTGCAGCACACGCCCTGCCGCTTGCCATACATCTTTCGGAGTCACAATCCGAATCTGATTTTACCTTTGACCAGACCGGAGAACTGGCTACGTCCTTTTACCCGTTTGTCGGGTGGGAACGGTTCCTGGGGCAGCCCGCCCGCTGTAGTTCCACGGAGTTGCTGGACAGTCATGGACTGTTGACTCCGACTACGCTGGCGGTTCATTGCGTCCATGTTTCTGTCGCGGATGCCTCTATCCTCAAGTCGCGCGGCGTGCACGTAGCACTCTGCCCACGCAGTAACGAGCTTCTCGATGTCGGGCGTGCGCCGGTTTCGCTGTTCCAAAAAATGGGCATTCCCCTGTCACTCGGCACCGATTCGTTAGCCAGCAACAATTCCCTCTCGTTGTGGGACGAATTGCGCTTTGCGCTGGATATCTTTCCTGATGACCTGACTGAAACAGACATTTTCCGTATGGTTACGACAGGCGGTGCCGCCGCTCTCGGTATTTCATCCGCCTGCGGCTCTCTGGATAAAGGCAAACGGGCGGATTTTCAGGTAATCGCCGGTTGTGATGGCGGCGAAGGTGGAGTGCTGGAGCGGGTCATACGGGAGGGGTGCATGCAGGAAGTTTATGTTGGTGGTGTCTGTTACGCGGGCAACGTTTGACCTTTCTTTACCCGTTTTTCCTCCAGAATCATATCAAGTGCCAGCAGAAAAACCCCGACGCATATCAGCGAGTCGGCGACATTGAAGGCCGGCCAGTGGTGGCGGTACCAGTGAGCATCCAGAAAGTCAATTACCTCCCCCAGCCTGATCCGGTCAATCAGATTGCCGACAGCACCGGAAAAAATCATGGACAGTGAAATATGAGCCAGTTTCTGGTCGTCGCGCAACCGGCGAAAGGCGATCAGAATTACAAACGCTGCAATAATTGATATGGTGATAAAAAACGGCAGCCGCCATGACGCGTTGGAGAGAAAACTGAAAGCCGCTCCCCTGTTTCTGACATAGGTTATATGAAAGAAATTTTCAATGATCGGTATCGAGTCGAACAACACCATGCTGCGATCAACGGCGATTTTGGTGATTTGGTCGATGAGTATGCCGGCCAGGGCAATAGCTGCAAATTGGATATGTCTCGGTTTCATTGCTTAATTCCGTGCATCCGTGGGACGCTGTTGTCGACTGCATCTTCCGGGGGTATGATGGTGGCGCGATTTTGCCCGTTCTTTTTTGATGCATGGAGATGAATAAAAGCCGTCATCACGTGACGGCAATCGTGCATTTCGGACAGATGGTCGGGTGTTCTGAATCCGTACCGAGTTCCTCACTGTAATACCAGCAGCGCTCGCACTTCTCACCCGGAGCTGCGCTAACCTGGATTTTCAACCCCTCCAGATTTTCCGAAGCCCAGTATTCTCCCTCCAGATCCGGTGCCAGCGTCGCTTTAGATACAATAAAAATGCTGTTCAAGTCGGTCGCATAGTCCGTAAGGAAGGCAAACAGTTCAGGTGGCGCGGCTATGGTAACGGCAGCGTCAAGGGAATGGCCGATGGTTTTGGCGATACGGGCGAGTTCCAGGGCTTTGGAAACATCTGCACGGACTTTGATGATACGTTCCCATCGGGCCGCCAGGGCATCGTTTTTCCATTCCGGGTGAAGAGCGGGGAATTGGGCCAGGTGTACGCTCTCCTCACGCTCTCCCGGCATGAACTGCCAGACTTCGTCTGTGGTGAACGAGAGCACCGGAGCAAGAATACGGACCATGGTGTCGAGGATGCGGAACATGACCGTTTGGGCGCTCAACCGTTCCAGAGAACTTTTTTTGCTGGTGTACATCCGGTCTTTGAGTATGTCGAGGTAAAATGCACTCATTTCCGTCGTACAGAAACCGTTGACTTCCTGATAGATGACGTGAAATTCCAGTTCTTGATAGGCGGTGAGAATCCGGCTTTTCAGTATTTCAAGCTGGTGCAGAGCCCACCGGTCGATTTCCGGCATCTTCTCGAACGGCACCGATTGAGTTGCCGGATCGAAGCCGCTGATGTTGCCGAGAATGTAGCGGCAGGTGTTACGAATGCGGCGATACGCTTCCGCGACCCGGGTCAATATCTCCTGCGAGATGCGGGTGTCGTCCTGATAGTCCATGGCGGCAACCCAGAGTCGCAGGATATCGGCGCCGAACTTCTTGATGACATCTTCGGGAGCCACGACGTTGCCCACCGATTTACTCATTTTGCGTCCCTGTCCGTCCAGCACAAAGCCGTGGGTCAGGACGCTTTTATATGGAGCAACGCCACGGGTTCCGACGCTCTCCAACAGGGACGAGTGGAACCAGCCGCGATGCTGGTCGCTCCCCTCAAGATACATATCGGCCGGGGAACGGAGGTTTGAGCTTGGTTCCAGGACGGCTGCATGCGAAACACCTGAATCAAACCAGACATCCAGAATGTCGTTCTCTTTTTCAAAAGATGCCGCGCCGCATTTCGGGCAAACCGATCCGGGGGGAAGTAACTGTCCGGCGCTCCAGTCGAACCAGACATCGGAGCTTTCCTTTTTGAATATTTCTGCAACGTGGTCCATGATGGCGCCGTCGGCAATGTATTCGCCGCAGGCGGTGCAGGAAAATGCAGTTATCGGCACACCCCAGGAACGCTGCCGGGAGACGCACCAATCGGGGCGATTCTCGATCATGCCGTAGATCCGCTCGCGTCCCCATTTCGGAATCCACTCCACCTGATCAATGGCTTTCAGCGCATTATCACGCAGGTCATTGGCCTTCATGCTGATGAACCACTGTTCCGTGGCGCGGAAGATAATCGGTTTTTTACAGCGCCAGCAGTGCGGGTAGGAGTGGCTGATGGAGGCGGTCTGGAGCAGTGCTCCGACCTCGACCAGTTTGTCGATGACGCTCTGATTGGCGGGAAAGACTTGCTGGCCGCCGAAGAACTCCACATTTGCCAGGTACTTGCCGTGGTTGTCAACCGGGTTGTAGATCTCCAGCCCCTCTTTCAGTGCCAGCTCGTAGTCTTCCTGACCGTGGCCGGGGGCGGTGTGAACGCAACCGGTACCGGCTTCCAGCGTTACATGCTCGCCGAGCAGCACGATTGAATCGCGATCATAGAACGGGTGTTTGCACCGTTTGCGTTCCAGCAGGCCCGCCTTGAAAGTGGCGATGACTTCGCCGGTCAAGCCGACAGTTGCCAGGAATGAGTCCTTAAGCCCTTCCGCGACAATCAGCACACCTTTTTCAGTATCAAGCGCGACATAGTCGAACTCGGGATGAAGTGCCACGGCCAGGTTGGCCGGAATAGTCCAGGGGGTGGTCGTCCAGATCACGACATATGCCTGTTTTTCGGCCAGCGCCGGTATCTCGGCGGAGATGTTATCCTGGAGGGCGAAACGGACGAAAATGGAAGGCGAGGTATGGTCAGCGTATTCGACCTCGGCTTCGGCCAGGGCCGTGACGCATGAGGAACACCAGTGCACCGGTTTGCGGCCACGGTAGAGTCCGCCGTTGTGGGCAAAACGGGCCAGTTCGGCGGCGGTCAGCCCTTCATATTCGTAGTTCATGGTCAGATAGGGATGTTCCCAGTCACCCAGAATGCCGAGGCGTTTAAATTCCTCTTTCTGGATATCGACAAATTTTGCGGCATAGCTCCGGCACTCGCGGCGCATCTCCAGTTTGCTGATCTGGTGTTTTTTTGAACCGAGGTTCTTCTCCACCTGCAATTCAATCGGCAGCCCGTGGCAATCCCACCCCGGCACGTAGGGGGCGTGGAAACCTTCCATACGCTTAACTTTCAGTACAATATCTTTAAGCGTTTTATTGAGGGCATGACCGATATGGATGTGACCGTTGGCGTACGGAGGACCGTCATGCAGAACATAGAGCGGTTTGTCTTTGCCGTGCTTCTCAAGTTTGGCATAGAGCCCGTTTTCCTCCCATTTCGCGAGCATTTCCGGCTCCCGTTGATTCAGGTTGGCCTTCATCGCAAAATCGGTCTGTGGCAGGTTGAGGGTGTCTTTATATTCCATAGTTAAGGCATTCTCCGTTTCAGATTCGTTAAAACTGGATTAAACTACAGATATAGAGCCGGAATGTCAAGATGTCGGCTTGTGGTCCGCCGGAGTCAATATGTCTGAGTCAGATAGTTGCAATTACCATACACTACAATTCGCAGGTTGTATTCGTTCTTGCATTTCTTACGGTTACTCTGCTATTCTTTTCCGCCTCATTTTACCTACTTGAAATGATCACTGAAAGGATCACAACGTAATGTTGAAAATGTTTGATTATCTGTTCGGATTTTTTTCCAATGACCTCGCCATTGACCTTGGTACTGCAAACACCCTTGTTTATCTGAAAGGTAAGGGGATCGTGGTGCGTGAACCGTCAGTCGTCGCGGTGCAGAAAATGCCCAACGGTCAGCAGAAGGTGCTGAAGGTCGGCATGGAAGCGAAGCAGATGCTCGGTCGTACGCCCGGGTCCATTACTGCCATCCGTCCCATGAAGGATGGCGTTATTGCCGATTTTGATATTACCGAAGAGATGCTGCGCTATTTTATTCATAAGGTACATAACCGTAAAACTCTTGTCCGTCCCCGCATCGTCATCTGCGTGCCGTCCGGGATAACCCAGGTTGAAAAACGTGCGGTCAAGGAATCGGCCGAGTCGGCCGGAGCCCGTGAAGTATACCTGATTGAGGAGCCGATGGCAGCAGCTATTGGTGCCGGCCTGCCCATCATCGAAGCATCCGGGAACATGATTGTCGATATCGGCGGCGGCACGACCGAGGTGGCTGTTATTTCGCTGGCCGGGATCGTTTATGCACAGTCCACCCGCATGGGGGGCGACAAGATGGATGAGGCGATCGTTCAGTACATCCGTAAAAAATACAATCTGCAGATCGGTGAGCGGTGGGCAGAAAAGATCAAGATAGAGATCGGCGAAGCGTATCCCGGTCCGGAAACGCTGGAGATGGAGGTCAAAGGGCGGGATCTGGTCTCCGGTATCCCCAAAACCATCAAGGTAAACTCGGACGAAATCCGCGATGCTCTTAAAGAAGCGGTCAACGCCATTGTTGATACGGTGAGGATCTGTCTGGAAAAAACACCGCCCGAACTGGCGGCTGATATTGTCGATCAGGGCATTTTTCTGGCCGGTGGCGGCGCCTTGCTGCGCAACCTGGATCTGTTGCTGCGCGAAGTTACCAAAGTGCCGGTTCTTATTGCCGAGAACCCCCTTGACTGTGTTTGTCTTGGCTCCGGTCTTGTTCTGGACGAGCTTGATCTGCTGCGCCGCGTTGCTATTTCATCCTGATTTGTTCGCTGCGGGATCACCGGCTTCACCGTGACAGAGTCGGTCGCTTTGTGATCCCGTGGTGGCGAGCCTTTCACACATGCTATGACTTCCCCCACTATCGACATTCTGGTTCCGGTCTGGAACAACCCGTTTGAGACCCGCGCCTGTCTTGCGGCGATTCTCATACACTCTCCGGCTGCTCGCCTGATAATCGTCGATAACGGCAGCAGCCGCGATATGGAACTGATGCTGGAAGAGTTCTCCGAACCGTTGGGCGAGCAGGGGCTGTTTATCAAGTCAGATCGGAATATCGGACTTGTTGCCGCGATCAATATGGGGCTGTCCCGTTCTGACAGCGATTACACCGTGATTGTTCTTCCCCATGTAGTCGTGCAGGATGGGTGGCTGGAACTTCTGGTGGGGATGGCGGAAACCGCCGCTGCCGGAATCGTTTCGCCGCTGTTTAGTGGCCCGGATGCGCCGAACCTCCCTGAACTCGCTCCGGGATGCACGATGATGGAAACCTGTACGGTCTCTTTCTCGACACTCCTCCTCCGGACCGAGATGCGCATGGTTTCCGGTACGTTTGACGAACGTCTCGATGGTAATGAGTGGTGTCTGAAGGAGTATGTCCGACGTGTCGCTGCCCATGGGTATCGTACCTGTATTTCCGGGCGGCTTTGTTTGTCCTGTTCTTCCGGGCAGCAGTTCGGTTCGATGCGGCGCAGGAGCGAGATGATTCAGAACAGCCGCTCGGCGTATATATCCCGGTGGGGAATTGTTCGTCATTATTGCGTTTATTTTGGCACGGAAGCGAAAGCCGAAACAGTTGGCGATACCATTGCCGCCATTCTGGATGGTGCTCGCCAGGGTCACCGGTTTACATTGCTGTTGCATCGCCGCCAGTACGCCAATTTTCGGAAAATGGGGTGGAATGGCCTGCATACCGGCATAGCTCTGTGCCGCATTTCGATCCTGTTTCCGCGGCAGGATCTGCGTCGGAAATTGTCAGCGTTGCGGAACACCTCACCCGATCTGCTTGCGGTACGGGGATCTGCCGAGGTGCCTTTTCCGGGCATTGATACCGCTATCTCACTTGATGAACTTCTCGGCGCCATTGGTGTCCACACGGGTACAATCCCGGGCCAATTTCAGGAGGCATTACCATGATTTCGGAGATTATATCTCAATTAACCGCTCATCGCGACGTCATTGCCCGCGTTGAGCGGGAACTGTCACCGCAGATCGCCGAAATGGCGACCCTGCTGGTGGAAACCTTCACGCACGGCGGCAAGCTTCTGGTGATGGGGAATGGCGGTTCGGCAGCAGATGCCCAGCATTTTGTGGCCGAGATCGTCGGGAGATTCAAGATGGAACGACGGGGATTACCGGCGGTTGCACTTTCAACCGATACTTCGATTCTTACCGCCATCGGCAATGACTATGGTTTTGACAAAGTCTTTGTGCGTCAGATCGAAGCACTTGCAGTAGCGGGTGATCTGATTGTCGGGATCTCGACCAGCGGCAATTCTCCCAATGTCCTGCAGGCGCTTGAACTGGCACGTGCAATGGGGTGCCGCACGGTAGGTCTGCTTGGCAAGGATGGCGGTACCATCAAGAATGCCTGCGATCTGGCGCTGATTGTGCCGACTCACGACACGCCCAGGGTTCAGGAGGGGCATATCACCATCATCCATATCGTCTGCGACGTGCTGGAAAAGACCATGTTTGCCTGATCAAGGAGGCCGTATGGATCGTGCCAAAGTAGAAGCCCTGTTTGCCCATACTGCCGGTATACGCTGTCTGGTTGTGGGTGACCTGATGCTGGATGAGTACCTGTGGGGCAAGACGGATCGTATCTCGCCGGAGGCTCCGGTGCAGGTAGTCGATGTTATACGAGAGGAACTCCGTCTTGGAGGGGCCGGCAATGTGGTGCATAATCTTGCGGCGCTGGGAGTGCAGGTCTCGGTCTGTTCCGTTGTGGGGGACGATCAGAACGGCCGCGAACTGTTGGGACAGTTCTGTCTGAACCACATTGACACCAGAGCAGTCTTCCTCGATCCGGATCGCCGGACCAGCCGTAAAACAAGAGTCGTTGCCGCGCATCAACAGATTGTCCGCATCGACCGGGAATCGCGGGAAGCCTTGCCGGCTGCCGTTGAACAGCAACTCCGCCTCTGGATTGCCGGCCACGTCAGCGAATACTCGGTCATTGTGCTTTCGGATTACAACAAGGGAGTGTTGACTCCTGCCGTTATCGCCTCGACAGTTACCGCTGCGGCTGAAGCCGGGATACCGGTTCTGGTGGATCCCAAAGGAACCGATTTTACCCGCTATGGGGGGGCGACGCTGCTGACGCCGAATCGCAAGGAAGCTGAGGCCGCCTCGGGAATTGCCATAACGGACAGTGCCTCTCTGGCACATGCCGCCGATGTTATTATGACCGCTACCGGTTTGCAGCACCTGTTGATCACCCGGAGCGAAGAGGGAATGTCTCTCTTTTCCACGGGAGGTGAAATTGTCCATATCCCTACCGTAGCACGGGAAGTCTTTGATGTCTCGGGTGCCGGAGATACGGTCCTGGCGGCGCTGGCGGTCGGCATCGCCTCCGGTTTCAGTATGGCGGAAGCGGCCCGTCTGGCCAATGTCGCTGCCGGTATTGCTGTAGGCAAGCTGGGGACTTCGATAGTTACGCCGCAGGAAATTATCGACGCAGTATCACTGGCTCACAAGGACAGTCATGCGAAAATAAAGAGCCTTGATGTGCTTGCGCCGTTGATCGCGGCGGAAAAAAATCGGGGGAAGCGAATTGTGTTCACCAACGGTTGCTTCGATCTGTTGCATGCCGGTCATGTGAAATATCTCCAAAAGGCCCGGAACCTTGGTGATCTGCTGGTACTCGGACTGAACAGCGATGCCTCGGTGCGTCGCCTGAAAGGGGCAAAGCGGCCGCTGATCGACCAGGATGAACGGGCGCATCTTCTGGCGGCCCTTGATTGCATCGACTATGTTACCGTATTCGACGAGGATACGCCTCTTGAACTGATAACGGCACTCAAACCGTACATTCTGGTCAAGGGGGGCGATTATTCACTGGATGGCGTAGTCGGAAGAGAGATAGTAGAATCGTATGGTGGCCGGGTGGAATTGGTTACCTTTGTGGACGGTAAATCGACGACGAATATTATCGAACGGATACTCGAACTCTATTCGGCATAATACCAAGGGAAGGATTATCCGGTTTCTGACTCAGCTTTCTGGTATGAAAGTACCCTTTTTGATCAATGTATGCAGACAGGAGCGCCTATGACTGAAAACACCGTACCACGCAGAGAGCTCTGGATATTGGGGATAAAGCCCGGACATGGGCGTGAAGAATTGCTTGCCTCTTATCTTGAAGCTGGCGGGTATGTTTGCCGGTTTGAACAGTACGAAAACATTGAAGCGGGAAGGCCATTGGGGATTGTGCTCGATGTCTCGCCCTTTTCCGATGATGGCTGGGGTGTTCTGGTGCGAATAAAAAGCTCTCCCGCAACCCGGGATATTCCGGTATTGCCGGTGTTCCTGAGTGAAAAGGGGAAAGTTGGCGGCGTTTTTCCGGTCGCCGGGTTTTTTACCCTGCCGGTGGACGAACAGTATCTTCAAAACAGGCTGGCGGTCTATGGTCTGACCGAAGAGGCGGAAACCTGGGATCTTCAAGCGATGGTAGTGTCACGGAGTGGCGAAGAGAAGCTTGCCAGGGCGGTTGAAGTGCTGGGGTTCGAAGTTGTCAAGGGATACACCGGCAAGGAAGCTCTGGCGCTCGCGTCAATTCATCCGGTGTATCTGGTGTTCTGTTGTCAGATGTTGCCGGACATGTCGGCATTCGAACTGCAGGAACGGCTTCGTCTGGACCCGTACAGCAGCAATACGCCACTGTTCGTACTGTTGAAAGATGCCATGAAAGACGGAGAAAAACTGGCAATGAGCAGGGAGATTGCTCATCTGGTCAGAAAAAAGCATCTTTCCTGTGATGAGTTTCTCGGGTATCTGCGTCGCAGGGATTGATGATGCGGCAGGACGGAACTTAATCAAACAGCCGCTTCCCGATCTCAGGGAGCGGCTGTTTCGTCTATAGCAGCCCGTCCAGTTCTTTGATCTCGACAGTTGCTTTACTGCGCAGATCCTTGGCCCACTGGCTGTAACGCTCTTCCGATTTTTTGCGGTAGAGAATCTCTTCAATATCCGCTTTAACCGCTTCAAAAGGCTTGGTTGAGCCGGGCACCCGTGCTTCCAGCTTGATGATGTGAAAGCCCATGGGAGTGGGTACGAGATCGCTTATCTCTTCCGGTTTCAAGGAAAGCAGGGTTTTCTCCAACTCCGGTTGCATGTCCCCCTTTTTGAAACTCCCAAGATCTCCGCTATCTTTGCGGGCTGCCGGATCCTCCGAAAACCGTTTTGCCAGCTCGGCAAAGTCCTTGCCTGCTTTGGCGTCATCCAGAACGGCGAGAGCGGTTGATTTTGCACGCAGAATGTCCTTTGGCGAAGCTTTCTCACCGGTTTTAAAGAATATATGCCGGGCGCGGTATGTCTCTTCTTCGGTGTACTTAGCCAGGTTTGTGGTGTAATACTCTTTCATCTCGGATTCAGTGACCTGGACTTTGGCACGCACTTCCATGCTTACGAGTTTCAGTTTCTCAATCTGTTCCCGGAGCTGGGCGCGATACAGGTCAAAGGAAAGACCCTGGTTGGCCAGAACCGCTACAAAAGCCTCCTGGGACGGGATATTGTTCTGCTTGCGCACGTCATCAATCGCTTGACGTATTTCTTCTTCAGGCACCTGGATGTTCAGCTCTTTGATCTTTTGATCGGTCAATTTTTTATCAATCAAATTGTCAAGAACGGTTCGGCGGATTTTGCTCCGTGCCGCGTCATTCAGGATCCCCTTCTTTTCCGCTTCCCTGATAGCCGGTTTTGCCTCCTGGTTGACCGTATACAGGGTAATTATCTCGTCGTTGACGATTGCAACAATGGCATTTGTTATAGTCTTCGGCTTGTCGAGGCTGTCCGGAGATGGTTGTGCCTGAATTGTCGTGGATGGTGTCGCCGGTTCATTGGAGACGGCAGCCTTGTTGCCGGCACATCCCCCTACTGCAAGCAGCGCCAGAATAGTTGTTACTGCCGTCAGAATACGTTGTTTCATAGGTACACTCTTTTCTTCACGGGATGTCAAAACCGGAAGGGGGATTGCTCCCGCACTTCCGGTCCGGTGGTGTGTAAACGTTACGTATAGGGTCTGGCAGCCGCTTATTTATGTTCTGGTGCTACAGCTTTTGGCGCTTCGGCAGGTTTCTTGTCCTCTGCTTTCGGCTCATCCTTCTTGCTGCCTACGCTGCTCAGTACATCCTCTTTGATCGTAATCTTGGCGGTCTTTTTCAGATCTTCCTTTATCTTCTGGAAAATTTCCTGCTGCTTGGTCGGCATGATTGCGCCCTTGATTTGCTCTTTTACCTCTTCAAGGGGACGGATGCCGGCCGGACGCTTGCCGGTCAACTTGATGATGTGGTAGCCGAAATCGGATTTGACAACATCGGAAACCTGTCCTTCCTTAAGCGCGAGAGCCGCTTTTTCAAAAGCCGGCACCATGCTCCCCTTGCCGAACCATCCCAAATCGCCCCCCTTGGCCGCTGAGGAGTCAACAGAACTCTTCTTGGCCAGTTCCTCGAAATTACCGCCGGATTTAAGCTGAGTCTGGATTTCTTTGGCTTCTTTTTCGGTTTTTACCAGGATATGACTGGCCTTGATCTGTTCACCGGATTTGAATTTGTCCTTGTTCTGCTCATAAAACTTTTTCATATCTTCATCAGAAACCTTGGATTCAGCCTCAACCTTTTTCTTGAGGAACGATTCCACGATCAGACGCTTTTTGAGATCCTGCAGTTTTTCTTCAATTTCGGGACCCTTGTCGAGACCATCTTTGGAGGCCTGCTGAAGAATAAGTTCACGAATAACCATGGTGTCAAGCATCTCTTTCCGCCCCTGGGGAGTGTCTGCCATGGCTTTCAGATAGTCGGGCAGATTTTTTAGTTCGCGGTCGAAATCACCGGTGGTAATGCTGCCGGTATTGACTTCGGCCAGAACTTTTCCCTCTTTTTTCCCGGACTGTTGTGACCCGCCGGAAGTCGCGCCACCTTGGCAGCCGACTAGTGCAGCCACGCAGAGGGTGGCCGTAAACAGTTTTGTTGTGGTAATAATTTTCACGTAATACTCCTTTTAGGTAATGTTCAAGTGTATGTAAACCGGTAAAAACTAGCATATCAGTCTGGTCGTTGCAACATTATTTCAAGACTTGAATGCAATGGTTTTTACTTGCCATTAAAGTAGGCTGCGTTACAATGCCTGATCGGAACAGACGGTTCCGTTTTACTTGCAATGAATTATATGCACAGAATTGATTCGAACATGCCCCCTTTACAGCACTCTTCACTTGCCGCTCTTGGCGAATTCGGCCTTATTTCCCGCATTACCTCCGCTGTTTCTCCCGGCGAGGGGGTTATCACCGGCATTGGTGACGATGCCGCAGTGACCTCCCCTTCTCCGGGGATGCAACTGCTCGTCTCTACTGACATGCTGGTGGAAGATGTGCACTTCGATCTCGGTTGGCATGACCCCAGTCGCCTGGGACGCAAATCACTGGCCGTTAATATCTCCGATATTGCGGCCATGGGGGGCATTCCGCGGTGGGTGCTCCTGTCGCTGGCGCTTCCGTCCGACCTTCCGCTTGATTTCATCGATCGGTTCATGCGCGGGTTTCTGGGTATGGCGGCAGAACACCGGGTTGCATTGATCGGTGGCGATACCTGCTCATCACGATCCGGGTTGTCTATCTCCGTGACCGTCATGGGTGAACAGGCCCCTGAACTTATACTGCGGCGTTCCGGCGCACTCCCTGACGACGATATATGGGTGACCGGCACTTTGGGTGACGCGGCGCTCGGGCTCAAGGTTGTGCAGAATGGGGGCACTGGCGATGACTATCCGGTCTCACGTCTGCTCGATCCGTCTCCTCGGGTATCAGCCGCTCTGGCGCTGGCTGAAGCCGGTGTGGTTACCGCCATGATCGACGTCAGTGACGGCATCCTGGCCGATTTCGGGCATATTGCCGAACAATCGCACGTCGGCGGTTGCATATACCGTGATGATCTTCCGCTTTCCGCCGGTTTCCGCTCGCATACGGCAGACCTCTCCGAGATCCCCTATCAGCTGGCGCTTTCAGGCGGGGAGGATTATGAACTCTGTTTTACCGCTCACCGCTCAAACAGGAAAAAAATTGTCGATTGCATGAAAAAGTCTGGCATTGCGGTGACACGTGTTGGTATAGTGATAAATTCTCCGGGGGTAGCGGTGCTCTGCCCGGATGGCACCCGCTATGAGGTGAACAGTGACGGTTTTAACCATTTTACATAAATTGCATATTCTCGGATGAAAGGAACTCCCATGCGCCACATCATGATTCCCGCTGACAAGGCCCGGCTCTGTGCCGACGCCATTCGTTTTCTATCGGTTGACGCCGTTGAAAAAGCAAATTCCGGTCATCCCGGTCTTCCGATGGGGGCGGCCGACTGTGCCTTTGCCCTGTGGGGTAATCTGCTCTCCTTTAACCCCGATGATCCCTGTTGGCCGAACCGGGACCGTTTCGTTCTCTCAGCCGGCCACGGTTCGATGCTCCTCTATTCGCTGCTCCACCTTTTCGGGTATGATCTGCCGCTGGAAGAGCTGAAAAATTTCCGCCAGTGGGGGAGTAAAACTCCCGGCCATCCTGAATTCGGTCACACCGTCGGTGTTGAAGTAACGACCGGACCTCTCGGGCAGGGTTTTGCCAACGGTGTCGGTATGGCGCTTGCATCGAAAATGGCTGCAGAGCGGTTTAATACTGCCGACTTCAGTCCGGTCGATCATACGGTCTATGCGCTGATCGGTGACGGAGACCTGCAGGAGGGGATCAGTTACGAGGCGGCAGCGCTGGCCGGACACTTGAAGCTGGGTAACCTGGTTTACGTGTATGACAGCAACAGTATTACGATTGAAGGCAAGACGTCACTGGCCTGGTCGGAGAATGTCGCTGAACGTTTCAAAGCAGCCGGGTGGCAGGTTCAGGAGATAGACGGCCACAATTATGACCAGATCATTGCTGCTCTTACCGCAGCCAAGGCTGACAAAGAGCGACCCTCGATTATTATCGCTTCAACGCATATAGCTTTCGGCAGCCCCAAATGCCAGGATTCATCCGGAGCGCACGGTTCGCCACTCGGCGCGGATGAAATCGCTGCAACACGTGTCAATCTGGGGTGGGCGCACGCACCCTTTGAAATCCCGCAAGAGGTGCGCGATGTCTGCCAACAGCGCGTTGACGAGTTGAAACAGGGATATGCGGCCTGGCAGCGTGGCTTCGAGGTCTGGCACGCCGCCAATCCTGACAAGGCGAAGATATGGGATGAAATGTGGCATAAGCATCTCCCGGTCAATCTGTCCGAAGAATTGCTGGCGGTGGTGGCCGGAAAAGACGGAGCAACCCGTGCCCTGTCCGGAGCGGTTCTGCAAAAGGCTGCGTCCATGATTCCGGCTCTGGTCGGAGGGTCTGCCGACCTGTCACCGTCCAATAACAGCGATATCAAAGGTTCCACATCGGTTCAGGCGGGCAGTTTTTCCGGTCGTAATCTGCATTTCGGTATTCGCGAACATGCCATGGGAGCGATCATAAACGGAATGTCGCTCTATGGCTGTTTTATTCCCTATGGCGCCACATTTCTGGTCTTTTCCGATTACTGCCGTCCGTCAGTGAGGCTTTCGGCTCTTATGGGGCTGCAGGCGATCTATATCTTTACCCATGACTCATTCTTTGTCGGAGAAGATGGTCCGACGCATCAGCCGATCGAGCATGTCGCGTCATTGCGTCTGATTCCCGGTTTGCAGGTCATCCGTCCCGCTGACGGAATTGAAACCGCTCTTGCCTGGCAGGCGGCCTTGCAGTACAACGGCCCGACTGTGCTGATCCTGACTCGCCAGAAGCTGCCGATAATCACCCGGTTGGCAACGTTCGAACCGGCTGACGCGCTTAAGGGAGGGTACATTGTTTCTTCTCCGGACAGCACGCCTGATGTGGTGATTCTTGCCAGCGGTTCGGAGGTCCATGTGGCGGTACAAGCGACTACAGCACTGGCTTCGCAGGGAATACATGCCCGCGTTGTATCCGTTCCCAGTCTGGAAACGTTCCTTGCCCAGTCGGCAGAATATCGCAGCCGGATTCTTCCTGCCGGTATTCCGCGAGTAGCCTTCGAGGCCGGACGGGGTGAGTCATGGGGACGCCTGATCGGTTGCGACGGATTGTTTATCGGCATCGAACATTTCGGCGCTTCAGCACCGGACAAGGTTCTTGCGGAGCAGTTCGGTTTCACTGCACCGCAGGTGGCTGAGACGATCAAATCATATCTGCACAAATAAATTAGGCGCCACGGAAAGACGAATTTTACATGGAACTTATTGAACAGCTTAAAAAACCGCTTCTTTTTTCCGGTTTGAGCAATGCCGATCTTTCCGCACTGGCTGCTATCACGGTTCGTCGCATTTTCAGAAAGGGAGAAACTCTGTTCAGCGAAGGGGAGGAAGCTACCGGTTTTTATTTGTTGTTGTCCGGGAGTATCAAGCTGTGCCGGATGTCTCCGGATGGACGCGAGAAAGTACTCCATTTCGTCAAACCGCGTGAAACCTTTGCCGAAGCCGCCTTTTTCGGGGACGGCAGATACCCGGCCGAAGCCCGTGCCATGGAAGCGGGAGAGGTGCTCTATCTTCCGCGCCAGGGTTTTATGGAGCTGATGAGTCATAATCCTAATTTTGCTCTTAATCTGGTGGTTTCACTCTCACTGATGTTGCGTCAATTTGCCCGTCAGATTGAAGAACTTTCTTTTGCCGATGTCACGTCACGGCTTGCCTCCTTTCTGGTGCGGCGTGCGGCAGAGGGTTCGACCAGTTTCGGCGGCATCACCTACATCGATCTGGGAATCAAAAAGGGCGAACTTGCCTCGCGTCTCGGGACCGCCAGTGAGACCATCTCCCGTACCCTGCGGAAACTGAAGGAAGAGGGAATCATTGAAGTTCAGGGAAACCGGGTGGTGGTGCACCAGATGGAAAAGCTGGAAAAATTGTCGGAGCGTCACGAATGAAGTTATTCCGGGATGGTGGAAAGATGAAATCTGGTTTACTGCGTGTGGTAATGGCTGTCATTTCAGTTGTGACACTGGTGCTTCCCGGATATGCCGGGCGGCTCGATGATTATTATCTGACAGCGTTCCATGAGCAGCCCGGCAGTGCCGTGGAAAAGGCAATTCTTTTACAGGTTACAGAAACTAACATCCCCCATTGCGGCACACCTCTCAAGCATGGTCTCAGCCAGGATTGGAACAGGCTTGAAACCGTTACTCAGAAAATTCTGGCAAAACAAGTGGCCGCACCGCTCTTGTCAGGGACCCCGCTGTCTCTGCTCTCTTCAGGAGGGCATTTCACAATTCACTATACCACGAGTGGAACCGACGCTCCGGACATTGCCGGTATCAACCAGTATACCGGTCTCGGTCTGACCAGCATCGACGCCTGGGCAGGAAAAGTCGGGGATGCGTTCGAGGCGGCCTACACATACTATCAAAACCTTGGCTATCATATGCCACCGACCAATCCGTATGATGTGTACCTGACAAGCCTCGCTTCGGCGAGTGAATATGGGGTGACCCAGGATATACAGAAGATCCCTTCGGCCGGTTTTCTCTACGCATCGAGCAGTTTTATCAAAATCGACAAGGATTTTACCGGCTCTCTATTCAAACCTCAGACCTACACCCCGCTGCAGAGTCTGCAGATCACCTCGGCCCATGAGTACCAGCATGCCATCCAGTACGGGTATAACTACTACTTTGATATCTGGTACGCGGAAGCAACCTCGACCTGGTTTGAGGATGAAGTGTACGACGGTGTTAACCAGAACTACAGTTATATAGCGGCGTGGCTCCGGGGGAGTACGAGACAACTCGATCTGCCGGTCGATTCAAGCGCCCTCTCGACCGGCGCGGGATATGGTCGCTGGATATTCAACCGCTATCTGGCGGAACAACATGCAACCGTTGTCAGGAGTTTGTGGGAGCAGCTTGCCGGTCTCAATCCGGCGACCAATCCGATCAACAGCAGCAACGATATCCAGATGATACCGGTGATGGATTCCGTACTCTCATCCTCTTCCTACAACAGCTCACTCGGCGCTGAGTTCTTCGGATTCGCCAAGCGGGTTTACACGCGCAACTGGCAGAGCCACACCGGTGAACTCTCCCTTATTCCGACCTATTCACCTGTCGCGAGCTATTCTTCCTATCCGGTCAACTCCTCCTCCACTGCCGTCCCATCCGTGACGCTGCCGCGTTACTCGTTTGCCTACTACACGTTTACCCCGTCGGCAACGACGACCAACTTGACCATATCGCTGGTCAGGAACGGCGGTGTTCAGGCAACAGTTTATAAGAAATCCGGAGGAGTTATTACTGAAGTAACGGCTAACTCCGGCGTTGACTCCTATACGGTGAACGGGTTTGGCGGCTTGAATCCGGCCACCGATGAAGTAGCATTGCTGCTTGCCAATACCACCAGTACTGACGCCCTGCAGGCCAGTTTCAGCACCGATGGGACCACTCCGGCCGTGACAAGTTCAACGGGAGGTGGAGGTGGCGGCTGCTTTATTGCCACGGCGGCATATGGCAGCTATCTTCATCCCAAAGTGCAACTGCTGCGCGATTTCCGCGATCATACTCTGCTGACGAACGGGCCGGGACGTGCTTTTGTGGCGTTTTACTATCGTTACAGTCCCGAGATGGCCGATTTTATCGCCCGGCATGATTCGCTGCGACTGTTGGCCCGGCTGTTATTGACCCCGCTGGTATTTCTGATCGCATACCCTGTTATCGTCTCTGCAATGCTGATGATGGGGGTGTCCGGTGTTATGGTGATGAAGCGACGTCAACGGATACTTCGATAACAAAACGTATTTACATGGAGAATTTCGATGCTGATTGTAATGAATCATACCGCGACCCAGGCAGATATCAATGCCATTACTGCAATCGTTACCGAGATGGGGTTCAGAGCCGAACCGATTCCGGGAAGTGAACGAACTGCTATAGGTGTGCTTGGCAACCATGGGTATGTGGACGATTGCAAAATACTGGAACTGCCAGGCGTACAGCGGGTAATCCATGTCTCAAAACCCTATAAGCTGGTGTCGCGTGATTTTCACCCCGAAGATACCATCGTCGATGTGGCGGGAGTCAAAGTTGGACAGGGGTGCCGTCCGGTTGTTGTCGGTGGTCCCTGTGCCGTGGAAAGCGAGGAGCAGATCGTCAAGACGGCTCTCTTCGTAAAGAAGTGCGGAGCGGATATGCTCCGTGGTGGCGCCTTCAAGCCACGTACCGGGCCGCACACTTTTCAGGGTTTGCGCGAAGAGGGGTTGAAATTGCTGGCAATTGCCAGCAAAGCGAGCGGCCTGCCGATAGTCACCGAAATCATGAGCCCGGACAATGTCGGACTGGTTGCCGAGTATGCCGATCTGCTTCAGATCGGTGCCCGTAATATGCAGAATTTTGATCTGCTGCGCGAGGTGGGGAAAATTCGTAAACCGGTGTTGTTGAAACGAGGCATGAGTGCAACGGTTGAGGAGTTCCTGGCTGCGGCCGAATATATTCTCGCGGAAGGGAATAGTCAGGTTGTTCTCTGCGAGCGCGGCATTCGCACCTTTGAGACAGCAACCCGCAATACGCTTGATCTCTCGATCATACCGCTGATCAAGGAACTATCGCACCTGCCGATCATGGTTGATCCTTCCCATGCGACCGGCAAACGGTCGCTGGTTGCCCCGATGGCTGAAGCGGCACTGGTTTCCGGAGCAGATGGTGTGCTGGTTGAAGTTCATCCCGAACCGGAAAAGGCGCTGTCCGATGGCCCACAGTCGCTGACCTTTCCCGGTTTTGAGAAAATGATGCGTGAAATAGGACAGTTAACCGCTTTTTTGCAGAACCGTTAAATACTGTATACAAAACGCTTGAAAAGTCCGGGCTATCGGAGTAATAATTAATTGCATATTGTTCTCTCTACCCTGCTCGACGGTTGTAACGCCCGGGCGGAATGCTAAATAAAAAGGGGGTCGTTCCCTGCTGTGGTGTGCTGCCTTCAGTACGCAGGTTTGCCTGAAACAGTATATTGATTCCCACAATTAAGGAACTCGCCGGAGGCCCTTAATGCTGACGACAGGGTGGAGAGAGTGTAAAAAGGGGATTCCGAAAGGTTTCCTCTTTTTTTTGATGGGCAGAGTAAGCGCCCGTACTTGCAAGTTGTCCTCTATTATTTTATTCGGTCTTCTTTTTTGTTTTGACATTAAGTAGAAGCTTGTGGTAGAAGGTAAATCCTTTTGAAACAGTACGTTTTGCAAGGTGCTCAGAAAAAAATTGTTGCCGCAATAAAGTTGTTGACAACAGATAAAAATTTGAGTAGATTTAGCAGCTCGTTGCAGCACTGGTCTTTGAAAACCGAATAGCATTGAATTAAGTGATTTTGTGAGAATTGCCAGTAGTAGAAGATTTTGGGTTATAAAGTTATCGAACTTTCAATATAAACTGGAGAGTTTGATCCTGGCTCAGAACGAACGCTGGCGGCGTGCCTAACACATGCAAGTCGAACGGAATAAGGGGCTTGCTCCTTATTTAGTGGCGCACGGGTGAGTAACGCGTAGATAATCTGCCTGACGATCTGGGATAACACTTCGAAAGAGGTGCTAATACCGGATAAGCCCACGGTTTCTTTGGAAGCTGCGGGAAAAGGGGGGGACCTTTTGGCCTTCTGTCGTCAGATGAGTCTGCGTACCATTAGCTAGTTGGTAGGGTAAAGGCCTACCAAGGCTACGATGGTTAGCTGGTCTGAGAGGATGATCAGCCACACTGGAACTGAGACACGGTCCAGACTCCTACGGGAGGCAGCAGTGGGGAATTTTGCGCAATGGGCGAAAGCCTGACG
>Ga0209697_10001377_pt1 | contig 37691 bp, 46 predicted proteins | sample AliMusrvi5mmetaG_FD_184115 | JGI IMG/M metagenome (GOLD analysis project Ga0209697, IMG submission 184115) | Freshwater lake bacterial and archeal communities from Alinen Mustajarvi, Finland, to study Microbial Dark Matter (Phase II) - Alinen... | ecosystem: Environmental > Aquatic > Freshwater... | reverse complement strand
TTGCTGATCGAAGATACTTTCCGTTGTGACCATTTTGCCCACTTTGTCAGCTCCTGACAAAGCTTCGGTGATCTTCTTGAATGTCTCGTCTTTAAGATCCTCCAGCATGTCATCGGTATACTCAATGTCTTCCTCCTGGCATTGCTTGCGCAGCAGCTCTTCCTTCTGTTCCCAGTAGATTGCCGGAGAGGTAACGTGATACTTGATAGCTGCAGCGTTAAGGTTAAAGGAATTTAAGACCTTGACAATGGATGATGAAAGTTTGATCCATGGAATGGTACCGTGCCATGCGGCCCGGGGATATTCATGATCCATGGCGAAGGTGTACATGTTGTCATACGACATGGAAACCGGGTACGCAAAAGGATCAGTCGGGTCAAACACCGGATAGCTGCGAAGACCCAATAATCCGGGCATCTCGAAGTCGCCCACGATGATGTTACAGACATTCCAGTATTCATCAGGCCATTCAAGCCGGGAGAATACCGGTGATTCCTGACGCAGTTCGGTGATCATGGGCTTGCGTCCCGTCCTTAATCCCCGGTTGCGATAGTACTTTGTGAAATGGCCATTGGTTGTTCTAAAATTTATGATGGCCTGCATGAGATACTTGCGGTAATCCCAGGTATCCAACCAGGACATGATTTCAGGATCCTCTTCCCAAACCCTTGTGCGTTTGCCATCATTGTGCTCAATGCGATAAAGAGCAGGTCCCTGTCCCCAGAGCAGATCTGTTTGTTTCTGGATGAGTTCGGGCATGAGATTGTTCTCATCAAGGATCCTTCGCAGCTGGTCGGGATAGTTGTTTCCATCCCCATACATTACGATTTCTTTGTCCAGGACATGGAATGGCCGGCGTTGCCGTAGATTTCCATATAAAGGAACCACGTTCATGCCGTCAAAACCTTTGGGATCTGAGCTGATCTCGTAAGTATAGCACCCCACGGAGGTATGTGCAAATGCTTTATTTCCGTGACGGACGTAATTTATTTTCTCTTTCTTTCCCATTTCAATTGAGAATTACTTTTTTATCATTGAAATACATGACCAGGACCTGCCAGCAATTGCGGTTCTCATTATTATCCACGTCGGTGTAGAATAGCTTGAAGTCAGCATTCTTAACTTCATCGCCCCTTGCTGCAGGCCGGAGTATTGCCGATTGAACGTGACGGATTCCGTTGCTCACCATGGTATCACGGTTATAGGTGGCATGGGAAAAGGAGAAAGTAATCCCCTCATGGGATAACTTCCGCATCTCTTTGATTGCATCCCACAGATCGATGGTTTCCTGTTCGTTCAATTCACTCATGTAAGAGACAAACATAAGGGGCAACCAAGCATGAAAAAAGGACACCTTTTTTGGGGAAGGGAATAGGCATAAAAAAACCGGGTTATTTACCCGGTTTCGATGTGAAATTCTTTTTAAGGATATGAACAATAAGGTTTCCTACCGTTCGCCCATCCTTCTGGGCTTCCCCCTTCAGCTTATCCATTAACTCTGAAGGGATGCGAATTGAAAAAGGAGCTTCCCTCATATAACATCCCAAGTTGTGCCTAACCTTGAAGATTCATGAGCTTTTACGCTTGAATATTCTATTCCATTGGCATCAAGAACTGATTCGATTGCCTGAATGCGTGCATCTGCCGCATCTTCATCACCTTCTTCCGCGCCTTTTATCCTATCAGTCAGGCGTGTATTATTTGTGACGAGGTATAGATCGGCACCTTCCTGCATAGATAACACTATTTTGTTGTGACCGTAACCGGCTGGCAAAATCTGAATTGCTGTGACATTTTTCATGGTTTGGTTTTTTAATTGTTTGATGATGTAAAGGTAATACAATGTAATACCATTTGTCAAGTAAAATGTGATTTATTTTCTGTTATTTTTGATCAGATGGATAAAGCATAAAAAAACCGCCCTGGTTAAGGGGCGGTTTCTGATTAAACTTTGGAAGGATTGCGTGTGGTACGACTCATTTTGTACCTCCTTCCTTGTTCAGTGCTGACAGAAGATCCTGTAATTGGACCATTACCTCAAAAAATTTCCGGTCAAAGCCGTACTTATCCAGATCTATGGATGCCAGGATAAGGCACTGCTTTGATAGAAACTTTTCGTCCTGAGAATCTCCCTGCAAGTTTTGCAGGGCGTGAACCAGCTGATCGGTGATTTCAATTCCGCCAATGGAAATGACGGTTTCATTTGAAGACATAGGTTACCTCCTTTATGAAAAAATCCCCAGGCATTGTCCGGTCACGAGAACCGTCCGCACCTTACGGTGTCGGAATACCTGAGGATTTCTCCTATTTGGAAGTTGTAATCTCAATGTGACTCGTGTTTGACGGAACAAATATACAACTTCGAATTAAAAAGTCAATACCCAATTAATGGAATCAATTTATTAATTTAAGAATGCCTTTAAGCCTTTGATCTTTCGTATCATTAAACTCTTCATCCCATAAACCCTGCTCTGTTTGCATTCTTATTTTCGTTATTGGAGTTGAAAGCATTTTTATTCTTTGTTTAGGGTCAACCTCCAATCTAAGTATCATTCCAGGAACCCCAGCACCCATTATTCCTGCAGCTCCACCCCCAATAGTTGTTATTTCATGTTCCAAAACTTCCAAACCCATTATTGAATCATCAGCAAATTTTAGGTAAAAATTTTTCCCTTCAGCTACTGAAACAAATGAACTTCTTGAAACCTGTATTTTGAGTTCAATGAACATCATGGAATCGACTTTATTGAACCTCATATAACCAGTCCAACTTAATCCAAAATCATACTCACCCCATGAAGTCCGGATAATGTGTTTGTGGTTAAAATCGTCGATTTTATCTTCAGCGATTCGCTGAGAGAATAAACTTGTGAAGCTGATAACAGCAAATACCAAAATAAGTAATGTCTTTTTCATATTTCAATAGATTAACGTTTGCTCAAATATAAATATTTTCCATTTACGAGAATAAAAAAACCGGGGCCGGTTTCCCGGTCCCGGAATATTTCATATCGAGAACTGAGAAGTAAACTCTGACAACTCAAATTCAAATCGTTGCGGGTCGCTTTCCTGTAACTCCTGAGCATACCCTTCATAATACAGTTCATCTACCATGACAATGAATATTTCCACTATCGTTTCCATATCAGATCCTCCCTTCGTCAGCAAATGAATAAAAGTTGTCATCCGGAGTCATGATCACGTGATCCAGCAGATTGATGTCCAGGAACTGGCCTGCTGCCTTGATTTTATCCGTGATCTTAATGTCAGCATCACTGGGCTTGTTATTTCCTGAGGGGTGGTTATGTGCACAGATGATAGATGATGCATTCGCCTTTAATGCAGCTTGAAAGATGACCTTTGGATCCACTACCGTGGCAGAAACCCCGCCCGTGGCAATGAGCGTATACCCCAAAACTTTGTTTGCCCTGTTGATCATCAGGATGTAGAATTGCTCTACATGTTCCATCTGATTGCTCCATATATCCCTGAAGGCATCAACGGCATCGCGTGAAGAGGTTACTGTTCTCATCTGGTTGCGCGGAACTGTGTTCCGATAGGTGATTTCAATTTCTGAAATGGAAGAATTAAACAAGTTTTTCATAGCGCATTTGTTTTATGCGACCCTTTGGGCCACTGGTTAATAAAAATTTTGCCCAGTAGCATTACCGATAATAATAAATAAAGGCAAGGGTGTAGGTCTGTTTGATTTCCAAACTGAAAACACTCGAAGAGCGACAATTCCCGTCAAGGAGGTCGCCCTTTCCTGTTTTAAACGCACTTCAGTGATTATTTGCAGGTAACTTTGCTTGAATTTGAGTAGCCGTGCGCTGGCTTTTTGCTTGCTTTTTCCTTGTTTCCAAAAAGCTGCCCCGTTCCGGGAGTCCGGAACCGCTGTGTTCTTTTTCGCTTCCTTTAACTTTGCAGCAAATAATCAAAGAAAAAGGAAGCAAAACAGCATGTTTTGAACTAAAAACCGCATAAAAACGCCTGTTTTTTGCAAATAAATGACATAAAACACCGTTTTTCAACCAAAAAACCATCGAAAAAACCAAAAAAAACACATTTTTAACGCAGTTATGGCCGACCCGCTCTACCCGTCCTTGTGCCGGCATGGGGTGGGGTGGGGGTGGATATATGACAAAAAATCCCACAGGCCGTGCCTATGGGATTTCGTAAATGTCAATATGTCAGTTAGATGTTTCTTGCCTATGGTCAGCGCACGTTGAGTGATCCAAAGGACTGTGCACCCCTTTGCTTTACTATGGCCATCCATTTGCGACGGCACAACAAATAGTCAAAGGCATCGGTTAAGTTGGTACTCTCTAATGGCAACCTTGACAAGGGTTGAAGTTTGTCACCCTTCTTAACCTTCTTGATCTGCCCTGTCTTATCCTTTTCGACCGGGCATATCTCCAACTCAGATTTGAGTTCCTTACACTCTGATGTTGCAATCCTTAGTTTAGGAAGGCGCCTTTCCTTGCCACTCATCAGGACATTCATAAGGTGGTACTTTTCAGCATGTGCTATGTTGCCTTGTCCTACAGACATCAGTTGCACGATCCATCCTGTACGTTTGCCCGCGCCATCATTCTCAATGTCATGTTTAAGGTTGCTTGCAAAGTCATTACGGGATTTGTTGTAGTTGTTTGCCGCCCTGTCATAGTACAGTATCAAGAACTTCTTTTTGTGTGTTGCAAAGAAGGACAGGAACTTGTTAGCCAGTTCCCTTATCCAGTCAGGGGATATGGTATAGATGTTCTTGAACACGCGGTATGTGTCTCCCTGTTCCTGCCCGAATACCAGGGACATCATGTTCCCTGCATCAAACCCTGCCTCTATTGCCATATCCGGATTGACATGGCGCAATCCTGCACTTGTTCTTGTGATGTTGGATTGGTATCCTGCTGCATCATAGTAGTCATAGTCATACTCATCATTGTAGAAGTGATCATTAGTAAGGTTGGCATAGAACTTGGCTCCTGCTTCCATCTCTTTCTTGATGGAGAGGATTACCAGTTTGAATTCCTCGGGGGTGAGTGTTTCCATCTGTGTCTGAAGATACTTGATGGTAAGGACATCCACATTTGCAAAGGAAGATACCACATGGAAAAAGGTGCTGCCATAACGCACCTTTCTGCAACGTTCCTCCCAACGTCCCTGTTTATTTCGAATGAGTTCGATCTTACGGGGATCCGCATTGATTGTTTCTGCCTGGTAGAGTTCAAGGTTTACTTCATTGAGGATCCTGGCAGCCTGGACAATCATTGTAATCTTGTCCGGATCCATTCTTTTTTTCATCCGATACATCCAGTCGTGTTCCCCGACACTCAAATCGGGCATGTCAGAAACGAAGGTCTGTCCCATAAAGAAAGGTGACTTGCCATATTTGACAATGTCACCGCGTAGTGTGGGGTTGAGTTTACGAAGTGAACTTTCCTTCATGTATTTGGCTTCATCGCCAAAAAGATGCACCACGGATATACCGGCGTTGATGGAGGGCCTGTCCAGGGACTTCAAAAATACCTTATTTCCAAGGCAGGTGATGATGGTATGCTTATAGTTGAACGTTGCCCCGGCTTTTTTAAAATGCGGCGGCGGTTCTTTATCGATCACATAGTGATAGTTCTCAAAGAAATCATGACGTGATTCCCAGGCCATTTTGATTTCCGGGATAATGTTGGTCATAAGGTTCATGTAGGTATCGGCTACCCAGGCAAAGGGAGCTCCGGGCATGTCATACATCACATCGATAAACCGGTTGGCAAGAATGTCTGTACTCTTGCCGGTTCCGCGTCCTCCAAGAAGGTAGAGGTTAGCCGGCTTCATCATGTCGATGAGAATTGCCACACGATTTGAATAGCGGATGCTTACCTGTTCTTTATCAATCTTCATTTTCCTGGTTTTTTTCTTCAACGACTTCAAACGAGATGCTTTCTATATCGGAATCCTGCCGCAACCTCTTTTTATGGAATTCTGAAATATCCATCGCATCAATCATGTTTCCAAGAGTATTACGATTTTGTTCCTCCCCTCCGATCAGCTTGATATCATTGGTATATAACTTTGGCCGGCGGTCCAGCAGCTCAGGGGGAATCTCGAATGGCTTCTCTGCTCCTACCCCTCGCAGCTTGGCGGCATCCACGATGCACCGGCGTGCCGTTTCGAAGTCATTCAACCCGATGGCCAGAAGGCGTATTTCATCCATCAGGTCGGCATAGATGTTTGCCCAGGCTTCGACTTTAACAGGATTGTTAAGGTTGAAAAAGTTCAGCGAATCGTTATAAATGGCCGTAGCCTGGTGTTTGGATATTTCCGGGTATTTTACCATCACCATATTGATGATGTAATTCTTGGAATTGGTTCCCGCCTGAAGAGCCCGGACAAACTCCATGTGATCATAATACTTGACATACTTTTCCGGCATGTTGCGGATCTCACCGCGCTCGATCAGCGCCTGGAGGCTTTCAAGTTTTACCGTTGCATCCTTAAAAAGTACCTTTTTCTTGTGATTTTCAAAGTTCTGAATGTTGACATCCTTTTTGTATTGCTGGATGGAGGTCATATTGCCATCCTTTGCCCGCTTTAGGTTGGCTTTGTCGATTTCAGCCTGTGCCATGAGCATTCCCCGGTCATAGTGATAACGGACGTTGCCGGACTTGTACGCCGGATCTTCCGCCGGCGTAGAGAAAAGGGTATTGAATTCTTCCTTGTCAACCCCTAGGTACATGGCAATGTTTTCCGCTGAGTAGTTCAGGGCGCCCAGGGATTCAACGGATTTAAGTTGATCTGGTGAAAGCTCCATTTGTCAATGAGTTTTTCCGGAATTCGTAGGCTTCCGGAAGGTTATAAAAGATATACTGTTCATGTTCGGCGTTCTCGCTGTGGTTTCCGGATCCCTCGATGCCAAAGCGAAGATCCCCGCAACGAATGAGGGTGATCTTGGCATGATTCCAGACATATTGCACATGGATCTGATCCGGATAGGACTCGATGATTGAACTCAGGTGATCATACACCGATACGCCTTTGGTTCTGATCGAATCACTGACATACAGGTCAACATGTTTTATCTGTCCTTTATCAATGAGGTTAACCAGGCTGTTGATGATGCGTTTGTTAATGGAATAGGTTGCAATTGTCAGTTCATCGATAATTCCGCACTCTTTGATCATGAAAGGAACGAAGGTGAATGCTGTAAAGCTGTTCACTGTCAAGAGCCAGTATTGTTCACCCTCTTTGGGCAAACGTCCCACAAGGTTTTTGACTGATGAAATGCGTTCATAGTGAATGTTCATGAACTTAACCACCATCATGCCTTCCCTCAGGGCAGTTGTATGGTCAGCGGTTTGAGGAGCTGTTGAATTGTCCTCCATTGAGTCCAGGTCGAAGAACTTGTTTTCCATTTAGAGGTTAAGCAGGCGGTTAATTTCGAAAAGTTTCTTCTCCGTGTCAGCGATGTTCTTTTTACGCTCGAATGTCCGGGGATGATTCTTTTCTTTCTTCACCCTTGCTTTGGCTTTGCGAAGTGTACTTTCCAGGGTGATTTTCTTTTTGATCAGTTCTCCCACGCTTCTTGACCGAAGGGCGCTGATTTCCTTTAAGTAGGAAAATACCGGGTGTTTACCCAGTATTGTTCCCTCACGTTTATAAAAGTTGAGTTCTTCCCAGATCAGGCGGTTATTGAGGAAGTTCTCCAGGGTATCGCAGCAAAGGTCACCGAACTGTTGATGCGTTGTGGCAACAAACAAAGCTGCCTTGGATGTCTTATAGGCATCCCTGGCAGTTAGCATGTCAGAAACGAGGATCTTGTATTCCCCGGGACAATCCTTCCTTGATAGGAAAGGGAATTCTTCCCGGAGCTTTACAACCTGGTTTACGACTTTTTGGGCTTCTTCGTTTTTTCCCGCTGCGGATCTTCCGTCACTTCCGGATCCGGATCCCCGGTTACTTCCGGCTCCGGATCTGCTGTCACTTCCGGCTCCGTATCTGCTGTTACTTCCGGTTCCGGATCCCCGGTCAATTCCAGTTCCGGCTCCCCGGTCACTTCCGTTGTCTGACTGCCGGCCTCCATCGATCCGGCTTGCGTAGGGGACACCGGTGCGGCCATGATTCCCCGGAATTCTTCCATGGCGATGTCAGCCAATACGCGAAGCTCTTCCAGGAGCGTATTTTTTATCACTTCCGTCTCAGCGGATACATTGATCATCTTTTTCAGGCTTGCCCTTCTGCCAAATTCATGGTAAAGTGCAACTGCGCCATTGTAGGACCTGTCATTGATCAGGTAATTCAGGATCTTGTTTTTCATGTTGTCAATAATATTGTTATCCAATTGGAATTCAAACATACTTACGCGCTGCTAAAAAAAAAAGGACAAGCCAAACGATCGGCTTGTCCCTTTTGCGTACCAATGAAGGTTGTTAAGAGCGGCTCACTTCGATGAACAGAAGATCACCATTTATGCATGCGAATGCTTTCATCGTGATCTGGCTGTTTGCAATGGCATGCCAGTCAAGGCCGTTGTGCAGCAAGAAGGATCCGCCGTTCTGGATCACGGGGGGGTGAGCTCCACCGGATCCCAGAAGGGTGTAAGTCTTACCATCTGCTGCACTTGTCAGATCCGCGAGCAGTACGGATGCTGCTACACCGGTGGTGAGCTGATAGCGGCCTTCGCCTGCTGCTACTTCGGGTTCTGTTTCCGAGGCCGGTATGATACCCATCACACTGTCAAGGGTGAGAGTTCCGCGATAGTCCCCTACTTCATACTGGCTTTTGTTCGCCATCTTCAGGGTGATCGTGGTTGCGTTCTTATCCTTGTTACCTTCCCATTTGGCCTGCATCCGTAACGGGCAGCATGGCAATCCGAAGACTGACTTTGCCGAAGATCCGCAATACTGGACAATGGCTCCGATGTTGCGGCCCAACCATCCTGTCTTGAACTCCCGCACCTCTGTCGAGTTGCCGGGATGATCAAAGTCCAGGGTGTGGATGAACCCTTCAGCATCGATATCGCCTTCTGTCGATGAGCCGGTTTTGATCGTGTTGACGGTCCCGTAGACCTCGATCATATAGGCATTTTCCTTGAAGACGATATTATCTGTGATTATGACGCCGTTGGCATCACGATCGGGGAAAGTAACGACATCATCAAAGTCAAAGAGGATGATTTTGTCTTTAACATTGGCTCCTGCGCCGACATTTCCACCGGGCTTCAGGAGATTAACTTTTGCTACAGTCATGATTTTTTTTGTTAAAATGAAAAAGAAAAGGCAAAAACCGGGGGGCGATTGACCCCCCGGTGACTGCTATCCCCGTGAAATCTCACAGAATTTACCGTCAGAGTTCTTGACAAGGGAAATGAATGATATAAGGCTCAGGGTCATCGCATCCGTAAGGATGAAATTACCTGCGTTTGCCATGGTGGTGGAATGGGCGTTGCTGCCTCCGTAGATGGTATAAACTGTACCAACTACAGCGTTGGTAAGGCCAAGCAATACCGTTGCTGCGGTGTTGGCGACCGTTACAAACGATGTGCCTGTACTTGCATCAATGGAGGTGGCTCCGTCTGCCAGCGCGACTGCAGCAGAAGTGAGGGTTGTGCGAGCAAGTTCCAGGAACTTACCGTCAGAACGTTTAACCAACGTGATGGTGTCGCCAATGCTATGGCCTGTCCAGGCCGAAGCGATCAAAGAGAAGTTCCCTGCCTTGGCGATGGTTACTCCGTTGGTGTCATTGCCGTATTTAAGCTTTATCGGACGGCCTACCGGTGCATCGAGGATGTTGGTGATGGCCGTTGCCTGGGTATTTGCAACCGATACCAAACTGGTATGGTCGATCACCGTGGGGGTGGCATCGTCAACATTCATTGAGATGAAATAATCGGATGGTTCATCCACGTCGTTGCACCAGATCATCTGGGAAGAATAATCCGTCGGGATCTGTTCCGGGGTATCAAACTTCTCACCTACCTGGAAAGCCCACACGGATTCCTTGGCGCGGGTCCATACCTTCAGGGTCCAGTCCTGCTGTTCAAGGTTGAAGGCAAGGTATTCACCCGGTTTGTCTTCAGCCAGGAAGATATTGCCGTCGAAGGTCCAGATCATTCTTTTCGAAGGCGCCATGCCCGGAATAGTGACGATCTTCACGTTCGGGTATTCCTTCACGTAGTTGATGCCTCCCACATAGTCCTGGTTCAGGCCATGGAGCAATTCATGATTGGCAAGATAGTCTGCCCATGCATCCTTGCTCATGTAGAGTACAAGGTTGCCGGAGGAGCGGAGTACTTCAGGAATCAGGGAAGTACAATTCTTTACGTAGGTACAGATATTGCCTGAGTTCCATTCACCGACGGGGAACTGGCGGATCTTATTTTCGGCAATCCAAAGCTTCATACGTTTCAGCAATCCGTCGCTGGCGTTGATAAAGCTGCCCGGAACATCCTTTGTAGGCGTTTTGAAAACACCCTTTATCCTGCGAATTTCCTGTTCATTACGAATCTTCTTTCCCACTTCCGTGAGAATAAATTCGATGAACGACCATTTCATGAAGTCAGAACCTTCGCGGTTCAGGTATCCGATCCATGTTTTCTCCAGGGCTTCCATTTCCTCGAACATGTGCGCCAGGATAACCGGGTACATCTTGATGATCTCGGGTTGGAACTTGTATGAACCTTTTACCAGGTTTGCAAACTTTGATCCCGGGTTTGCTGCCTGTGAAAATTCCGTGAAGAATACGTTGGTAAGAGCGCTCTGATCCTGGATGTTGGAATACAGCGGGAAGATTGCTGTAAGAGAAGGCAGGCTCCGAAGGAAGCTCTGTACCTGATCCATCATCCGGGTGCGGTAGAAGTCGCCAAGGTCGGTTTTGAGCTGCGCGTAATCTGCAACTGTCGCCTCGCGTGCAGGCACCATAATTCCATTCATCTTGCAAAGTGCCTGGTAGGCACGCTGGTTGTACGGGTGGGCGTCATCAATGGCCGTAAAGCTGTGATTCTGTCCAAACAGGTTGGTGTCCTTGCCGGTGGGCAACCAACGTTTCTTGGGATCGTCGGATCCGGCTCCCCTGGCAGGTGGGTCCGTTTCGCTGCTTTTGTTAAGCGCTTCGATCGTCTTTTCCTGTTCCTTAACGATCTTCAGCATTTTGGCAGTTTCTTCTTTTTCAGCCTGAAGGGCTGTTTTGGTATCCTCAAACTGAGTATTCAGATGAGTGATGGTAGAAGCATTCTGCTTTACCCGGTCCGAAAGGGATGAGATCATAGCAGACACTTTGGCGTCATCGACTGCCTCTCCGGTAGCTTCCTGCTGTAGGGCCTCCGTGAAATTAGAGGCGAACTCCTCGTTGGTCATCTTGGCCAGCTCAGTTTTCTCCTCTTCCGAAAGGTAGGATTTGCCGTCTTTGTTCTTGGCGAATTGGTCCTTTCCGAACATCGCCAGCACAAGGGCTGTTAATTGAATGAACTTGTTTTTCATGATTGCTTAAAAATTTGGTTACCGATATTGAGAGCTTTAAAAGAAAGTCCTTTCTTGTATGCGAAATCGATGGCATAATCCACCGTATTGATCTCATCGATGAGACCCAGGCGAAGGCCGTCCGTGGCGTTGTAGGTTGCCCCCTGGAATACCTCCGAATCCTTTGGCAACTTCAGGTTGTCCAGGATAGTTTGATGGAAGATGTCATTAACGAACTTCAGATCCTGCTTTACAAGGGTATCATTACCTTCCCTGAGTTGCCGGAGCATTTCATTCTTACGCGAAGAATCATCAGCATAGATCTCATAGATGTCAATGCTGAGTTTTTCTTTCAGCATGCGCGAGAAGTCCATGAACGACATCATGGTACCGATGGATCCAACCCAGTCCATGGGTGAAGTGCAGATACGATAATCCATGGCCGATATCATCCACATGGCGGCCGAAGCTCCCATGTTCATGATGCATGCCACGGTTGGTTTCTTGCAGTTCTTGATCTCAGTTGCCGCGATATCCGTGTAGAATACCATTCCACCTGGAGAGTTGACCAGGAACAGGATTGAATTAATGGAAGGATTCATTCCGGCCTGCTGGATATTTGCCACCAGGTTCATTGAATTCCAGGAAAGGATGACGCCCTGAATGGGGATCACTGCCACGGAGTTTTCCGGCATGGCGGGATCATCGAGTTCATATTGACCGACGATATTCACTCCGTCCTGTATCTTGAAAGAAAGCGCATAGGGTTTATTCGCCTTTTCCTCTTTGGTCATTTCTTCGGAGGCAAACTTCTGACCGTTGACCCAAGCCATGACAAGGGGAAGATAGGAAAGGGCTGAGTCCATCTGGATCAGCCACCTGGCGCTGCATAATTGTAAAATGCGGTTTATCATAAGGTTTCCTTGAAGGTGCAATATTACCTTTGGGACACCTTATATTAAAGGACTGACTGTTTAATGGATATTACTGTTCATCCTCCCATTCATCTATCGGTGGCAAATGTTGCAAATCCCACACGTATGCCGGATCGGTTGACGTGCATATGAAATCCAGATCCTTATTGCTTTGCTTTAAGCTTATCTGATGCTTGGTCGCAAGAATGGCCGGGTTGTCCGGGCAACCGATGATCCGGATAAGGCCGGTGGAATATTTCATGAGGATAACCAGCGGGCGACCAATCAGGGAAATGAACGACATGGCGTTGGTACGATCCTCTCCCGGGAAGATGATCTTCAGCCGTTGTTCAAACAAGCTGCCCGGATCATCCTGTTTTTCATCTTCGGTGAATTCGGATGATCCCACACCATAATATATGCCCTGCGGTTTTTTGTTCTCTTTGAAGGTGATATATCTCGTTGAAATGTCAGTTCCAGGATTGAAGGATTGGATATCCTCCATAAGAATATAAGAAACCCCGCAGATGATGGGGACCAGATTTTTGTTTTTTATTAATGCCATGACGATTAAGTGTTTTTAAAAAACCATACCCACCCATGGACATACATGGACATGCATGGACATGCATGGACATAGATGGACACAAAGGACAAACTGCCCCCTGAACTCGATAATTTATAATTATTTTAAATAGCATGTTTGTGATTCTTACGGTACTTCTTCTTGGAATGGTTCTGCATATAACGAGAATAATCCTTCAGCAGACTTTCCCAGCACTCATCCGGGATGTTGTACTTGTCCATGAAAAGGGCAATCGCATCATTGCGCCCGATGCCGGTTAAGCGGTATTTGTTGATCTCGCTGCGAAATGTGATCTTAAAGAACATCCAGATGTGGTCAACGAAGATCCGCTGGCGGATCGGATTGAGGAAGTTGTATGAACGGGGATCCTTATCCTCGAAGAAAGGAAGTTCAACCGTCAGGGTGTTTCTTCCGTAATCTGACTCACGGTGATCCAGCGGGGGGAAGTCAAGGAAGATTTCGAGGAAGTTGCGGAAGTTGTTATTTCGCGGAAACCGGACCGGGGAACTATTGAAATAAGCTTCAAGGAACTTCACCAGGTAATGGTCGCACTGGACTTTTATGATCACTTCAGACATAGGCTAAATTTATGGTGGGTTTATGGATTAATAAAGGTCACTTGGAATTGAGGTATTCATCGACGTTTTCCTCACAGGCTTTGACATGCGTATTTGAATCTGAGTGATCCAACCAAACGTTGTAGTCAATCAAAGTTTTACGGACCGAATCCCGGTCATTGACCTGGCTTAATGCCTGAACACATTCCAACAGGGCATAATATCTGCCGGTTAACCGTTGGTACTGGCTACCTTTTTTAGGAAGTATTCCTTTGAAGCGCTGAACGCCTTCAGCCTTCTTGGTCAGGTCTGTTATTATTTCTTCTATGGTCATTGGGGTTTTCGGATTTATACATAACTACTAAAACTGAGAAACAGGCTAATACTCCAAAACCTGTCATTATTATCAATAAAATAAATCTAATTGGCATTTTCCCTCCTTTTCAACTTGATATCTTCTGATTTGTCGCATTCATCAAGGAACGAATTCAAACAAGCTCCAAAAACTAAGGGATTCTTGCAACCTCCAAAAACATTGTGATTTTGTTTGAAATAGATACACCTATGGGCCTTTACTCTTTTAATGTTCATGATTTATCCTCCTTTATTAATGTTAATTTTTGCAGATTTCAGTTCAGTTGTACGGAAATTTCCGTACAACTGAACCTATCTGGTATCATCTAGTGGAAGGTTTAACTGGGAAAACCGGGAATCCATGTATAACCTCACACGGTCATCAACCCTCTGAATTTCACGTCCGATGACAGAATACAACCGTTTCAATTTCTTAAGCCTTAAATAATCAACCTTCATCAATTCTTCCCGCTCAAAACTTCCATAGATGTAATCAATGACCAAAGATTGATACAAAAGGAATTTTTCACGCAACTCCTCAATAATGGTATTGACATTTATGATCTGAATCCACTGGATAAATCCCTTTTTTGCGAGCAGAATCCGCCCATTTTTATCAATTTCACCCAAATCTGGTTTGTTTTTTCCTACGAGATTCCCATTTTTAGACGAATCTGGTAGGTTTTTTCCGTACAGATTTCCATTTTCTGATGAATCTGTACGGTTTTTTCCGTACAGTTTACCCAAAATTGGGTCTTTTTTAATCTTAATGTATTGGTTTTGGACATCCAATTTAAAAAAATCACACACTGGTCTTACCCAAATTTGATTTCCTGAATACTTAATTGTTTCGGCGAACATTGTTAATTCTGTGTTTTCCATGACTTAGATTTTAAATGATTATTCTTCGTATTCCTTTAACAATCGGTAACATATCATCATTTCAATTGTATATCCTGATGCAATTGATTTTTCAGCTCGTTCAATATCGTTTTTCATCATCCATATTGCCATTTTACCGGCATCAGGGCAAATCTTCTCATAGTCTTTAATAATTTCCCTGACCCTGTTCATTTCACGCTGCAATCCTTCGATTAAATTTTCCATGATTACTGTTTTACTCTTGATTTCAAAATCCTGATATATTGTTCGAGTGCTGACTTATAGCCGCTATACCAACCACATTCCCAATCAGACATTTCCCGCATTCTATCATAGCATTCTCTCTTTGTTGTCTCCATAAACGCAATCAAAGATTCATCGCTCATTGAGGCTAATTCCTCCTTGCTTGGAACCTTCCTTTCAGGCATATAGAATTCATATTTATCCGGCGCTGGCGGCGGTGGGGGTGGGTTACTAATGTCAGGGAATCTTTTAGGCCCTGAATCAATTTCTTCGCATTCTACGCTATATCCGCACTTGGGACAAAAAAGCGTGAATATGCAATATCTGTGAAGGGAAAAACCCTTTCTTCTGATCACGCGGCCTTCCGGCCGGCGCAATAATTCTGAGTTACAGTTGGGACAGTTCATGGTGCTTTTTGTTTTTCATAACTATTTTTTAACTATTGTCACACATAACAATCTTTCATCAAATTCATATCCTGATACCGATACCAGTTGAATACCTGTCTTTTCATTCAAAGGATAAAACCCTTCTTTATTTTCGAATTCAGAAATGACACCATTCTCGTTATAGCCTTCAAAAGTTGCAATCTTAATGGCAGACATTGCATATTTATTCATCACTTCATCAATTGGATCAGCTTCTTCATTATAATCCCATGTGAAGAATTCAAGTATTTCCTTTGCCATAACCGGAGTGAATTTATCCGTGTCTACAATAAACTCAACTTCTACAAGCTTTTCATTTTTATCATAATCGCACGGTAAAACACCTTTGGGTATTTTTTTTATAAAAGCACTATGTGAATATCGATCACATGAACTGCACGATTGTTCCTTTGTAAAGGATTCAATTCTTATCTTAATCGTTTCCATTGTTTATTTTTTAAGTTCACTGCACTTTTTACACTCGGGAAATCTCCCACAGGAGTCAACCGGGATCACCTTACAAAGACATTTCTTGGATTGCTTTTTCATGACGAATTCTTGTGAATTTAATTTTCCATACCCACGGATTATGGCTCCATGATCCGGGACCATTGATGTTTTCCCAAACTATAGAGAAAGCCTCTTTTGCGGTATGATAATAAGAGTGAACTACCACAAACCCACATACCCCGTCCCTGTCAATTACTCCTCTGATTCCTTCATTCAGGGCATCATCTTCGCTGATGGCATTTAATCTCTCAACACCCATATCAAATATTTTGAGAAATATCCGTGCAGCTGCATGTGGCATATGAATTGAAGGTTTCCATGATTCACGGGCATTTACATAAGTAATTACATCATCCTGGATAATGGGAAACTGTCCGCATTCATCTTCATCCGCTTTATAGATGTAAGGTGCATTGGGAAGTAAATCTTCTGCAAAACCCCGGTATTTGGAGAATGTTTCCCTCACCCAAAGTACAGCTGTGGGCATTCCATAAGGACAGATGGCATAAACAGATTCATTTTTAATATTAATGAACTCTTGATTTAACCTTCCCAAATCATCAATGAACCGTTGTCCCGGTACAGGTATCCACCTGTCAGGATTCTCGTTCATTTGTTCCAGTCCGCTAGTACGTCTGGTTTGCCACTTATTACCGGCGTTGATGGCCTTAACCATCGGAGTACTGAATATTATCGGTCGCTCTTTCATAAAAATTTCTTGATGTTTTCTTTATTGGTGATGGCATGATGCTGAATGGAATCTATCCACTCATTTTTTGGTGCGACAGATCCCGGGCCGGTCTGAGCTCCGACAAAGAGCAAGTCTGATTTAGAGAAGTCAACTCCTTCCATGGATCCAAGCAGCGGCTCAACCAGCACGAAGGTTGTGTATTTGCAAGGCAACGAAGGAAGATATGACAGGCGCCATGCGTCTTCCTTACGGGTCACACTCACTCCCAGCCAGGACCCGCACGGGAATTTGAAGTCCTGAAATCTTTTCGGATTCTTGGTAAGGAATTGGTAGGTATACTTTGGATTGTCAAAGCAAACGTTAAGAATGCGGTTAATCCACTTGTCTTCCACGCCTGGAGAAAAGATATCTCCCATGTCAACCACAAAAACGAACTGGCCTTTTTTCGTGTTGGTATATGGATCCTGAAGCCGGTTTTCATAAAATGTTGGCCTTTTGAAATCCGGAATAAACCGATGCCACCGGTTGAACCGTTCGGCCCAGCAGTAAGAGCATCCGATCTGGCAACCTACAATCGGGTTCCAGGTTAGATCAGTAAATTCTATGTTGGTGTAATTCATCATGGTTTAAGGATATAAACTCTTGATTCTTCTATTAATGGTTTAATTTTATTTGAAGTTGTTTCTTCTGTTACCTGGTGTAGCTCGTATTGATCGCCTTTTGAATTTTCCAGCAGATATTCCATTCCAATCTTCTTTCTTCCGCTGGTATGGAAGTCATCCAACTTTGCCAGGCGATATCCATCGGGCAATGAGGGGTAATATTTCCAACCAAATTGATCTGTTAAGCATTGCATTTTTTTTTATTTTTTTCCCGGGGGATACCTTTTTTGGCATATTTCACAACTACAACAACTACAAACTATAAAATACTGAAATACAATTGATTGATTTTTTAAAGTGTAGTTTTACCCTGTTTATTTGTAGTCGATGTAAAAAAGTGTAGCTGTGTGTAGCTACATATAGTTGACATTTACCTACATGAAATATTTATAATTAATTGATATATAGTTAAATAATAGTTTGTAGTTGTTGTAGTTGTTGTAGTTGGCATTTTTGAAGCTGGATTACTTTTTAAAAAAATTAAAAGTCGTTTTGACCCATGGTATTTTGGTTAATGATGGATATACCCAATGCATCGTAATCGAATGCCATTGCGGTTGTTACATGTCTTTTTTTCTTAATTCCAGCCACTGAATCAGTGTCTTCTACTATCCTTTTATTAATTTCCACCTTAAAACCCACTGAATTTTTACGCCCCAGGTATTCTTTTGAGTTTTTCAAATAATATTCCAGAGTTGGAAGGGGAAGTACCTTCATATCGGATTGCTTGCCATGGGTTCGATAAAACTGAAATATTCTGGTATGATCCATAAACAGGACATTTTTAGGAACACTGTATTCAGCCTCCTTGATGGTATCGGTAGTAAGCATACTTACGAAATCAACCTTATAATCCACCTCTTCACGGATATCACCATTTTGAACCAGGAATTCTACGATGCTCCAGAACTGGGATATCTCATTGCGGCTCTTCACTTCAAAATTCTGGCGGATGATTAGTTTTGCAGCTTCTTTCACTAGTCCGGTGAATTCCCATGGTACACTGATCTTATTGCTTAATGTCCGATAGGCGGCTATAATAACCAGCCAATTGCGGAATATCCGGTCTTCAATCTGATCCTCCTTCAACTCGATGGCTAATTCCTTGGAGGCTTCATTGTAATTTTCATAAAAGTGCTGGATGAAGTATGAACGGAAATTCAGCAATTCATGAGTAAGGTGAGATATTCCCAGCTTCTCAATATCCTTTAATTCGTTAAAAAGGATTTTCTCCTGGGCCGAATAGACTACCTTGGTAAAGAACAAAAACAGAAGTCGTGAATAAAGGGCGATGTCAGCGGTAGGGATCTCCTGACCCGAAAGGATGATCCCTACATTCACTTTGGTCGTTTCCTTCTTCTTATCCTTATCCATGTTCATACGGGTACGGCCAGTGCCGTCCCACAGACCTTTCAGGAATTCAATCTTTTCCATTTCCAGACTGTTCTTATATTCATCGATGTGACAACAGGCGTTAGAGAACAGTGCCACATGATCGGCCAGTGCAGCTTTTGATGTGTTGGTGATGTTAGGACCCTTTTCCTGAGGACCAAAGAACTGCATAATGGATATGGCCAGTTCTGTTTTACCGGCTCCCTTGGGACCAAAAAGATTGAGTATAGGAAAGAATCCAAAGAGCTTTGCGATGTGATCGCGAAAAAGGCTTGCCATGTAAAAACAGATGGCAAACTTTGCATTATCCCCGAACACTGCTATCAGGCGATGACAGTAGTCATATAAGGTGATATCGCTGGGGCGAAACATGAACCTTCGTTCTGATATGAACAGCGTATCTTCTTCCCGGTATATTTCGCTCGATGCCGGCAGATAATAATTACGATCCTCGAACATGACAATTCCGTTTGGATCTGCGTTTTGAAATTTACCGTTGTAAATTCCGTGGCACCATGACCAGAACCCTTGTTTCTGCCATCCCAGTTGAACGATTTCATAACATGTCTGGGTTTTCTCATACAAAAAACGCTTGAGTTTATTCAGGTCCATATCAGATCCTTCAAACAAAAAGTTTCCAAGGCTCTCCACCCGGAGTTTGAAACCGGCAAGGGTGATCAGATCCCTTTGGTTGAGTTCGATCACCTGGGAGAACCCATATTCGTTGGTGATCTTATACAGCCTTTTGGCGTTCATCACCGATGAAATGTGAAACAAAGGATCCATGGTGAAGTTGCAACCACGCTTAGGACCGTCTTTTGTCCTAAAAAAATAGCAGTTGTTTTCCTCATAGAAACCGTATTTCTCCCAATCCGACAGTGAAACGTGCGTTGGGATCCACCCGGCCTTGTCTTCCTTCACCGGCTCATCTTCCTGGATGATGGTCTTAATGCGATCAAGCCACGCCTTCTTAGGCTTGATGATGGCGCTGAGCTGTTCGACAAAAACACTGTGTGAACTCTGAGGAAGGTGGGTGATCAGGTCGGACAGTTCATCGATCAGCTTTGTTTTCAAGTCCGGACTCTTGCATTTGCTTTGACGCCGTTGTGCCAGCCAGATGATATAGTCCTTAATATTTTCGGTGGCATAAGTATCGAACTGCTTGTCATCGCAGAAGAAACTATCCGGGTCATTCTTCGTATCGGTTGAATCCGGAAGCGGGATGACATTGCAGAACATACCCGCTTCAATGATCATCTTCCCGTTCTTGATCACGGCGGCCACCCCGGCCTTATCGTTATCTCCGATCAGAGTGATGCTTTTTGCATACTTTGCGATTTCAGCGATATGATCCGATGTCAAAGATGTTCCGCAAGTCCCAACGGTATTCAATTTCCCAATCGACTGCAGACGGATCACATCGGGATTACCTTCTACCAGGTGAACGTACTGGTGCTCCCGGATGGAACGATATGCCGTATTAAACCCATAGAGTACCTTACCCTTGGAGTATATCTCTGTATCGTGCGTGTTGAAATATTTCGGGGTCCCTTCTTTACCTGAAAAGTCCCGGCCGGTGAAACCGGTGATTAACCCGGTACGGTTAATGATCGGAAAGATGATACGGTCTCGGAAATAATCATAAACCTTGTTGTTTTTTTCCGAAAGCAATCCAACCTCCAGCAAGATTTCTTCCTTGATGCCATTGTCCCGGGCCCAGGTGCGAAGATTATCCCAACCATCCGGAGCATACCCAATCATAAAGTCATCAATCGCAGAATCATTCCACCGGCTCTTTACATACTCCAATGCTTTCACATTAGATTTCAACGAATCGGTAAAGAACCCTGCAGCGAGTTTGTTCACTGTGAACATAGATTCCCGGTGCTTGTGAACTTCCTTCTGCTTATCATCATACTCCTCCTGGGGAATGATGATCTTGAAATCTTCCGCAATACTCTTGATGGCGCCAACAAAATCAGTCTTTTTTAATTCCTTTACGAAGCTGATTGCATTTCCTGAAACCCCGCATCCGAAACACTTGAATACGTTCTTTGCCGGAGAAACGGACAAAGACGGTGTCTTCTCTTTATGAAATGGGCATGATCCCTGGAAGTTAGTTCCCTTTTGTTTCAACTCAATATGACGTCCGATCACATCGGCAATATCAAGGGATAGAATTTCATCGATCGTTTGTTGTGGTATCATTGGTCAGTATTAGTATTTGTCGGTTGATAAACCCCCGATGGGGGGCCGGTCTGTTCCCGGCTGCCAACCTGCGTGTCATTGCAGGGTTTTCGCGCTTCAGCGGGTGTGGCTCAATAAGGCATCGCACTTTGCAGGTATTTACCCGGGGCAGATGATCAATAAACCAAACCTAAATTGAACAACTGTGACATTTCCCAGGTCTCTGATTCAGGGCAGAGGTACGCAGACCCTGAATCCCCAATCCCTAACCGCCTTAAAGAACCATTATTCCCCCTATCGTCAAGGGTTGTTGCGCCGGCAGGATTCGAACCTGCGATCTGAGGGGCTATGACTCCCTCCGAGTTGCCTCTTCTCCACGGCGCATGAGCTGGCTCACGTGGTCAGCTTTGGTAATTTCTTTTGTTTTACCGGCTTTTCTTCTGCTTTTACCGGTTGGTTATATTTTTCGGGATGGTTAACCTCGTCAATGGTGAGCTGCTTATGCTCGATCAGATCGATCAAATATGCGGCCCGGCACTCGACTTCCAACTGGAAGGATGCCCACTGGCCATTGATGAGCTTTACCTGCCAGAAACCTCCGGGCATCTTGTGGATGATAGCCGCCTGGAAGAATCCCCAGGGGATCATTTCTCCGAGTTCAGCGATGCTATATGCAGCGATGGTATTTCCATTCAATGGAAATGAAGCCTTTGTGATCTTGATCTGGTTTTTGTTAAGGATCATGTAATACGTCAAGGCCTTAACGCGGATTCCAAGGCTATGGAGTTTCATGGCGGTGTGATGTCCGATGATTTGAAATTCTGCTTTCATTAGTTGATAAGTTGGTTGAATGGAACAGGATGTGAATTGAGCAATAATTCATTGGTGCAGTACTGAAGGATATTTTCAAGTCTGCGAAGGGAATTCAGATACGATGAATTACCGTAGTAAGGAAGGATGTTTTCAAGATCTTCCCGATGTTTAACGATCATCGCGCAGATCTCCAGGAAAGTTCTTTCCGGAAGAGCAGGTTTCATGCGCTGCAATCTGTCCAGGCTATAGATCCGGAATGATCTTTTGTAATGGGGATCCCTGCCGATGCGGAATAATATTTCCGAATGGGTGATGAAGTTGGAATACGTTTTAATCAGGTCTTTTTTCTTTAAGTCCATGGTCATCCGTTTTTCTTGGTAAGACGAAGCGTATATTCTTTATCGCAGGCATCCAGCAATTCATGGAGTGGCTGAATCTCTTCCATACATATTTTGATGAATTCCGGATCATCAACAATAATTCCACCTACGATTTTTTTTCCAGTTACTTTGGTTTCCATTATAACAGCATAGGTTGTCAATGCGTGGAGCATAGTTTCTAAAAGAGGGTCTGATAATTGGGCGAAGAGGTTCATTGTTTACCTGGCGAGGATTAAAGGTCTTTTTGCTTCTGGAAGTTTTTTAAAACAAGGGCCCTGGAGTAATCGTTAAGGGCCCTTGCCCGTTTTCTCGAGTTTTGGTACATAACATCAGGTTCCTTGACCTGAAGGCTACATTGATCCTCATTAGTAGGTGAGCGACTCATAGCCTCGGGCACCGCTCCCGAGAAAGTTTGTCCGGAGAGGTCACCTAATGCCGGTGATTTCTCTTCTTTATCCCCAAAGGAAAGGTCAAGCTGAACGGGGTCCGGAATTGATGGTGATTGAGGAATCATAGGATATTGTTTTTAGCTGCAAATGCAGCGATGCCATTCTTTGTGAAGCAACCCAATTTCTTTACGATGGTCTGGCATTCCTTATTCACCGTCTCACATGAGATGTGAAGCTGGTCGGCTATCTCCTTATTGAGGGAGTCCCCGGCGATCTTGCGCATAATCGATGATTCATGAATTGTAAGCTTGCCGTTAGGAACTTCAGGCAACCGGCAAAGAAGTCCATCGGCAGGACATGGCCGGGATCCGCAATCCCAGTATTCGAAGTTTACTTTCTCCGTTTCCATGTCGATGTCGGCAACAGCATCAAGTCCGCCAAAGCGGCAGAATGCGAATTGGTGAATTCTGTCACATGGATCTGTTATGCCAAGAATGTCAAGTCCCTTCTGGGCTTTGGCATCATTAGAAAGGATGTTTTGCAGAATTTCAAAGGCTTCTATTGAAAGTTCTTTGAAAGGATGTATCTGACCGAATTGTGTGAATACCAATTCTCCGTGGTTGACCATGAATTCAATGTTCTTGTCAAGTAATCCGGATGGTATGGTATGGGCGTAAAACTCAGTCATAGCAATTCAGAATTATATTTTATTCTCTACATATTTTATCTTGTCATTGTATTCATCTCTTACCTTGATCGCCTCTTCAACCACTAGAAGAGAATATTTTCTTGAATCCGGATTAAGACATTGGTAGATATAATCCTCGGAAAATTCAATTCCTGCTGAACATAATCTTTCGCGAATCACTCTTGCATAACCTTTGGGCAGGCCATCGCGCAACTTTTTGATTTTTATTTTACTTACCATTTTATGGTATTTTATTAAGTTCTTAAATGGTCGTATATTTGTTAGCAATAAGAACAGCAAAGGTAAAGTAAAGTTTCATCGAAAAGCAAGTTTTCTTTCACTTAAATTAAAGTTTACATTCTATAATATTCATTCTAAATTTATAATTATGGATTTCAAGAAGATAGAATCAGAGTTGGAAAAACGTCATATTCCAAAGAAGCATTTCTTTGAAAAGACCGGTATCATGACCGTTCAGGGATTCGCAAACACTATTAAACAGGGGGCATTGAAGGTTACTGACCTTGAATTGATATCCAAAGAACTGGAACTTCCAATGTCGTTCTGGTGGGAGGATACCCCGATGGAATCAAAGGAGCTAAATGAACTTAAAGCAGAAAACAATTTACTGAAAGAAAAACTCGAACAATCCCAAAAAACTACTAATACACTTACCGCTTTACTCGATGATCTGCTTATTAAAAAAGGAGGCCACAAGGTCATTAAAGAGGAAAAGCCAGATGCAAAAAAGCGTTCTAAATAACCTCCTTTTTCTGGGCCACAAGTTGAGCCACGGCATTGAAAACAGCCCGTTTCCGGGCACATTCCAAAACGTAACTAATTGATATCCAATAACAGGTTGACAACAAAAATGTCTCGATCCCGCTACTTTCTGAAAATTGCATTTGATTTTCAGACAATTATATCAAAAAATCATGGCCCAGTGGGCCATGAGCCATGGACGGGCTTTTTGTTTACCTGGCGAGGTTCAAACAAAAAAAACAACATGGAAAAATTCAAATTATCAAGGCTTTACGATGTGAAAGGAGATCTTTCACAACATTGGTACGTTTACTTCTTCTACAAGAATCCGGAAACAAATAAAAATACCCGGTTCAAAGACAATATTCCTTCCCGTTTTAAGACAGCGATTTCACGCCGCCAGTGGGCGAATGATCATATGTCGAAGATCAATAAAAGGCTTCTGACGGGTTGGAACCCATTTTCCTTCACAGAAAAAAGGCACACAAATATCATCCAAGCGATGAAGTTTGTCCTTGAATTCAAGGAAACAACGCTTCGTAAACGTTCTTTCTATACTTACCGCTACCAGGTACACAGCTTTGAAAAGTGGCTTTTCAAGATGAAATACCAGCACCTGAGCGTTGGTGAATTTAACCAAATGCATGCCCAACAGTTCATGGATTATTCCAAGATGGTATTGAAACTATCGAACCGGACCTACAATTACCGCCGGATGCACATGCGTTGTTTCTTCAGTTTTTTAATGAAACGGGACTGGATATTGTCAAATCCTTTCATGTGCATTGAAAAACTACCGATTGAGGAACCGGAGATAACCTGCTTTACAGTTGATGAATTGATCCGGGTGCAGGACAAACTTCCGGAAGAGGATTTTGAATTATACGCCGTTGCATGTTTGATTTTCTATTGCTTCCTTCGACCGGCTGAGATTGTTCGAATGAGGATCCGGAACTTCAACTTTTACAACAATACTATCGTGGTGGCGGGTACCATTTCCAAAAACAGAAAGCATGAGACGGTTCAGATCCCTGATGCCTTGGTTCCGGTACTGCGATTATTGCCCTTTGAAGGATCCCAGGACCGTTATGCATTTTCAAAGGATCTGATGCCGGGGACCGTGGAGATCGCCCCCACGCGCATTGCCGGCCGATGGAGAGCATGGGCCGACAAGCACGCGATAAACAAAAACATCTACTCATTAAAACATACCGGGGTAGGTATGGCAATCGAGGCGGGAATAAACCTGAGGGATCTGCAGCTGCAGCTTCGTCACAGCTCGCTGGATATGACCCAGGTTTACGTTGATAAATTCCGACGTCACCCGTCGGAGAAACTTTCAAGGTCGTTTCCTAACCTCTCTGCCCTATCAGCCAATAAAAGACAATACGCTCGTTTTTCTCCTGCGGAAGAAATACGTAACTCTGGGCTTTCATAAAACTGTACAGGGAAGTACTGGGAAATTCCATATCGGGATTAAACGAATGGAATGTCTCAATAATTTCCTCAGTCGTCAAGGTTAATGACGCCTGTTGAATATTTTCAACCGGCGGGAATTTCTCCCTGAACAATGAGAATATTTCAGTAAATTGATCTTGCGACATGCTGTAAAAATTGGACCTGGAAGGTGTCGCACTCACAATCCGCTACCGGGTTTTAAGTGTAGGGTCTTCCTCCCTACTCTTCCAGGTCCAGGCCTTACCCGATTTGTGATTGTGAATGCGACGCTGTAAATGTAAAAAAAAAGACCGTTATGAATACGGTCTTTTTTATTGAAAGGATCTTTCCTTACAATTTATACAGGGAAAACAGTGTAGGGGAAATGCTGTTTTTCTTCAGTGTTACCTGGTAATCCCGGATCAGGTATAGCGTCCCGTTGATATCATACTTCATTGAAAAATCCAGATCCCGAAGTGAAACGAAATCACACTGGCGTTGCACTTTTACCATGGCAGTTTTCATTAAGAAGTCTGCCATTGGTTTCCAGAACTTAAAGAAAGGATCCATGTACTGGTTGAACCACAATCCGTAACTGGGTGTTGCCGATGACGCGTACATGAGCCCGCTTCCATACGTGGTAAAGAACATTCGAGGGGTGATTTCCTTGTAATCAGCAATCTTGTTCTTGCAGTCGCACTCCCCGATATAAAACCCAGGGGAATGAAGAGAACATATTTCAATGCTTGTTTCCTCGGTCATATTGAAATACATCTTATGCGAATACACGTTATTTGCGAATACCGGTACCTGAGCCCAGGTATGATCAGGTTTAAGAGTATAAAAATACCCGTCATCACGCACCATCCATACATCATTGATCTCCGCGTAAGGGAATTGAGGAAGATCGCTCACATGTGAGAGTTCTCCCTTGTATCGTTTCAACTGATCATCCTGAACTGTTGAAGTATCCTCAAAGGCGCTATCTGCATCGTCATTTGTAAGAGACAGGTGAATCCCCGTGATCTTATCCTCCAGTTCAACGGAAATGGAAATGATATTCTTAGAAAAATCGATGATTTCCTTCGATGAAAGGATATTCTTAAAGCTCACAAGTTTGGCTGTCCGGCTGGTCGAATCGATGAAGATGTGCATGTTGAAAAACTTGCACAAGGCATTTAGAAACATATCCAGCTTCACCTTCGGAACATGAAGATTAAAGTAAATATCCGTGAGCGTGTAATCAAAATCAGGGCATAGGGTATTATTGGAAAGGCTATTGAAGATGGCAAGTTTCGAAAGATCAGCATCCACGGCAAATACATTGTCAATGTAAGAAAATTGTAGCTGTGCGAAGATCCTGTCCAGCATATACCTGAGGTACATCATCGGAACAATCACCGTGCGATTTCCAAGCAAAGTCGTATTATGAATATAACCACCACGGTAATTATTGAAATGCTGCTGCTCCGGATCATCCGACACCGGGTCGAAATAATTATCGTTGAAGATCTGAGGAAAACAAACCGGGCGTGTCGGATAAAATGCATTGTTGCATCCGTTGATATAAGCCAGTGCCTGTGATTCATTCGGCCAGACCATATGACCGAAATCCACATTTTGAAGGTTGGTGTTCTTAATCGAATACCAGAAGTCTCCTTCATGGGCATAGATTGCACCCTCAAAAGCTCCGCTGTTGCCGATTGTAACTTTCAATGTTCCGGAAAAGAAAGTGATCCCGTTCCATTGCAACTCCCCGAAGAATGTCTTATAGGGATCTCCTGTACTCTGAGGCCGGTTCATGAATCCCAATACCATGGCATTGCGCTGAGAATACTTCAACTTGAAAGGATAGGAATAGCTTCCCAGTTCGTTGAACATGGGGCTTTTCCCGTTGATGGTGATTGAAAAGTCATCCGGAATATCCAGATACTGGCCGTTTGCTGAGAGTCCGAGCATGAGCTTTAAGTTAATTGATTTGAATAAAATTTGTCCTGGTATGCCCTTTCATACTCAATTTCCATCGAGTAATAATTGATTCCATCCTTCATGAAGGGTTGAATCTTATTGGATGTGATCCTGATCCGGTACCTGTTTGTATCGATGATCTCATATCTCTCAGGTGAGAGAAGGAATTCACGCATCCAGTCAATTACCTCTTTACTGACAAACCCACTATTACATTTAAAACGTTGGGTCTCCTGGATATTATTCTCCAGGTTAGGCGTGTTAAACATCGATTCATCCTCAAAGGTGTTAAGGGTAATATTCTCCTTATCATAGCCAAGGATCTTTTCCCCTTTGCCATTCATGATCAGAGTCTCGTAAACCCCAAAAGAGTTTCTGAACACGAAATATCTCTCATACTGCCGGTACCTGCTGTCGATCTCGTACTCTCTGATATTGGTTAATACAGTCCAAACATTGTTCTCAAATAACTCCAACCAAACGGCCCAATATTTTACCGGTTTAGCCGTATAATATTCTTGTAGAGCCAGATTTTTGTAACCAACAGGAATTTCAATCATTTGCCGATTTCCTTTATGAAATTCAACGATGGTAACCAGGTCATGAGTATCATCAGTATTGATCACGTAGGCCCGTAATCGAAGATGCATAAGGGTGTCTGCATAAGCGAAGAAGTATAAGAATTCAAATGCATTTTTGCTCGTTGTCTTAACAACCGGGAAATGCGTATCGAATTTTTGAAAGCGGGTTGCAAAATAATCTTTATCAACCCAGTAATTCCACATCTCACGATTCAGACCGCCACGTTGTGCAATCTTTTGTGAATCCCACTCCATTCTTCCGGCTATACCGTTCGTAACAGGTGCTATACCTACCGTATAATACATCGTAAAATTAGACGCATTACGTGGTGCAACACTGTAACCTGTCACTAACGTGCATGGAGTATCCACCAGTGAGTTGAGTTTTGCCGCCAAATATTCTGACACATCGAATACCGTGGCCTTGGTTTCATAGGCAATTTTGTAATCAGAACCGATCAGGTTGGAATCAGCATCCAGTACATACAGCAGATAACCATCCACTGCCATAGAGACGGGTGCCATTCCATTTTCAATCGTATGCGGTTCAATAGCCCTAATGGTGTTGATTGGAAACACCATATCCCACTGATCCCCTTCTTCTCTTGCAGTGAGAAGAATGTATGGGACATCTACTCCTTCCAATACCATTTCCATGGTATAATGATTCCATAAGAGTAGGTTGCCTTTAATGAATTCAAAAACTTTCATCATCCAGGTACCGGGAGTATCTGAGACATCGGCCACCGGGAGCTGATCCCTCTCTGTAGGATTATCGGAAATTGTCAACGTAAAAGAGTAACTGGCAAATGTAATGTCCATGTGATCGTCTGTTCCGCCATTTGTTTGCACATTGGTAAATTCAAACTTGATCTGGGAAAGCTGCGGAACATGCGGCTCCGTGCCCGATGAAACAATGTAACGCATCGGATTACCAACGAAAAATAGTAGTGAGGGAACTCTGTCGAATTGCATAACCTATTTTTTAATGTAAAACATCACTCTGAATTGCTGAAACCTTAGCATTCTCATCCATAAGATGATCATATGAAATTACTGCCTGAAGCTTACCGGACATTACAAGGTTATTAAAGGTATTGAGCGCTGTGGTGTGCTCCGGATCACTGGCCACAACTACAGTCATCGGGGCACCGCCCATTGATGTCCCTGAAAGAGTATTCCCCATGTCAGGATATTTCCCTGCGGCACGCTGCGGAAGTACTGAATAGCCTCCCGGATTCATAATGGCATCGATGATCAGCGGATGATTCATGGTAAGATCCCGGGTACGGAACGGATCGATGATAATTTCATCACCGGTCTCCCCGAATATGGTCGGCTGGGTATACTTCCCGGTCTTAGGACTATGGACATAAGGAACATCATTATATTTCTTACCGCTCTGCTGTCCGATCACGTTATACCTTCCTTCTGCCGCTTCCGGAACCGGGGTACTGGCGATCACACCAATTTGAACGGCTCCAAGGATCCCAACCAATGCAGCAAGAACAATACCGGCAATACCCCCCGGATTTGCCAATGCCTGGACTATACCTGCAGCTGTAGAGATGATCGCCTGCATGAGCGATATATCCTTAGCACGCTTGGCCTGATCATGCTGAATCTTCTTCTTTTTGGCATCCATTTCCAGATCCATCTTCGAGATTTCAGCATCATATTGCTTCTGGGTGATTTTCCCGGAATCCAGCCGTTTCTTTAACTCAGCTTTCTTCTTGTCATTGGATGCCTGGTCTTTGGCAAGGATAGCATTCTCATATGCTGACCACGCACTTTCAAGGCCCTGAACTGATGACATAACCGTATTGGCAAAGGCTTCCGCATCCTGGGCAAGCTTTTGGAAATGTTCCTTATTTGCCTCCTGTTCTTTTTGCCGTTGTTCGTCGGCCATCTGCGCCTTGATCTCCGCAGTTCGCTTCTCATCGTTTACATTATCATCAAGGAGTTTCTTGTATTTGGCATTGATTTCGAGCTGTATCTTCTCTTTCCCCTTTGCAAGTGATTGATCTGATTTTAATTTAAGATTTTTCAGCTCATCTTCAAATCGCTGAGCACCGCTTGCCAAGGCTTTATCTGTCTCCTGAGACCTTGCCTGTTTTAACTTGTTTAGGTCAGAATCTATCTTAGAAATAGCATCAGCCTTGTTTTTCTCTGCTGCAGCTAACTTATCCTTGTTTCCCCCCGCCTCTTTAACCTCTTGCTGATATCGGTATTCAATCGCATCAAGAATCTCCTTTTGAAGGGCATCATATTTCTGATTGATCTCATATACTTCCCGGTCAGTGATGCTTAATCTGGCTACTCGTAAAGCCTCATGGATCTGCTTTACCTTTTCAGCAAACTGAACTTCAACTTGTTCAAGAACCTGCTTTGTCTGTGCATTGCGGGTAATCTCCAACTGACCTTTCTGATCATCCAGTTCCTTAACCTCTTTTGGTTTAATTTTATCTTTATTTTTTTCTTTAAATTCTTCAATCCTTTTAATCTCAATATCATACTTTTCATTGATGGATTTTATTTCTGATTCGGTTTGAGAAAGATGATCGGCATAATTTTCAAGCTCCATTCCATGGATTTCTTCCATGAATGATTTGTACTTTTCATGGTACTGGGCTTCTGTATCACCTAGTTTTTCCCTTCGCTTTATTTCCTTCTCTGCAGCATCAGCATTCTTTTTGTCTTCTTCGGATGCCCCTTGTACCTTTCCTACTGCTATTAAATTCTCCAGTTCAGCAGTTGTTTGTTTTAATAAATCGTTTTTTTCGATCAGATGATGATTTTCTTTCTTACTTTCTTCTTCTGACTTTCTGCGTTTTTCTTCTTCTGCTTTATCCAGGGCATTCACATCAATACCTAAATCAGAAATAAGCTTCTTTTTATTATTTATGGCCATGGTCTGAGCCACTAATGCTTTCTTCTCAGTTTCAGCTAACATTTGGTACATATTGTTGGCCGCCCAATAGGCCCCGGAGGTCTTCCCAAGCTGGTTCATTTTCTGAGAAAAAGTGAGATTGGAATTATTTAAAATTGTACGTTGATCCTCAATCTGCTTTTTGGTATCAGCCTGGTTCGCTGCATTTTGGTTTTTGGACTCAACCGTCCATCTTGCCCAATTATCATAAGCTTTCTGACGGATATAGTTTTCCTGATCGATTCTTGCCTTTCTTGCCTTAGCATACGTAGCATTGACACCATCAAGCTTTTCATCCTCTTTTTGAAGGATTATCTTATTAACCATCATATCATTATATTCCTGCAGATTCTTCGTCAATGTAGTATATGAAATGGCCTCTTTATCGATTCCTTTCAAAACTTCCGGAGCAATTTTATTGAGTTCATCATACAGTTTATTACGATCTGCTGCAGGAAGATTCAAATCGGTTAGTGATGAAGCAAGCATGTTTACTTTATCACTTTCTTCCTGCATTTTTTGAGACATTGGTACTTCCAGAATTTTTTTAATGGTACCTAAAAATGAAGTCGCTCCTTCAATGGCCGCATTGAAGATACCTCCGGAACCAATGGCAAAATCACCAATGGTTCGCTGCAATGCGCCCCATGATTTTTCAAGAAGGTTGACCTTTCCTTCGATTGTGTTCATTTCACCTTCGGCAATGCCAGCATATTTCTTACGAACAATTTCAATGGCATCACCATTGTATAGTTGTTCCTTTGATAAATTCTTGAAATCCTTTTCCAGTTTACCCAAACTCTTACCCATTCTGCCTTCCATTGTTCCATCCAGATCTTCGATTGAATTTTTCAATTCATTTCCTGTAACTGCACTCAGATCCATTGCCGCTTGCATGGTTCTTTTTATCTGTTCCTGTGATCTTCCCTGAATCAATAGAAATTTTTCAGCTTCTTCAATCTCTTGCCTGCCAAACATCGTTGTACCGGCTTTCTCTTTTGCCAGTGCAATAAGTTCTTTCTGCCTTGATTTCTCACCATCCAGGAGGTCAAGCATAATTTTTTCAGTATCCCTCAGTTTTATTGCCGATTCAATTCCTTCCTTAACATAATTTTTCAAGGCAACAAATGAAAATGCTGCAAGAGCTGCAGCACCGAACTTAACGGCCCATTCGGTCAGTTTGGTAAATGCCCCTGCGAATCCTCCTTCTCCTAATGCTACCTGTGTACTTTGGGCATTACCCTTCAATTCCTTAATCCTCGCATTGATCTGATCCAATGTTTCCTTCATGGTCTTATACTGAGGCATTGAGGGATTCATATTGTTCAGCATCATATTGAACTCGCGCTGGCGCCCGACGAGTTCTTTCAGGGACAAACCGGTTATGCCGATCTTCTCATATACACCGTCCATCTGATTCTTGACGGTGTTGAGTTTCTGAGAAGCCTGTACATACTCTTCACTGCCCTTTACCATGCCTTTCATAGAGCTTTGAATACGTAAGGCTTCTTCGTTGAGTTCCCGCAGCTGCTTGCGGCTTTGATCGTTGTTAATGACGATCTCAAGTTCCAGTCGATCTACTTTAAGACTCATTGCGGCGTGTAATTATAGTTTGTAACCTTGTTTTTTCTGCCTCTGTGAACTCATTTGAAAGGATGGCGATAAGGCGGTTTACCGATCCATAAGCCGTTTTTGCATACCAGCGTGTATCTTTCTTTCGGCTGCGCTTACGGTTCTCCCGGCTTCCCATGATCAGCAGGTTCACTCCCGGCGATGCCATCTGACGTGAGTTCTGCGAGCGTTTGAAATAGTTGATCTCAATGAAACGCCCATAGGCCATGAAGGATATCAGCAGTACCGGGTTAATACCGTAATGGGAAACCTTGTAATCGATGGAATTCAACAGATCTTCATTTTTGATCAGCTTTTTATTTTCGATCTGTTCACGCATAAGATCGCAAATGAATTCACCATGCTGATCCAGCACCTCTTCAATGAAGAGTAGTTCCATTTCGTTATATTTCCCTTCCTGTGCCATTACTTACTTTCCCCAGATGCCAATACCTATTTTAAAATCCAATCCCATAGTCGGATGTGCGGAAACGGTAATTCCCGGTTCCAGGCTTGCACGCATTACCTTGAAACCAATGAAGGCTTCCCCGCCTACTTTCGCCATGGGCGTCTTATCAAGAAGGTCTGTTCCTGCAAAAGCATTGATTCCATAATGGAACTTGCGTTCGATGACCGGAGGTGTGATCTCTATCTTTGGACGGTAATTCTTGAACTGCACTTCCCTTCCTGCCTGAAGGCGGTTATTCTGCACCCGGTCATTGATCACGGCGCTCACCTGGGCGCTGCTGTCATTTACCGTATCCCGGTAGATTCGGATCGTCAAAAGTTCACTTATAAGTGAATCTTTCATCCGTATAATTGACTCATAGCGGGTTTTAATCGCGTTTGTGTCAACAGAAACCCGTCCGGAAGTATCCCTTTTATAGATGATCACCGGAGGTTCAGGATGGATGGCCGGAGCCGTCGGGCGGATTTCACCTACCAAACGGGGATCAGAAATGATCTTTTCCCGGTAAACGGTATCCCCTTTTATGACCTTCACCATGGATTTTGGATTCAGATTGGGAAAGAAATCACGGATCAACCATACTGCCATCGATAACAGAAGGCAGAATATGATTACCCGGAAAATTGTTTTACCTAAATTCTTTGTCCTGTCGTTCATTTTATGGTGATATAAATTTTTTCCTTACGTGTTACGGCCCTGTTCAGGATATCCATCAGGATATCGTTACATATGGTGGAATCTTCCACCCAGTCTTTACCATCCCGCCACCAACCCAACAGAAGGCAACCATGGGTATCCTTGTCCGTGTTGCCTCCATGGATCCGGATGCCATCAAACTGCGGCACATTCAGGATATGGGGCATGATCCGCTGGAATCGGTCAGAGAAGTCCAGCACCACTTCATACCTTCCGGCCGGGATCGCGGTATCTCCCGGGATCTTAACGAACGGAATCCGTTCTTTGTCTTCAAGGCAGTTTGAAAGGATCTTCCCGTTTACTGAGAAATTACCGATGGTATATTTCTCCTCCTTTATCAGGCGTTCATTTATCAGTTCCATTTGTGTTGTCTCCTATTTGTTTATCATCTTCACCGATCTCCTGAATGGTTTCAGATCCTTTCTTTTGGATCATCTTTAGAATTCTCATGAAAATCGGATCGTTTGTGATCACGGTGATGTTTTCGAATATTGATTTCATCTCCACAAAACAAATGAATCCGCCCACGATGCTGGACAGGGAGGTCCATGCCAGGTGAAACGTTTGTTCCATCATCAGGGAAACCATGATGGCCAGGGTATACCAGACGAACTTGTATACTGTTTTGCGCAGCTTGTGACTTTCGATCTTGGTATGTCATGGCGGCGGTTTGTAGGGATTGTCCTTAAACGTAATTTTATCCTTGTCACATTCGATCTTAACCGATGCCCATATCCCGGATATGGTATCGATGAGAATAAATACCAGCATGACATGAACCATTTCCTTGATCGGGGTAAAGTACGCGATCAGGAAAATGAATGCCTTGGTGATGAATGATTGCGAGGGAATCAGGATGGCGCTGTTTGTCATGGCAGTATTATTGGATAAAAGTTGTGTTATCGTAGGAGTTGGTCTGAAGGCCAAAGGACAGGCTCCAGCCGTTACATTCAAGGAAATTCCGTTCCCGGTCCGTATGTTTCTTTGACCGGTAGAAACTTTTAAGCATCATGGTAAACTCATTGGAATCATCGGTATCATCCATCAGATCCTTTAGGAACTGCTTAATCCGGGTCATGATCACTTGAGTCTGCTCGCGTTCATCCATCAGGTCTTCTTCGCTCATGTCGCCGGCAGATATCTTCTTTAAGACATAGATCAGAACCTGATCCATCTCCGCGAAGTTGTCCTGGTTAATCATGATCTCATCTGATGACGGAGTTCTGGCCACAAGGAATATCTGCTTGTTAGAGATCTTGTTTTTCACGATAGCATTCATGTGGCTTTCATCATCCACCAGGTAAACTCCTGTGATGATTTTATCGCCATGCGTATCACTGATGTTATCAGCAACGTAATCCCACAATTCTTTAAACTGTCTTACCGGAATCATACCTTTCTTTGTTTCGTTTGACCAATTGATATAATCGAAGGAGGATATCCCAAAGATTCTGTTTGTCCGTTTCGGCCAGCGATCCGAATACCTTGCTCTCGGCAAGGGAATAAAGGATCCCAACCAGACCGATATCGGCTTTATCCGCTGATTTGCTTTTCTCATCATCACCGCTTTTCTGATAGATGATGGATAGGCTGATCTCTTTGCCCTCTATGAATATGGTTCCTTCCTTCAGGTAATCTTCGCAAGCTGCGAAATATAGCATGATTGCATACCGGATATGAAACGGGATGCGGGCAATGCGCTTTACCCTGCCCTCAAACTGCAAGGGGTTAAACTCTGCGGTAAATTCTTCCCGGACATTGCCATCCCAGCGGGGAAAAAACCGAAGCAAGAACCATAAGGGTTTGCGCCGGCGATACAGAACTGCCACCAGACGGTTAAGGTCATCGTCGTTCTTTGTCTGGAAATAATTCACCAGGTGACCGTATGCGATCCGGTATTCCGCGAAGTTGCAATCCTGCAGACCATCCTTCGGACCGTAGTACCGGCCACAGATCACCGGATTAAAGTTCTTAATGCTCTGGATGATGAAGGCGCGTGTCTTAACCCCGTCTTTTTCCTTCTCCTCGAAGATGAAATTCACCAATGTAGTTAGTTGGGATAACTGCGACATGCAGAATTCCTTGCGTTTCTTCGAAAAGAACACCCATTTCCATGTGAATTTCAGATCGATCAGGCTTGATAGAAGTTCCAAACGAAGTTTTTCTTCCGTTAACTCCTCGTTTTCATAGGCCAGAACAAGCCGGATATAAGTATTCCATTGCCTCTGATCCATCTCCGTGATGTCAGATACAATGGAAATGACCTCTTTTTTTCCGGTAAATCCCAGGGTGTTCATTACAAACGGATAAACTTTTCGTTTTTCTTGATCCCTGAGAACTTATCCCTGGGCGTATACACATTACCGGAGGCAACTGCCTTCAGTTTGATCAGGCGTTCCTTCAATTTACCCAGGGCTTCATCGCCCATTTTCTTCAAATTGGCTGAAAGCTCTATGCGATCAGCCTTCAGAGTAGAATTCTTTGAGTCGATCGTCAGGGTGACATAGTTGGAGAATACGCCATCAGGCAACACCTGCGCATGCAGGCCCAGGCACGCGTTACTCATGGTAAGCATCGCCAATGCCGGCTGGATCAGCGAAAGAAGTTCCTTGTTATCAGCGTTCAAATCCCCTGAGGTGATACCGGTAATAAGTGCCTGGTACCGGTCTTCTCCAAGAATTGGTCTTAGGATATTTTCCTGGATACGCCGCATGAACGGGATAACAGCAATAAATACTCTCCGGCTCCCGTCGATTGAGAATTCCCGGTCAAACTCACGGGAACTCTTGATGAAAAGGGATCTGATCTCCTTGATGGCATCGCTGTCCCGCCAGGGGATCAGGTTACTTTCTTTTCCTTCTACCGTTACCTTTTCATCGATATTGGCGTCAAGGAAATCGATCAGCAAATCTGTGAACCGGTGGACCAGGTTTAAAAGACTCTTGTCTGATTTATTTATCATCCATTCGAAGGCGCTCTTCTCATCTGCCGTTACGATCATATGCCTTCCGGATTCACTGTGCGAAAGATCATTGTTCGGTGCATACTGCGTATAGGCATACAAGGCCAAAGGCACCTGTATCTTGCGCACCAGTTCATCCAGTATTTTATACTCTGGATGTGCGTCAGGTTCGTCGCCAACAGGGGCAACCGTGACCACGTTGTAATTATCGCTCAGGTAATGAGCTTCAGCACAATCATACACGCCCTTTCCTATTACCTGGATGATGTTGCTCTTTCCCAGGTCGAGATATGTGATCAGGTTCTCAAACGAATTGCTTTTATAGATGAACCCGATCCTGTCTTTTAATTCCTGGGCTCCGTTACCGTCTTTGTTGAATATCATGGCCTTTAATTTTGAGGTACAGTTGCGGCCGGGTTACCGGCAGTATTGTTTTTCATACGGTTTGCCGGCGACGTTGCTTCTTCCGTCATTACATTTTCGTGATAGAACCCGATCCGATACTGGGTACCCATGAAGTTCGAGCGAAGCGTATTATTGAACGGCCGAGTTACGATCATCTCAGGAATGTCGATTCCTGTGGCCAGGTATAACTTGAACGCGTAAAGCTGCTCTGATCCGCTTGGCAGGTTACCATCCTTAGACAGGTTACTTAGTGCCGGATGAACACCGGCTCCGGATGTGGTTTCAAACTGGGCCCGTTCAGCGATGTTAAGCTGTGCGTCGATGTAATCCTTTACCTTCTGATCCAAGGCTTCGATTTTCCATCCCACATATTGCCCGGATTGCTGATCGAAGATACTTTCCGTTGTGACCATTTTGCCCACTTTGTCAGCTCCTGACAAAGCTTCGGTGATCTTCTTGAAGGTCTCGTCTTTGAGATCCTCCAGCATGTCATCGGTATACTCGATGTCTTCCTCCTGGCATTGCTTGCGCAGCAGTTCTTCTTTCTGTTCCCAGTAGATTGCCGGAGAGGTAACGTGATACTTGATCGCTGCAGCGTTAAGGTTGAATGAATTGAGAACCTTGACAATGGATGATGAAAGTTTGATCCATGGAATGGTACCGTGCCATGCGGCCCGGGGGTATTCATGATCCATGGCGAAGGTGTACATGTTGTCATACGACATGGAAACCGGGTACGCAAAGGATC
>Ga0209697_10001376_pt1 | contig 37703 bp, 37 predicted proteins | sample AliMusrvi5mmetaG_FD_184115 | JGI IMG/M metagenome (GOLD analysis project Ga0209697, IMG submission 184115) | Freshwater lake bacterial and archeal communities from Alinen Mustajarvi, Finland, to study Microbial Dark Matter (Phase II) - Alinen... | ecosystem: Environmental > Aquatic > Freshwater... | reverse complement strand
AACCGTCCGTAATCGATACTTCTGCCGGTTCAAAATATTGGATATGGTTCGAACTGCAGGCAGTGATTCTTCAGGCCACCCTTCGGCAAGAAGCGCATTATAGACTGATTGCGCTGTCATGTTCGTATAGAGCAACGTTGTTCTTAAGCGTGGCTCAGCCTGACTATGGGGCTCCATTATTTTCCGAATGGATGCAAGCAGCTCAGGATGCTTCTCTTCAGATTTTGGTTTGTGTCGTTCTGACAAATCGTTGACACAGACTATCCCACTTTCAAATTCCTTTATGCCTAATGCCACCGCTGAGCGACTCCAGCCAAATTCATTTTCGGCAACCCGTGGCTTACCGTCCAATATGGTCAGCACAACATCTCCCATTGCTTGGCGTCGAACTGGCCACGGAATTAATGTAACCAGTCGAATAATCAGCCCTGCTATCTCAGGAGTTATACCGTTGCGGTTCAGTACAGATGTCTTCATATGCAAGTTCTCCAGTTTTTACATTGCGGTATGAAGATACTATAACTGGTAGATCAGTATTTACCAAATCCCTAAACTGTTTACTATGGCTTATGGGTGGTGATAGTTGATCGGATCGCAAAATCTCCTGTTCATCCGCACACCTGCCGTATAGCCCTCGCCACAATCGGAATGCCCTCAGCAATCTGCTCAGGAGTGTTGTTGCAATAGGAGAGGCGCAGGGAGTTGTTGCGCTTCCCTGCCGGATCGAACGTTTTGCCTATTACAAACACCGCGCCGCCCTCAATGGCAAGTTGCACGATTTTTGTGGCATCAGTCTCTTCCGGCAGGGTGAGCCAGAGGTAGAAGCCTCCGCGTGGTTCGTTCCACTGGACGTAGTCGGGTAGGTGTTCCCGGAGAGCGGCCACCATGGCGTTCGCCCTTCTCTTGTACTCCTGCCGAACCGTGGCGATATAGCTGTAAATCTGGCCGGAGCGGATGAATTCGTCTGCCAGCACTTGGGTAAAGCTCGGAGAACAGGCGTCGGCAGACTGCTTGATTAGTTCGCATTTCTGATAGATCTCTTCAGGTACCAGCATCCATCCAAGCCGCAGGCCGGGGCCAAGAATTTTGGAGAATGAGCCGGTATAGCAGATATCAATTCCTTCAGGATCGATTGCCTTTATGGGCTTGAGTTGCTCCCGATCCTCTTCGTAAAAGTAGAGGTCGCCGTAGGCATCATCCTCAATCAGCGGGATATCGTGCCACTGAAGTGCGGTTATAAGCTGTGCTTTGCGTTCCGTACTGTAGAGCAGCCCTGCCGGGTTGTGGAAATAGGGGGTGATGTAGAGAAATTTAGGCTTCTCTTGTTGGTCGATCTCCTGTTGCAGCGTCTCTATGACAATACCGTCGCGGTCAACTTGGACTCCTCTCAGTTCAGCATCGTAGGAGCGGAAAGCCGAAAGCGCGCCGATAAAGCAGGGATTTTCAACGAGGACAGGGTCGTGGGGATCAATAAAGGCTTTGCCGAGCAGATTGAGCCCCTGCTGTGAGCCTGTGGTGATGAGCAGCCGGTTCGTGTGTACCGGCAACCCCTTTTTTTCGAGGAAGCCGCTCAGTGACTCAAGCAGTGACGGCAGGCCGGGTGTCGGGCCGTACTGAAATGCGATCCGCTTTTTTTTGATGTCGAGGCCTTTGAAAAGATCTTCAATTTCCTGGACAGGAAAGAGTTCATTGCCGGGCATTCCACCCGCAAAAGAGATGATGTCCGGTCTTGAGGCAAGGGTCATGAGATCCCTGATTTCGGAAGAGCGAAGTGATGAAACGGCTTTTGAAAACCTTGGCATGTTGGTAGTTGGTTACACCTGATAGACATCCCCTTCCTGAAGCAGCTCCATCTTGTGCTCCTGCAGGACATCAATGAGTTTCTGCAACGATTCCGCCCTGATAACCACGGTGGCCTTGCACTCTCCGGAAGCGAAAGCGTACATGTAGTCAATGGCGACGTTATTGTCGGAAATGAGCTGCAACGCCTTGTGCAGTCCGCCGGGTCTGTGGGGGATAATCATCCCGACCACATCGGTGATTTTGACGGCAAATCCCGCCTTGCGAAGTATCTCTGCCGCAGGTTCCGGTCGTCCGACAATCATGCGCAAAATGCCATAGTCGGCAGTATCGGCAATACTGAATGCCGAGATGTTGATGTCGTTGGCGGCAAGAATACCGGTCAGTTCCGTCAGCCGGCCAGTCCTGTTTTCGAGAAACACCGAGAGCTGTTTGATAATCATAGTGTGTTGTGATTTTCAGTTTTTTCGATAGTCGTCAGCCGCGCAATCTTGTCTTTATCCAGTCAGGATTTCAGCGGCAATCAAGTACAGCAACCACCAAAATCATATTATGCGCTCTTTGGCTTCTGACCAGTCGGAGTGTTGCGCTGTACCGGCAGCAATGGACTCTCTTCGCTCGTTAAGAATGTGCTCATGCCATGCCGGAGATTCGACTGCCTCATCATTCTTTGAGAGATCATCCCAAATTGTCTCAAGCAAATCAAGCTTTAGCGCATAAGTAAACTGTGACAAGGGTAATTCAATTTTTTCCATGGTATTGTTATTCTATTCTGCAGACATTCTGACTTGAAAAGATATTCTCCTAATTTATCTGATTTTGATGAGTACCGAAAAGAAAAACGAAGGGACTCCACGATATATCTCATCCCATCACCCAAACAACTCCAACGGCTCAAGCTCAAGGAACTCCTGCCAGGGAATATCCGAATTCCCAACCAGCAGCACTTTATCCGGCTTGAATTGCCGCACAAAGGCAGCCATGCCGGAAGCGTGCTGTGTGTGGCCGCTTTTGATTTCAAGGCCGATCACTTTTCCTTTGTGCTCCAGAACGAAATCCACTTCATGGTTTCCCTGACGCCAATAGAAAAGGTTGATGGCATCGGTACGGGTATGGTTGAGGAGATGGGCGCCAATGGCTGACTCAACCCATCGCCCACATTGCGCAGGGTTTGATGCAATCTCTTGAAAGGAGTGCTGCTGTTGAGCGCTGATCAAGGCGGTGTTATGGACCTGAAATTTGGGAATGGATCCTCTGCGCCGCACCATTTCAGCGCTGAACTTTTCCAGTCCTGCCAATAATCCGGCGGTATCAAGCAAGCGCAGATGGTGGGTGAGCGTTGTAGTGTTACCCGCATCCTGAAGCTGGCCAAGAATTTTGGTGTAGGAGAGAATTTGTCCTGAAGAACCGCATTCCAGTTCAAAGAGCCGTTTCATCAGAGCGGGTTTGTCAACACGGGTAAGCATCAGAATATCTTTGGAGATGCTGGTTTCGATGATTGAATCGGTGATGTATCGCCTCCACCGTAGTTCATCGTCAATCAGTGTTGCGGCACCCGGATAGCCTCCAAACCAGACATACTGATCAGGCGTGAAGCCAAACGCCTCTTTCATTTCGTGATACGACCAGTGCCCGATGGAGATGGTTTCAAATCGACCGGCGAGTGATTCGTCAGCCCTTGTTGCAGCAACAGGCGCGATGAGCCAAGGAGCACCACTTTGAGTGATTGCCGTTTTGCGGTATCACTGTCCCACTCCTTTTTTACCGATTCGCTCCAATTGCTGATTTTCTGGATTTCATCGATGATAAGCACAGCTTCCTTCTGCTCCTACTGACGAAGCTTAATTCGTGCAGTCTCCCATTGCTGGCTGATCCAGCTTGATTCTCCGAAAGCCGCAAGGTCTGCCGATGCGAAATGAACTGGTAGTTTCGTTCCCTCCATGAACTGCAGGGCAAGAGTGGTTTTCCCGACTTGACGAGGGTCGTAGAGTACCTGGATGAATTGTCGTGGTTCCGACTCAATCCGTTGGGTCAGAACTCTTTTTTGAGAGCGCTCAATAAGCATATTTTTTTGCTCAGTGCGTTGAGTAATTTTACTCAATATAACGAACACGTTGTCGAACGGCAATTTCCTCTCAGTGTTAACAGCTTCTCCCGTTTTGTCAGGTTATGTGTTCTGATCATCAATCAAATCCAGATTCAGACATTATTTCTTGCACTTATTAATTTTACAATGTATATTTACATTGTAAAATTAATAAGATTCTCATTATGGCACGACCAATCAAAAAAGAGCAGATTCCAAATCTTCAGGAGGCAATCAAGAAGACGGCTTGGCGGCTGATAGCGGAGTTTGGAGCGCCAGCCCTTTCGTTGCGGGCAATTGCCCGCGCATTGAGTATTAGCGCTCCAGCCATCTACAACTATTTTCCGGATCGTGATGCTCTGGTGACAGCCCTTACCATTGATGCCTTTACCTCCTTTGGTGATGTACAGCTCAAGGCACGCGACAGCTTTTCGCCGGAGCAGCTTCTTGAACGTTTTCATGCTATTGGCATCGTTTATCGTTCCTGGGCGTTGAGTTATCCTCAGCGCTACCAGCTTATTTTTGGTACGCCTATTCCCGGTTATGATCAGCAACATCAGGAGATTATGCCATCAGCAACTCGCTCGATTAGCGCGCTGGTCAGTGTGATTGAAGATTTTCGTGTGGCCGGAAGGTTGAAAAGCGAGAATTTCCCGATAATACCACCGGAGTACGAAGCGCAGCTTTCGGCAATGAATTCCTGTACAAGCAATTACCATAGTGTGTCGTATGGGATCTCTCTGATTGTCTGGAGTCGTGTGCATGGGCTGGTGTCGCTTGAAATCGGCGGTCGTCTTCCAACACTCGGTGTAGGTGGTGATGCACTTTATCAGTATGAATTACAATCAATTGCCAAACAATTTATAAAGGAGTAATGATGAAAACACTGATTCTCGATGGGTCGCTGGCTGGCGATCAAGTAGGTAGTTATTCGGTGGCAACCCTGCAATCTGCCATTGATGCCCGTGGATGGAACTCTGAAGTGGTAGCCCTGCGCGACAAAAAGATCGGCAACTGCATGGGCGATTTTTTCTGCTGGCTGAAAAGCCCCGGGAAATGCCATTTTGCTGACGAGCATCAGGAGATATCGAAAAAATACATTGAAAGTGATCTTGTTATTCTGCTTACTCCAATCACTTTTGGAGGTTACTCCTTGACGCTCAAGAAAATGGTGGATCATCAGATTCAGAACACCTTGCCATTTTTTACCACCATTGATGGAGAGATACATCATCAGAAACGATATGACAAGTATCCAAATCTTCTTATCATAGGCTGGCTGAGTGAGCCGGATGAGCAGGCTGAATCAATTTTTCGGAATCTGGCCTGGCGAAACTCTATCAACTTCTATGCGAAAGTATATGTTTGTGATATCCTCTATGGGAGTCAGCCGGAAGGTGTTATGAAAGAGCAGCTTAACTATTGCCTTGACAGGGTTGGACGTCACGATTCGGATACAGAGACAACTCTGCCGTTCATAAAACATTCATCGGCACCAACAACTCCTCTTTGTCGGGCGCTGTTGCTGGTTGGAAGTCCACGTATGCAGAAAAGCACCTCTTCATCACTTGGTTCATATCTGTTTGAACAACTCAGTCTGCGCGGCGTTGAAACCGAAACGATCTATCTCTATAAGGCGATCACTGCCATTGAGTGCATGAACGCGCTGCGGGCTGCAGTTGATAGCGCAGATCTGGTTGTTCTGGCTTTTCCTCTTTATGTGGATACTCTGCCAGCGCCAGTTATTTCGGTTTTTGAAAATATTGTGATGCATTGTAAGGGGAACTCAAAGCTGACACGTTTTGCGGCCATTGTCAATTGCGGATTTCCGGAGGCGCAACAAAATGATAATGCGATTGCAGTATGTTCCGAGTTTGCCCGTTCAGCAGGGTTTGAGTGGATGGGTGGGCTTTCTCTTGGGCAGGGGGAGGGTCTGGTTAGTGCGAAGCCTCTCAACGCACTTGGAGGTCAAGGCGCACCCATCAGGCAAGCTCTGGAGATAGCCGCCGGGGCACTTGCCATTGGCCAACCCGTTCCCGATAATGCACAGGCATTGTTATCCAAATCATTAATGCCAGTCTGGATGTACAAGTTAGGTGGAACTGTGGGGTGGAAGATGAAATCAAGAAAGTATGGTACACAAAAGTTGCTGAAGGCAACGCCATACAAAAAAGCCATATAGCTCGGTTCAGGAAAGAGTTGAACATGAGTTGCCCTTAACTTTTGAGACTCGGCAAAAAGAGGATGCGGCATTTGCAGGATTTTCAGGGGCGTATTCCCATGCGCCCCTGTGGAATGTCTTACGAGAAATCTTTACAGCAGTTTACGGTTATCAATGACCCGTTGCGCTTTCCCCATGCTCCGCTCAATGGTGCCGGGCTCAACCAGCCGGATGGTTGCGCTGATGCCAAGAATGCTGGAGATATTTGCCTTGATCCGCTTGCGGAGCCCCTCCAGCTCTTTTATCTCATCGGAGAAGAACTGCTCTTCAATCTCTACTCTGATTTCGAGGGTGTCGAGGTTATTCTCACGATCCACAACCAGGAGATAGTGTGGTTTTGTTTCGCTCATCTCAAGCAGTACCGACTCAACCTGTGACGGGAAGACGTTGACGCCACGGATGATGAGCATATCGTCGGAGCGGCCTACGCATTTATCCATGCGCACCAGCGTGCGGCCGCATTCGCACCGATCGGCATGAAGTCTTGTGAGATCGCGAGTTCTATAACGAATCAGCGGCATCGCCTCCTTGGTTGCGGGAGTAAAGACCAGTTCGCCAAGCTCGCCATAAGGCAGCACTTCGCCGCTCTCCGGGTTGATAATTTCAGGGATAAAGTGATCTTCAAAAATATGCATTCCCTTCTGGCAGTTGCACTCCATGGAGACACCGGGTCCGATGATTTCGCTGAGGCCGTAAATGTCGTAGGCTTTGATGTCGAGCAGGTGCTCAATTTGAGAGCGCATCTCTTCTGTCCAGGGTTCTGCTCCGAAAATACCGGCTTTCAGCTTGATATTCTTGCGGTCGATCTTCTCTTCGACAAGTGCTTCACCGAGATAGGCGGCATAAGAGGGCGTGCATGCCAGTGCTGAGGAGCCGAAGTCCTCCATGAGCTGAAGTTGTTTTTTTGTATTGCCGCCGGAGATGGGAATAACCGTCGCGCCAACTTTTTCTGCTCCGTAGTGCAGGCCGAGACCACCGGTAAAAAGCCCGTAGCCGTAAGCAACTTGGATGATGTCGGATTTTCCTATTCCAGCCATAGTAAGTGAACGCGCCACCACTTCGCTCCACATCTGTATATCGTTATGGGTGTAGCCGACAACCGTTGATTTTCCTGTCGTGCCGCTGGAGGCATGGAGCCTTACAATGTCTGTTTGCGGTACCGTAAACAGACCAAAAGGATAGTTGTCGCGCAGATCCTGTTTGGTGGTAAAGGGGAGCTTTTTCAGGTCGTCGATGGTGGTGATATCGCCGGGCTCGATACTCATTTCCTGCAATTTTTGACGGTAGAATGGAACCGAGTCATAGACTCTTTTCACCATTGTTGCAACCCGTCCTCCCTGAAGTTTCAGGAGCTCTTCACGCTCCATACACTCGTATTGTTTATTCCAGATCATGTTGCTGTCGCTTGAAGTTGAGATAATGCTTCTCCTTTTCGGAATGCTCGGATGTTCATGGCTATGATATCGGCCCCTTTTGCCTGAAACAACTTCTCTATGGAGGCTTCAAGCGTTTCAGCAGCAATACCGATGAACGGGGCGGCTGCTCCGAGCATCACCATGTTTGATGTTCTTATACTACCAGCGTCACGGGCAAGTTCTGCCGCTTTGACCAGCACAGGATGGTTTGTTTGGCGCAGCTCGTCAAGAATCTGCTCCATTGTCGGATAGCCCTCCATATTGATGAAGGAGTCTGTGGCGGTGACTATTCTTCCGTCTGGAGCAAGAAATGGAAGATAGCGCAGCGCTTCAAGAGGTTCAACCGAGAGAATCAGGTTTGCTGTTCCTTCCGCAATAAGGTCGGAGAATATCTCCTTGTCAGAAATCCGGAGGTGCGACTGCACTGCTCCGCCCCGCTGGCTCATGCCGTGAACTTCTGCCTGGCGAACGGTCAGGCCGCTCTGCAGGGAGGCATGGTCGATAACTGCCGCAATGGTGAGTATTCCCTGTCCTCCGACACCGGCAAGAATAATGTTGATCTGCATACTTATCGTTACGCTTTGGCCGCAGGATTCCGTTTTTTCCGTGCAGCAGTTTCAATACATTCACGCTGAGCAATTACCACTGAGACACCTTCCCAGGCAATCTCCTCGCTGAGTACCGCAATGTTTTCAGCAAGGTGTGATTTCAGGGGGATGATGGTTCTGAGATGCACTTCCTCAACGCCGAGTCCCCGGCAAATCTCCAGCAGCCTCGAACCGTTTGCCGAAGAGTTCTGGCCGCCGGTCATGGCGGTGGTGTCGTTATCGGCAATAATGATGGTGAGCGGTGACCGGTCATTGATGGCATCCAGCAGGCCGGTCATGCCGGAGTGGGTAAAGGTCGAGTCGCCGATGACGGCAACCGCAGGCCGCAGACCGGCATCCGCCGCCCCCTTTGCCATGGTGATGGAGGCGCCCATATCGACGCAGGTATGAATGGCGTTATATGGCGCGAGCGCTCCAAGCGTGTAGCAGCCGATGTCGGAGAAAACGTGATGCTGCGCGTGTGCACTCATCACCGTGTTGAGTGCTTCGTAGAGGTCGCGGTGGCCGCACCCCTTGCAGAGTTCCGGTGGACGGTTCACCACAATGCCAGGTATCGGCATGATCTCTTTTTTTGTCAGGCCGAGAGCAAGAGCGACACTGTCGGTATTGAGTTCTCCGGCACGGGGGAGTGTTCCGTCGAGGCGTCCTTGGATATGCGTGTTGCCAAAATATCCTCGCAGAAGCTCCTCATAAACCGGATAACCCTCCTCGGCAACAAGGATGGTATCGCAGGAGTTGAAAAAGGCTTCGATCTTTTTTCTCGGCAGGGGGTAGTGTCCGATCTTCAGTACGGAGCAGTCGAGGGCATAAGCCTGTCGTACCTCCATGACGTAGTTGAAGGCAATGCCGAAGGCAAGAACGCCGGTAGAGCCTGTTCCGGGTATGAGGCGGTTCAGCCATGACTGCTCCGCAAGCTCTTCTAGTTGAGGCTGCATACCAAGCAGGTTGTTGTACTGACGGCGGGCATTATGCGGCATCAGCACAAAGCGCTCTGGAGCGTAAGGTGCGTTGAGCGGGTTTTGTGGACGAGTCGAAGCTCGTTCTACTCCCGCACGTGAATGCGCAAGCCTTGTGGTGAGCCTGAGCAGTACCGGCAGCTTGAGGGATTCAGAGAGATCGAAAGCATACCGGGCAGCATCGTAGAGCTCCTGCTGTGATGCAGGTTCAACCACCGGTATCATGGCAAATTTGCCATAGACCCGACTGTCCTGCTCGTTTTGTGAAGAGTGCATTGATGGATCGTCGGCCACAGCTACCACCAGTCCACCGTTGACTCCGGTAATGGCGGAGTTGATAAATGCATCGGCAGCGACGTTCAGCCCCACATGCTTCATGCAGACCAGACTTCTTTTGCCACAATACGACATCCCGAGCGCAGCCTCATAAGCTGTTTTTTCATTAGCCGACCAGGTTGAGCGAACAGGTTGTGCCCGATCATCCTTGTTTTTCTGGATATATTCGGTGATTTCGGTCGAAGGGGTTCCAGGGTAAGCATAGACGCCGGATATTCCGCCGTCAAGGGCTCCAAGCGCAATGGCTTCGGCGCCCAGCAAAAGTTGTTTCATCGTGAGCTCATTGAAAAAGTTGTCCCCAAAGATGAGAAATTATTCTCTTTGAAGCCAATGAAATCAGCAATGATAAATCAGAGTTTCACTTTTTGGAGTTCTCTTGAGCTGTTTATGATGTTATCCCGGTAATGTTGCCGTCTCTTTTTTTCGGAACTCAATTTTCAGCCACTGATCTTCATAGATAGCTTCGGCAACCCGCATACCGGCAAGGAAGAGCGGAAGAATCACGTTTTTCTGGTAATTGCCGATTCTCAGGGTCAGCGAGTCGCCAAGCTGAAGGACATTGGTTTCCATTTTGTTGTCGAAGGCGAACGGCAGGCGCAGCTTCATGATATAGTGCCCTTCACTGACTTTTGTGATGGCAGTATGCTCCTCTCGATAGAAAATATCAAGCGGGTTTTTATCTCTATAGACCACATCGCCAACGGTTTTCAGCATATCAAGGCCGAGCACTTCACGGCGGAAGAGGGGGACTTTCGTGATCGGAATGGGAGCGAAGGAGTGTTCAATCTGCTCAATGTATTTGTGCTGGATGGTTTTCCACTCTTTAAAGTACTCTCCGTCAACCTCGTCCATGAAGACCCTGTTGATGACCACCTGATCAACGGTGATGCCGTAAAGATTCAGGTAGGTGAGCGCACGCATGGACTCCTTGACAACCATCTTTTCGGGGTTCATGACAAGCCGTACGGTTGTTTGTGTTCCATCCGAGAGCAGGTCGATGATGCCGTCTACAGAGGTGAAGAGGTGTTCGATCTGGTCATAGACCTCTGTTTCGGGGACAAGGTCATGAAGTCGGCCGATTTTTTTCGACAGAGGGCGTATCACCGGTTTGACCACAAATTTTTCGAGGGTTCTTATCATCTTCAGCATCCAGCCGAAAGTTTCCGGCAGGGAGAGAAGGCGGAGGGTTTCGCCGGTTGGGGCGCAGTCAACAACAAGAAGGTCGTACTCTTTTGACTCGTTATATCGCTTGATGTAGGAGAGGGAAAAAAGCTCCTCCATGCCAGGAAGGACGCCCATCTCCTCGACATAGATGCCCTTGATTCCCTGTACTTCCATGATGTGAGCAAAGTGCGCGCGGACGATTTCCCAGTTCAGCGTCAGATCGCCGTAGACGCTTACCTCCTGACCGTAAAGATTGTCGGCAATTTTGAGTGGAGAAGGGCCCAGCTCAAGGTCGAAGGAGTCACCGAGGCTGTGCGCGGGGTCTGTAGAAATAATAAGGGTTTTAAAGCCCAAGGATGCGGCCTTTACGGCAGTCGCTGCGGCTATGGAGGTTTTGCCTACGCCACCCTTGCCTGTAAAAACGATTGTTCTCATAATGGCTCCAGTACTGGTATGTTTCGTTCGCAGTTTCAGATATTTACACATAACCGTTATCGTTGACTGATAATTCAGTCTTCTCAGCTTTTTTCAGCCCCATTTTGGGGTGCATTGATGAGAGACTAAAATACTTGCACGAAAAAGGATGTAATGGTTATATTCAAACAGTGGTTTTATAGAGTTCAGGTGTACTCAGTTTAAAAGGGTAACATAAGTATTTTAAAGCTCACTAAACATCACAAGCAACAATGAAAGCGTTAGTTGTTACTGGATTGATTTTGTTAATGTTTGCCAGTTGTACGATGACTGCGGCAAATCATGCCGATCAGCTTCCGGCATCACAGGGTAGAGAACTGACGGTTGGAATAGTGCAGAAAGATATCAGAAAAGGGATGAGCCAGGCTGAGGTTGCACAAATTCTTGGTTCTCCAAACATTGTCTCAAAAGACAAGGATGGAGTCGAAACCTGGATTTATGATAAAATAGCTTCGGAAGCATCGTATTCAACCGGAACAGGCGGAATATTGTCTTTGTTTACAGGCGGCCGAGAAGCTGGCGCAGCAGCAACCACACAAAAGACACTTACAGTTATTATAAAGTTTACAAAAGGTGTTATAAGCGATTATTCTTACCACGGCAGTAAATTTTAGTGAAGATAACTATGAAAAAGGTAGTGTTGCTCTTGCTTGCAGCAGGAATGATAACGATGAGTGGTTGTGAAACTGTTCAGCCAGTTGCTGAAAAAACGCAGTTGGAGATACGCGAATTTCAAACCCGCACTTATGACCAGAGTGCGACAAAAGTGGTTATGAAGGCGGTCATGAATACTTTGCAGGATGACGGGTTTATTGTTCAGCAGGCCAATGTTGATTTAGGGCTTTTAACGGCTCAGAAAGAGGTGGATGTTGAAAATAGTACGGAGTCTTTTTTTGCAAGAGCATTTACCGACCACCCTGAGTACAAAAAAAACAGTATCACGGATGCCTCAGTAAATATCACTGAATTTGGTAAACAGACCAAAGTGCGCATTAATTTTACCAATAAGGTGATGAATAACAGAGGCGGAGTGATGCGAGTTACGCAAATCAGTGACGAGAAATACTATCAGACTTTTTTTTCAAAAGTTGATAAATCAATATTTCTTGCCAAAGCAAAAATTCAATAACTCATAAAAATTCCGTTATCTCTTCGAGAGATTTTCTTGAAGTTGGGAAATGCACGGCATTAGGGGGTGCATATCCAAGGGGTGTCATTGCAAAAACCTCTTCATTCGGCTTGAGGTGAAGCGCTTCGCGAAGCATGTCGGGATCGAAGGCGGCAATCCAGCAGGTTCCGAGGCCTTCAAAGGTTGCTGCAAGCACAAGGTGATCCATGACGATAGTGAGATCAGTCTCAATGGAGTTGTAGCCATCTTTTCTGCGAACCCATGCTTCGTCGCAGTTGCCGGAGACAATCACGAAGCATGGTACGCTTTGAATCCAGCCTCGAGCATAGCATGAGTAGATTTTCTGAAGCATCTTCTCCGACTGAACGACATGGAAGCGCCACGGCTGAAGGTTCGCTGCTGAAGGGGCAACTCTTCCTGCGTTGAGAATCCGGCGGAGCACATCATCGGGAATGGCTTTATTGCGCTCATAGCTGCGGATGCTGCAGCGTCTTGTGACAAGATCATAAAAGTCCATAGATTACTCTCCTTTTATCTGTTCGTAATGTTGAAGTCCTTGGTGATGGAGTGAAACATTGAGTTGGTGGATGCCTGCATGATAATGGATATCGCAGCATTGGTCATCGCGTGGAGAATCGGTTCAGGGACTATCCTGAATGCCGGGTAGAGAATAAAGCGGACATCAACTTTTAAATCAAGCTGAACTCTGGTTTTTTCCCTCTCTACAGGGCGCATCTTCATGTTGGCAAAGGCCTTTCCTTCAAAGAGGTACTTGGCTGGGTCCTCGATCTGATCTGCAACCGGATGGTGTATCCAGCGGATCGTTTTTCCTACAGTGTAGCGATTGATGATCTCCTCTGAGAGTTCGGCAGTTTCAGTGTGTTTGATATGCTCCGGCAGCTCCAGTAGAGGTTCTTCAGTCTGTTCGACATAAAATATCACATCAAACGGGTTGTTTTGTGGATCGGTAACACGGAAGAGCCATTTATAGACGTTTTCTGTGTCGGTGAGTTCTACGCTGTGGCAGAAGGGGTTGAACCCCAGCATCTTTTTGTGGTCGGAGAGATAGGCGACGGTCTGGTGAAATTCCCCGTGTAATATCCAGTCACCCCTGCTTTTTCCAGTCGCTTTCATTTCCATGTCGTCGCGGTTCCCTTGTTTCGTTTACATGAGTTCAGATTGCAGGCGTTCAGCCTGGTCATGCATTTTGAGCGCATTAATAATATCCTGTATATCCCCCTGCAGAATCTGCGGAAGGGCGTGGCTTGTAAAGCCGATACGGTGGTCGGTTACGCGTGACTGTGGGTAGTTGTAGGTGCGGATTTTGGCGCTCCGGTCTCCGGTTGTCACCATGGATCGGCGCAGATCGGCCCGTTGCTGTTGCTGCTCAGCAAGCTGGATGTCGTAGAGCTTTGTGCGGAGCATCTGCATGGCCATCTCCTTGTTTTGGAGCTGTGAGCGCTGCTCTTGGCAGGCGGCGACAATGCCGCTTGGTATATGGGTGATTCGTACGGCAGTTTCTACCTTGTTGACGTTCTGTCCTCCTTTTCCGCCGCTCCGGTAGGTATCAAATCTCAGATTCTCCCGGCGGATCTCAACATCCACCTCCTCTGCTTCAGGCAGTACCGCTACACTGACGGCGGAAGTGTGAATACGCCCCTGTGTTTCGGTGTCAGGGACGCGCTGTACCCGGTGTACGCCGCTTTCGTACTTCATGGTTCCATAGACATCGTTACCGCTTATTTCGAGGGTCATCTCCCTGAACCCTCCGGGCACGGAGCTTTCATTGAAGTGAAGTGTGTGGCATTGCCAGCCCTGCTGTTCGGCATACCGCTGGTACATTCTGGTCAGGTCGGCGGTAAAGAGCGCGGCCTCTTCTCCGCCGGTTCCAGCCCGGATCTCTATAATGACGTTGCGTGAGTCTGCCTCCTCTTTTGGAAGAAGCAGTATCTTGAGGCGCTGTTCAAGTTCAGGCAGTATTTTCTGGAGTTCGCTGATTTCTGCCTGCACAAGTTCTTTCATGTCGAGGTCGCTCTCCTCTTTCAGCAGTTGTCGAGAAGCATCCAGCTCTGATTTTTTTTGCGCGTACTGGTCGTAAGCCTGCACAATTTCCTTGAGGTCGCTGTATTCCTTGTTGAGTTTTCTGAAGCGATCTTGATCGTTTGCTGCTTTTGGGTCGGCAAGCAATTGTTCAAGATCGAGGTGTTTTTCTTTTATGGATTGCAGTTTTTCGAGCATCGATTCCGAGCGTTTGCCTCAGGGGTTTAAAATATCGTTGACAAGTATGTATGCAAAAAGTGCAAAAAGGAGCGCCATGCCGATTTGCTGGATACGCATTTTGACTTCGAAGGGAAGTTCCCGGCGGATGATGCCTTCAATACCATTCAGGACGAATTGTCCACCGTCAAGTGCCGGTACTGGCAGCATATTGATGATTGCCAGGGAGATGGAGAGCATGGAAAGAAAATAGAGGAAGCTGACAGGTCCCTGTTCGGCGCTCTGGCTTGCTATTTTGGCAATCTTGATCGGGCCTCCGACCGATTTTCGGAAATCCTCCTCGCCGGTGAAGATTTTGGCAAATCCCTGAACAGTCATGGCGCTCATTTTCCAGGCCTGTTTGATTCCACTGACTACAGATTCGGCAATATTGAGTTTTCTTCGTTCGGTTTCAATCGTCTGTTTCAGTGAGATGCCTATTTTGCCTGATGTGTTGGGTATAACGGTAGTGACGAATGTTTCGCCCTGGGAACGAATGATTTCCGCATTGCTTTTGCGGCCTTGAGTTGCTTTAAGGTGTTGCCAGCGTATACTGATAGGTTTGCCAGCATTCGCAGAGATGATTCCGACAACCTCTGTCCAGTCGGAGACATTTTTTCCGTTGATCGCCGTAATGAGCCCGCCGGATTGTATTCCTGCATTTTTTGCGGGCATCTTTTCAAGCACTTCGTCTATAACTGGCGGGACTATCGGACGTATCCCGAGGCTCTTCTGTTTATTGATGCTCGACATGATGTTTGAAGGAGCCACAATGGTGACGCTTTTTCCCTCGCGAAGGATTGTGTAGTTGAGTGATCGGGCGGTGAAAAGTTCGAGATCAAGAGCCTCCTCCCAACTGTCGAGGGGTTTGCCGTTTGCCAGTTGCAGCCTGTCACCCGTTTTCATGCCCATAGATGCAAACGCTGATCCTTTTTCAACAAAGGCAGGATTGTTGACGCTGGTGCGTGATTCTCCAAGAACAAGGGTTATACCGATAAAGATAACAGTAGCAAGAATAAAATTCATGGAGACTCCCCCTGCAAGCACGATCAGGCGTTGCCAGACCGGTTTTGCCCTGAACTCCCAGGGTTGTGGTTCGGAGTTCTGAAAATCGGTGTCGAGGCTTTCATCGACCATTCCGGCAATCTTCACATAGCCGCCGAGCGGAAAGGCTCCAACGCCATACTCTGTTTCTCCGATCTTCTTTTTCCAGAGTCGCTTTTCAAAAAAGTCGAAACCGATGTAAAACTTGTCAACCCTCATGCCGAAAAGTTTCGCGGTCAGAAAATGGCCGAGTTCATGAGCGGTGACCAGAATGAAAATGGCAACAATAAAAAAAAATGTGGTACTCAGAAAATCCATGACAATCCTTTGTTTCAATAAAAAAAGAGAGGTTTCCGTTATGCACTCTCTTGTTTTGCGTGGTTTACAAGGTTATGAAATAAGTTTTTTTGCAGTTTCACGGGCCCAGCGGTCTGCCTGGAGATATTCGTCAATTTCGACTGGCGTGTAAGGCTCGTGAGCCTGCATGGTTTTGTCGACGGTTGCAGCGATATCCGTAAATCCTATTTTCCTGTCAAGGAATGCTGCCACGGCGATTTCGTTCGCTGCGTTGAGTACTGCGGGATAAGTCCGGCCAGCTTTCAGTGCATCAAAGGCGAGGCGAAGCGCGGGGAAGCGCACCATATCAGGCTCCTCAAAGGTCAATGTTCCTATCTTTGGCAAGTCAAGCTTGTGGATACCGCTTTCGCAGCGTTCCGGCCAGGACAAGGCATAAGCTATTGGTGCGCGCATGTCGGGGGAGCCAAGCTGTGCGATGACGCAGCCGTCAATATATTCGACCATAGAGTGAATGATGCTTTGGGGATGCACTACGACGCCGATTTTTTCGGCAGGCATGTTAAAGAGCCAGTGAGCTTCAATTACCTCAAGCCCTTTATTCATCATGGTTGCGGAGTCAATGGTGATTTTTGCGCCCATTGTCCATTGCGGATGTTTCAGTGCCTGTTCAAGCGTGACATTTTTCAGCTCTTCGGTTGAAGTGTTGCGGAATGGTCCACCCGAGGCAGTCAGGATGATGCGCTCAACATCCTCTGCACGGTGGCCAGCAAGTGACTGGAAGATGGCAGAGTGCTCACTGTCAACCGGCAGCAATTTTACGTTGTGTTTTTTTACCAGATCAGACACAAGTTGTCCTGCAACGACAAGTGTTTCCTTGTTTGCCAAGGCGATATGCTTGCCAGCCTTGATTGCACTTACTGTTGGCACAAGGCCTGCTGCTCCGACTATGGCAGAGACGACCATATCCACTCCTTCAGCGGAAGCAATGGTCGCTGCTCCTTCGAGACCGTAAAAGATTTCTGGTTTGTGAGAGCCAAGGAGTGTTTGCAGTTTTTTTGCCGAATCAGCATCCCTGACGGAAACAGCTTCAGGCAGGAACTCTTTGATCTGTTCTGCGAGCAATGCCACATCATGACCTTCGGCCAGGCCAGCAATATTGAATTTTTCAGGATGCTGTCTGACAACATCAAGGGTACTGAGTCCAATTGAGCCGGTACTGCCAAGTATGGATAATGATCTCATAATGAGTAGGTAAAATAAATTGCCAAGTTGCGGATAAATTATCGGCCTGAATTTATGCTTTTTCGGGAAGGCATACAAATAACCCGTATTGTTCACTGTCACACAGCGCTGTTTTCTTTTTTGCTTTTCTGTGGATTTATGTTATAATTATGGCCGTGTTAATCGGGTTCCTAGCTCAGTTGGTTAGAGCGACTGGTTTACACCCAGTAGGTCGGGGGTTCGACTCCCTCGGGACCCACATCATAGCACAAAAAGGCAGGGTCTCCCTGCCTTTTTGTGCTTACGCTTTTATCTTCAGTTTTCCTGTATTTTCCTTCCTTGCTTGAGTCTTGCCACAGCCTCCTCAAGCTCGGCTTGTTCTTTGTCGGAGAGTTGTTCCGAATTGCTCTGAACTGTCAACTTTTCGTGGTTCTCATCGTCATTTACCAGCAGGAGCTCTTCTTCAATGTGTACGGGAAAGAGTCCTTCAGGACGTTTCCCAAGAATTTCTTCAATCTGTGAATACTGAAGCATCTCTTTTAACAGCAGTTCGCTGGCAAGTTGCTCAAGTTTGTGCCGATTCTGTGTCAGCAGATTCATTACCTTCATGCGTGATTCTTCAACGATGCTCATCACTTCCCTGTCGATGAGCCTGGCGGTTTCTTCGCCATACTTTTTATCAATGCCAGGGCCGCCGTAATAGGGGTTATTGCTTTCGTAGAATGAAAGGTTGCCGAGTTTCTCGCTCATGCCATAGACGGTGACCATGTTGTAGGCTATGCTGGTCACCTTTTCAAGGTCATTCTGCGCTCCCGTTGAGATTTCGCTGAAAATGATCAGCTCAGCAATACGTCCGCCAAGAAGGCCGCAGATGCGCCCAAGCAGCTCGCTTTTCGTCATAAGATAGCGATCTTCGAGCGGAATGTTCATGGTATAGCCGAGTGCGCTCATTCCTCTCGGAACGATTGAAATTTTCTGGACAGGGTCGTTGTCGGGCATCATCCAACTGACAATGGCGTGGCCCGCTTCATGGTAGGCGACAATCTGCTTTTCACGCGGGTTGATCACCTTGTTCTTTTTTTCAAGTCCAGCTACGCAACGCTCAATTGCATCTTCAAAATCTTTCATCTCAATGCTTTTCTTGTTGCGGCGCGAGGCAAGCAAGGCGGCCTCGTTGGCGGCATTGGCGATTTCTGCTCCTGCAAATCCAGGTGTCTGAGAGGCAAGTGCTTTCAGGTTGACGTCCTTTGAAAGTGAAAGGTCCTTGGTATGTACCTTAAAAATATCAATACGTCCTTTCAGGTCAGGTTTGTCAACCATTATCTGGCGGTCAAAACGCCCAGGTCTCAGGAGGGCTGAATCAAGCACGTCAGGGCGGTTTGTGGCAGCGATAAGAATGACGCCCTTGTCGGTTGCAAAGCCGTCCATTTCGACAAGCAACTGATTGAGGGTGTTTTCCCGCTCGTCATTGGCGCCCATCATCGCCCCTTTTCCCCGGCTTCTGCCGACAGCGTCAATTTCGTCAATAAAAATAATGCAGGGTGCTTTCTCCTTGGCCTGCTTGAAAAGGTCGCGCACTCTTGCTGCCCCGACGCCGACAAACATTTCCACAAAATCTGAACCGCTGATGCTGAAAAACGGCACATCAGCTTCGCCGGCAACAGCCTTTGCCAGAAGGGTTTTCCCGGTACCCGGAGGACCGACGAGCAGCACTCCTTTTGGCAGTTTGCCGCCGAGTGTTGTATACTTTTTCGGATCCTTGAGGAAGTCGACCACCTCCATGACCTCGGCCTTCGCTTCGTCAAGACCTGCCACGTCCTTGAAGGTGATGCGGGTGTGTTCATCAAGGTTTTCGTAGAGTGCGGCCTTGTTTTTGCCGATATTCATAAATTGGGAGCCAGGCGCGCCCATACGTCGAAAGACAAAGAAATAGATGCCGATAAGCAAGCCAAAAGGGACTATCCATTGCAGCAGTTCGCTGATCCATGTGTTGCTTGGCATGCCCTGATATTTGATTCCCTTGCTTTCCAGCAGCTCAATCAGACCGTCATCTCGCAATGGATTGACAATAATTTCATCCTGTTTTGATGTGGATTGAGGAAATGCGATGCCCGGACCCTCTTTTTGCGGTACTTTTATGGCCAATCCTGTTTCAGCACCCGGTTTGAGCTTGACATAGATCTTTTCCGGTGATATTTTTACCGAGACGACCTGGTTTTCGGCAATAAGTTTGCGGAAAGTGCTGTAGGGTATCTCCTGTGTTGAGCCTGACCAGAAAAAAGCAAGCTGCACTCCTATGAGAAGAACAATCACGACCACATAATACATTATCGGGAATTTCGGCCGTGGTATGTTGTTTTCCTGTTGGTTTTTATAGGGATTTGAAGGTTTAAGTGTTTTTTTTGCCATCAATCAGTAATCATGGTTATAATATAATGCGACTCAGGAGAGTGTTCACCGTTCGCGAAACTTGACAAACCCAATTTACGGGATTCTTCCATTTAATGAAGCATCTCGCAAGAAAACATATTATATATTGCTCAGACTTGAAATGTATTTCTGTAGCTATAAGTTTCATTGTGGCTTGGCGGCGTTGTTACTGGCATTATTTGTGCACTTTTGACTTTTTATAACAGCAGAGAATGTGAAGTTATGAGTTCAGTTCGGGACAAGGCAAATAGCAGGATATCAGCACTGAAGTCACTTTTGTGTGTCGGACTTGACAGTGATCCCCAAAAAATCCCCAAGGTGTTTTCAGCATATCAAAATCCGGTGCTTGAGTTTAATCGTTCGATTATCAGGGCAACATCGGACGTTGCTATAGCATACAAGCTCAATACTGCGTTTTATGAAGCGCGCGGTATTGCAGGATTGCAGGATATGGAACAGACCCTTCGCCTGATTCCTGATGCGTGTCTGACGATTGCGGACGCCAAACGGGCGGATATAGGGAATACCAGCAAAATGTATGCACAGGCTTTTTTTGATCACTGGTGCTTTGATGCTCTTACTGTTGCACCTTACATGGGGTTTGACTCCCTTGAGCCTTTTTTTGCCTATGAGGACAAACTGATCTTTGTGCTTTGCCTTACCTCAAATGAGGGATCGGCTGATTTTGAGGAGCGTGATATGGCGGACGGTACTCCGCTCTACCGTTCTGTGCTTGGCAAGGTCGCTTTATGGAGCAGGAACGGAAACGGCGGCGTTGTTGTTGGTGCTACTAAAAGCGTTTTGCTTGGAGAGATACGTCGTGATGCTCCGGGTCTTTTTTTGCTCATTCCCGGGGTTGGAGCTCAGGGGGGATCGCTTCAGGAAGCTGTGAATCTGGGCGTTGATGGTAAAAGGCAAAGTGCCGTTATCAATGTCAGTCGGGCTCTTATTTATCCCTCGTCAGGAGTCGCTGGATCATTTTCATGTATTGATGATTATGAACAGGCTGTTGCTGACGAGGCGTCAAAAATTCATAATGCAATGAGTATTGAATTATAATTCAGAGAGATCTCCGGTGAATCTGCTGGAGGATTGTGTTGGTGCTTTATGGTAATTAATAAGGATTAATAAGGTCAGTAAGTATGTGTGGAATTGTTGGATATATAGGATGGCAGGATGCGGCTCCGGTGCTTCTGAAAGGATTGAAACGGCTTGAATACCGGGGTTACGACTCGGCAGGGATTGCTTTGCTGAATGGCACTCTTTCGGTGATGAAGCAGAAAGGCAGTGTTGGTGGTCTTGAAACGGATACTCATACGCTCAGGCAAGAAATGCTTGGTGCGACTGTGGGCATTGGTCATACCAGATGGGCAACGCATGGTGAACCCAGTGACCGCAATGCTCATCCCCACCTGAATGCTGCCGGGGATATTGCCGTCATTCATAACGGTATTGTCGAAAACTTTTCTGCCCTGAAACAGGAGCTTGTTTCCCAAGGCTATGTTTTTTTAAGTGAAACCGATTCTGAGGTTCTGGTACACCTGATTGACAGGATATGGAAGAGTGAGCCGTCGCTTGACCTCGAAACGGTCACTCGAAGTGCTCTCCGTCATGTTGAAGGTGCTTATGGTCTGTGTGTCATCTCTTCGCGTGAGCCTGACAAGATTGTAGTTGCACGCAAGGGCAGTCCACTGGTGATCGGTATTGGTATTGGTGAGTTTTTTATTGCTTCGGATGCAGCTCCCATTGTTGAACATACCAACAAGGTGGTTTATCTTTCTGATGGCGAGCTTGCTGTGGTGACAAGGGAAGGTTATTCTATCAAGACTATTGAGAATGTCGAACAGGAAAAAATTGTGACGGAGCTGGATTTTTCATTGGAAAAAATAGAGAAAGGTGGTTTCGAGCACTTTATGCTCAAGGAGATATTTGAACAACCTGCCGTCATGCACGACGTTATGCGGGGGCGCGTACGCCTTGAGGAGGGGCGACTCTGTCTTGGCGGGATTGAAGATTACATCGATCGTTTGAAACAGGCAAAGCGCATCGTTATCTGTGCCTGCGGTACGAGCTGGCATGCCGGTTTGATCGGTGAATATCTCATTGAGGAGTTTGCCCGTATTCCAGTTGAAGTTGACTATGCCTCAGAGTTCCGGTATCGCAATCCGATTGTGGGTGTCGATGATGTGGTTATTGTCATCTCTCAGTCGGGAGAAACCGCTGATACTCTTGCGGCGCTTCGTACCGCCAAGGAAAAAGGAGCCCTTGTTATGGGTATCTGTAATGTTGTGGGTTCTACTATTGCCCGTGAAACGTTGTGTGGAATGTATACCCATGCGGGGCCTGAGGTTGGTGTTGCTTCAACCAAAGCCTTTACTGCTCAAGTGATTATGCTCTATATGCTGGCTCTGGCGCTGAGCAAAGGAAGAACCATTTCCAACGAGGAAATTGTGCTGAACCTCAAAGAGCTTGTGTCAATTCCTGAAAAAGCTGCACGTATTCTTGAACTCGACAGCCAAATTAAATCCATTGCGGAACGCTTCAAGGATGCAAAAAATGTTCTCTATCTCGGGCGTGGCTACAATTTTCCTGTCGCTCTTGAAGGTGCCCTGAAACTCAAGGAGATCTCCTATATTCATGCTGAAGGTTATCCCGCAGCCGAAATGAAACATGGGCCGATTGCCCTGATTGACGAGGATATGCCTGTTATTTTTATTGCCACCCGTGACAATACCTACACCAAGATTCTCAGTAATATTGAGGAGGTACGCAGCCGTAAAGGTCGGGTTATCGCTATTGCAAATGAAGGTGATCAGGAAATCAGCCGTCTGGCCGAACATGTGATTTATATTCCCCAGGCATCGGGGCCGATCACTCCCCTTCTGACGGTTATTCCTCTGCAGCTCCTTGCTTATCATATCGCTACGCTTCGAGGGTGTAATGTTGACCGGCCACGAAATCTTGCGAAATCGGTTACCGTTGAGTAGGAGAAGAGTTTTGTTATTTCACTTTAAAATGACATAAGATTATGCAAGGACATATAATTATTACTGGAGCGACAGGTGTTATAGGGACTGAACTTGCCCTGAAGCTTATTGCCAGGGGCGAAAAAGTTGTTGTCTTGGCTCGTGTGCCTATAGTGGCCGCCCGTAATATCCCTAGTGCGGAGGAATATGTTCAGTGGGATTCGGGTATGGAAAGTGGGGAATGGACCGGTTTTATCAACGGAGCGAAGGCTGTGATTCATCTTGCAGGCAAACCTCTTCTTGAAAGCCGATGGACCGAAGCGCACAAAAATGAGTGTTATGCGTCAAGAATTCTTGGTACCCGTCATATTGTTTCGGCAATTGCTGGTGCTCTGGACAAACCACAGGTTTTTATTTCTGCATCTGCCATTGGCTACTATGGCTCATTCTCACGTTGTGAGGATACTCCGGCAATGGACGAGTCGGCTCCAGAGGGCAAGGATTTTCTTGCAAAAATCTGTATTGACTGGGAAAAGGAGGCGATAGTCGCTGAACAGAGTGGCTTACGTACGGTCTTGTTAAGAACAGGCATTGTTTTATCGACAAAAGGTGGAATGTTGCAGAAAATGCTTCCTGCTTTTCGTTTTTTTCTTGGTGGTATCATTGGTTCAGGCCTTCAATGCATTTCTTGGATTCATATCGATGACGAGATTGCCGCCATTCTTGAGGTCCTTGATAATCCCGTTTACCGTGGAGCAATTAATTTGGTAAGCCCGACACCTGTTTCCATGAAAGAGTTTGTTATGGCGCTTGCGGCTGTTCTTGACCGTCCAGCCCAATTGCCGGTACCGGATTTTGTCGTTCATCTTCTGATGGGAGAAGGAGCAGAATATGCTGTCAAAGGCCAGAATATAAAACCCGGATTTCTGATGGCACAACATTTTCCTTTCAGCTATCCCAATCTGTCCGATGCTCTTGCGGACCTTATAGCGCACAAGAAATAGGCTGGTTGATAAACTGACAAAACGGAGTACATAATATGGGTACAAGAGGACGTGAGATTGTTGGAGAGCATCTTCCCCGTGTGCTTGAGTTACTCAACAAGGCTTTTGCTGATGAATGGCTTGCCTATTATCAGTACTGGATTGGAGCGAAGGTGGTGCAAGGGCCAATGAAGGATGCTGCGATTGCCGAACTTCTGCAGCATGCGGCAGATGAGCTTCGTCATGCTGATATGCTGACAACAAGGATTATTCAGCTTGGAGGAAAACCGGTTTCAAGTCCGCTCGACTGGTTTACCCTTTCGAACTGTGGTTATGCGGCACCTGATGACCCTTTTGTGAAAAAGATACTTGAGCAGAACATTGCGGGTGAGCAGTGCGCAATCAATGTCTATAACAGTATCATTGAGGAGGTCAGATTCAAGGACCCGGTCACCCACAATATTGCGGTACAGATTCTTCAGGACGAGGTTGAGCATGAAGAGGATCTGCAGGCCCTTCTCGAAGACCTCGGTGTTTTTCTCTTCAGGCAGTAACATTTTTTCAGTGCTAACAAAAAAGCCAGACAGAGCAAGCCTACTGTCTGGCTTTTTTGTTACACTCTTTTCAAATAGATCAATAAATCTCCCGGTTTCACTGAATATCCCCCTGCATCCTTGGTGTGTTTATTCGAAAAGCGCCCATTTTCGTAATAAAAGATGTTAATATTTTGCTTTTAGTTAAAAAAATAACTACATATTTGTTATTATTGTTAATTATTAAGGCTTCATTAATTTATCATAATCTGGTTATGAGGAAAAAACTTTTCACGGCACTGCTGTTCCTGATGGCGGTATCGTTGTTTCATGGTACCGCTCATGCAACAGGAGAGGTCGTCACTGATACTGGAACAACGTCATGGATGTTGACATCGACAGCACTTGTTTTACTTATGGTTCCCGGGCTTGCCATGTTTTATGGCGGCCTTGTCCGGACAAAGAATGTGCTTGGTACCATGATGCACAGCTTTGGTGCCATGGTAGTTATTGGTGTGCTCTGGCCGATGGTTGGCTATTCGCTGAGTTTCGGCCACGGTATTCTGGGCGGTTTGGTGGGATGGGATAACAAGTATTTCATGTTACAGGGTATTGATGAAACCATCATGCCGACGCATATTCCCGAATATGTGTTTGCCATGTTCCAGGGGAAATTTGCCATCATTACCCCTGCGCTGATTGCCGGAGCTTTTGCAGAGCGGGTTAATTTTAAGGGATATGCCGTGTTTATTGCCCTGTGGAGCATTTTTGTCTACAGCCCAATCTGTCACTGGGTATGGGCTGCAGACGGTTTTCTGTTTAACCTCGGGGCTGCCGGGGCCATTGACTTTGCGGGTGGTACGGTTGTTCATATCTCTTCAGGTGTTACTGCGCTTGTTGCCGCGCTCTATCTTGGCAAAAGGCGCGCTTATCCAAACAACGTCATGCATCCGAACAACCTTGTGATGACTCTTACGGGTGCAGGTCTGCTCTGGGTAGGATGGTTTGGCTTCAATGCTGGGAGTGCTATTGCCAGCGATCTCGCAACAGCAAGGGCTCTGACGGTTACACAGATGGCTGCAGCATCGGGAGCCTTTACCTGGATGATCATTGAAATGTTCCAGCATGGTAAAGCGACAAGTCTCGGTGTAGCTTCTGGTATTTTAGCTGGTCTTGTGGCCATAACGCCAGCAGCAGGTGTTGTTCAGCCTTCAGGCGCTCTTGCCCTCGGTGCTCTCGCAGCAATTTTCTGCTATTGTGCGATTCTGATCAAGAACAAGCTTGGCTACGACGACAGTCTCGATGCATTTGGTGTTCACGGTGTTGGTGGTATAGTTGGCGCTCTGGCTCTGGTGTTTTTCATCCGTCCGGCATGGATGGCTGATGCTGCCGCCAAAACGCTCGACAAGAGCTGGACAGTTTGGCAGCAACTTGGTGTTCAGGCTACGGCAGTAGGCGTTACCATTGGTTATGCCGCAGTTGTCTCTTTTATTCTTCTGTTCCTGGTTGAAAAAACAATCGGTCTGCGTATCTCTGAAATTGATGAAATGTCCGGTCTTGATCACAGCATGCACGGTGAGCATGGATACGGTCTTATCAACCTTAACTAATTTTTTGCAATGAAACTGATAACAGCAATCATTCAGCCGGACAGGCTTGACCATGTTCGTGAGGCTCTGATTCAGGCCGATATAACAAGGATAACCGTCAGCCGTGTAACCGGACATGGCAGGCAAGAGGATATCGATATTTACAGGGGTCAGAAAATAGCGCCGAACCTGATTCCGAAAATAAGGCTTGATATTGCGGTTAATAATGAGTTTGTCGATATCACTGTCGATACCATCATTAATTCTGCGAGTCACGGTGTTGGGGAAATAGGTGACGGAAAGATCTTTATAACTCCGCTTGAAGAGTGTATCCGTATCAGAACCAGGGAGCGCGGAGGTAAGGCGATTTAGATTTGCACCGTCTTAGCGCGTCTGGCAGGGTCACGTGCCTTGCCAGATGCACTGAGCCTCCCTAAGGAAAATCAGGCATTGTCAATCTTATGTCGGACTCTCCTTGGGGTTCGGGGGTGGTGGTGCTGGCTGCTGGTGCTGTTTCCATTCAGGATAATAGGTGTTGAGCCACCTTTCTGCATTGACATCGCCAAGTTGAGCCGCTTGGCAAAAGTCCTCAGTCTGTCCTGCCAAATCGCCGATTTTGCTTTTGGCGATACCACGGTGAAAAAATGCCGCAGCCATTTTTTTATCAAGTTCAATGGCCTGTGAAAAATCGGGAATAGCTCCAGCAAAGTCTCCGGTTATGTTTTTCACGATCCCCCGATTATAGTAACCGACAGCCTTGAAATACGGTTCGCCGTATGTTATGACCATTGAATAGTCATTAATGGCTTGAGGATATTTTTTCAACTGTTGCAGTGCTATGCCACGCATCTGGAAGGCCATGGCAAAAGCCGGGTTGTCGTCGATAGCTTTGGTATACAATTTAACGGCCTTTGCAAGTTCGCCCTGCTGGTGCTTTTCAAATCCCTGATCGAAAAAATTGTTTGCCGACTCAGCATGGCCGATGCGGGTCATGAGCAACATAAACGCTGCGGCAACAGTAACAAAATACAAAGTCCTTTTCATTGATATTGAGTCGGCGGAAGTTTCAACGGTATCTGTTTATAAATAATGAAGTTTTCGGGAATGTTAAAGTTTCCTTTTTTTCATACGGTGCAATAATGTTATTCACCGGTGTTTATTTGTACATGTTACCCCAGCTTTTTCTATCTTCCTTATGGTTACTCTTATCAACAGACCTCCCCGCTCATGTTCAGGATCAGCCTTGAGGAATTTGATGGGCCGCTTGATCTGCTGCTTTTTTTTATCAGGCGTGATGAACTGGACATTTATAATATTCCGATTTCAAAAATTACCGCAGATTTTATTGGCTATATCCAGGATGTCAGCAATCTCAATCTTGAAATTGCGGCTGATTTTATTTATATGGCATCCATGCTGATGAGCATCAAGGCGAAAATGCTTCTACTGCGTCAAGTTCAGAATGATGTCGAAACCGACGAGTTTGATCCGAGGATCGAACTTGTTCAGCGTTTACTTGAATATAAACGGATCAAGGAGGCTGCCAGTGCACTGACTCAGCTTGCCGAAGTACGTCAAAACCTTTTTGCTCGTGGTTCTTTTGAAGATTTTGAGCCCAGGGTTATTGATGAGCTGGATGAGTTGGTTCATCGGCCAACACTCTACCATCTCATGCTGGCCTACAAGTCTGTGCTTGAGAGCTTGCCTCGTCCCGCAACGCGCAATGTTATGGATGCGCCAGTCACGATTGAAGAACAGACAGCCATGATTCTTTCGAGACTTCATGAGCGCCGGGAACTCTCTTTTCTTTCAGTTCTTGATGGTGTCACGGAGCGTCTTGTTCTTGTAGTTACTTTTCTTGCAGTTCTCGAACTTTGTAAAAACAGAAGGATAATCGTGCTGGTAAAGGATGGCCATGACGATTTCTGGATTTCTCCGCGAGCCGGGTTTTGCGCCCGGTAATAATATTTTAATTCTTGTTGCTTATGCCGGAAATTATACCTTTCAAAGGGATTTTGTATAATCCCGAATTACTTAAGGGTGCTGGAGAACTGATTTGCCCGCCTTACGATGTTATCTCTCCTGCTTTTCAGCAGCAGCTCTACAACAACTCTCCGTTCAACGCCATAAGGCTCGAACTTCCGAAGGAGGCCGACCCTTATGAAGCGGCAGGGTTACGCCTTACAGAGTGGCTTCAGGCCGGAAAGCTTCAACACGACCCAGAGCCAGCGATCTATCCCTATTTTCAGACTTTTGATGATGTAGACGGCGTTTCGCACACCCGGTGCGGCTTTTTTGCCGCCATGCGTCTGCACGATTTTGCGGAAAAAAAGGTGCTGCCCCACGAAAAAACTCTTTCAGGCCCAAAGGCAGACCGCCTCAACCTCTTCAGAAAAACCAAAACCAATATCAGCAGTATTTTTGGACTCTATGCTGACGAAAGCAAAAATGTCGATCGACTGATGAAAAGCTTTGCAGAGGCCAATGAGCCAGTGATTGATGCAGAGTTTCAGGGGGTGAAAAACCGGATGTGGCGAATTACCGATCCGTCACTGGTCGGCCAGTTCCAGCAGACGCTGCAAGAGCGGGTCGTCTATATTGCCGATGGTCATCACCGTTACGATACCGGCGTCAACTATCGTAATGAGCGTGCAGCGGCGAACCCCTCTCATACCGGCGAGGAGCCCTATAACTTTATTCTGACCTATCTCGCCAACATTCATGATGAAGGGCTGCTTATTTTTCCGATTCACAGGCTGGTACACACTCTGCCCAATTTTGATATTGCTACGTTAAAGGTAGCTCTTGAGGAACATTTTACCCTGACCGACCTCCATGACAGGGCAGAACTCAAATACTTTTTTGATCAGGAGCCATCAAACTATACTTATGGTGTCGTTACTCCAGGTTCAGTTGTTGGAATAACCCTGAAGAGTCATCCTGATTCCCTGGTTGATCCATCACGTCCGGCAGCCTTGAAGAGCCTTGGGCTGGTTCTGCTGCACGATCTTATTCTGGGAAAACTGCTTGGCATCTCCCAGGAGGCCCTGGCAAAACAGAGCAATCTTGTTTACGTCCATGATGACCGCGAGGTTTTTGATGCTGTGGAGTCAGGCAGGGTGCAGGCGGGATTTGTGGTCAAGCCGACGACGGTGGCGCAGGTGCTGGCCGTGTCGGAATCGGGAGAGGTGATGCCACAGAAATCGACCTTCTTCTATCCGAAAATATTGACTGGCCTTGTCTTTAATCCGATTTCCTGACTCGGCAATGACTAAAGAGTTTCTCTCTCACTCAGAGCATGAGACGCGCCAGATTGCCTGGAAGTTTGCCGCAAGTCTGCAACCAGGCGAGATTATATCTCTCTCTGGCCAGCTTGGAGCAGGCAAAACGGTTTTCATGAGAGGGATTACGGAATTTTTCAACTGTGCGGATCAGCTCTCTAGCCCCACCTTCTCTCTGTTTAATATTTACCAAGGATCGCTTGCGGGAGAAGAGGTGACGCTGCACCATTTCGATCTTTACAGAATTGAGTCACTTCGGGAGCTTGACGCTATCGGCTTCGACGAATATCTCTCCAGCGGCGACCTCTCTTTTGTGGAGTGGGCTGAGCGATTTCCCGAATACGCATCTTTCTATACGCTGACGGTCTCTCTTGAGTATGCTGGCGATGAGAGCCGTCGCATTATTATTAAACGCTTTGTTCGATGAATATTCTGGCGATTGAGTGCACCCATGAAGCGCTGAGTGTGGCAGTAGTGAAAGCAGGAATCGTTAACGAGGCCGTAAGTGCCGACTGGAAGAGGGCGGCAGAGTCGCTTGTCCCGCTTGTCGAGCAGGTGATGACGGAGAGTCGTCTCCACCGACGGGAGCTGGAGTGCATTGCCATCTCCTCAGGCCCCGGCTCCTTTACCGCTCTGCGCATCGGGATGTCGGTTGCCAAAGGGATTGCTTATGGGCTCGGTATACCGTTGCTTCCGGTGCACACCATGCCAGCCATGGCAGCTTCATTACGAGCAGCCGAAGGCACGGTTATGGCAGTGATTCCGGCCCGCAAGGGTGAGTATTATTATACATCCTATCGTTCGGAAGATCTCTCTTTAGGCCTGTGGCATGATGAGGTGCTTCGGGGTTCTGCGGCTGATGTTGCTGCTGTTGTGGCTGCTGTTGTGGCTGATCTTGCCCGGAGTGGTGAGGTCGTTGTTGTCGGGCGCAGGCTCTTTGAGCTGATCCCGTTGCTGGTCGGTTCCGGTGCAGTGTACCGGGAAGCAGACCTTTTTTCCGCTCGTTCACTTTTCTCCGCAGCCGAAAGGCTTTTTGCGGCTTCGGATATTGCAGAGCTGATCGGGGTTACTCCTGATTACCGGCAGATGTTTAGTCCGAATGGCGGGAGAGGGTGAATTGGTGAGTGGTAGTCAAGCAAGAACCATCGAAATGTTTGCCTGTCACACCAGCCTCGGAAGCTTGGGCATTGCCTCTGCAGTTGTGTGTTCCTCATGGGAGCAGAATGTCTTGTGCGGAGAGGTCTTAGCCTTCAGTAACACACATGCTACCTGGGGCTTGAATTCAGGATATGACGCTACAGTTTCAAGCTGAAGCACTCCATGAAGACAGGCGTGTTGAATTTAGGCGATTTCATCCAGCAGCTTGTTAAAAAAGAGATGGTCAGTCCAAATCTTTATGTGGCCGATGTTGAGTTTGGAACTGAAATATGGGATGGAAAGGGCGAGATGAATATCAAATCCTATCAGGTATCAATTGCCTGATCTTCTGGCGCCAGATGTTGATTTAAAAAACAAATTCTGTTTTGCCGGATGTATAGCGCTGAGCTTGACAAACAGCGGGCAAGGGACAGGTCTCTCATTTTTATAACTTGTTATCTCTTGATGGACGCTGGTAAAGAAGAGAGGGTTGCTGGTTAGACCGAAGTTCCCCGTATAAAAAAACGATAACCCATTATAGCACAATCAAAAGAACGGAAAATCAACTTCCATCTACTGGGTACAAACGAATTAATTCCATAGCACGGGCCTGAAGTGTTGTTGGTTCAGTGTCTTGAAAAATCACAGGACTATCTGATGCGGATTTCATTCTGCACCGATTCCGAGTGCGAGTGCCCAACTCCATGACAAGCGAGCGGAAACTGTGAACTGGTAATCCCTCTTTGTTGGTTTTTGTACTTTTTTTCTTTTTTGCCGATTTGGATGAGACTGCGGGCTTGACAGCATCGCGCTCTTTCCTGTTCTGAGAAAGTTCTTCATCGTCGAAGAGCAAAGGAGCAAGAGCTTGGCGCATATGCCATTCAACATAATAAGCCAACAGGCAAAGGAAGATATGGGCACGAACACGTTCTTGATAGTGATGGTATATGGGTCGTACCTGTAGATCAATACTTTTGAGGGTGCGGAAAACCTGTTCGACTCTCGCTAAATTCTTATAGCTTCTCACGGTATCCTCTGCCGACAGGTTCTGTCTTGGTTCGCTGGTGCGAATAACATAAATACCATCCAGCTCCGCTTCTTGTGCGATTGATTCAGCCTTCCTCTTGAAGGAAAACTCTGCATCAGTAATCGATATCTCAAAGTGTTTGGCCATTTTATATCCATTGATAATCTTGCCAACCTTTCGACCTATATCTGATGCACTTAGCGGCTTTTTTGTGCGGCGTTTAACCTCAACACAAATCTTCTGTAGTTTTTTTTCTGTAGCATCCAATAACTCTTGTCGTTTGCGCCTCCGTTCATCACAGAGCAGAGGATTGAAGCAGGCGATAAGTCGTTCACCAGGGAAATCTGGCGAAGCTATTTCTGCAAGATTTTTTTCATCAAACAGTGACAACTGCAAATGGTTATCTCCTGCCAGTTTGCGAATGTTCTCGCTCCGCAATGCTGAAATCCACCCAATCCCGGGATGAGTTTTCAGGACATCAATCTGTGTTTGAGTCAACGTGCCACGATCTCCAACAAGGACTACTCGCTGTAATGCAAAATGCTTTTTCAGCTTCTCCACTTGGTCTGCTACCGTACTGGGATCACCAGTGTTACCAGGATAAACCTCTACAGCTATGGGACGTCCCTTGACATCGGTTAGTACTCCATAGGTAATGATTGGCTTGCCTCGCCGACCTTCTTTATCGTGGCCTAAACGTGCCAGAGAACAACAATGGCCTTCATAAGAGCTGTTACTTACATCATAAAATACATGTTGACCTTCACTCAGATGAAGGCTCGCAAAACTTTTTTCAAGAACAGGTTGCCTCTCAAGCAACCAGTCCATGGCCGCATACAATTCATCCTCATCAGCATCCTCAACATTGAGTAACTGCGCAAGAGTTGTGCTATGCCATAACCTCGTCGTGGCCAATTTCGAAGCCGGTGCAATCAGACGTTCAACGACCATTGCCAAAACAAGATCACGCTCACGAGTGCGTCGGGCAGCGATCATTTTGTCAAGACCGAGATGACGAATCATCTCAAGAATAGCTTCGACGTGACCATGTGGCAATGAACGGTCAATGGTGAAGACCTCACTTGGGGAGACCAGCTGCTCATTTTTCAAAACCCGTCGTAACGCAGCGACCTTTTCTGGAGGCCAGTCCGAGATGTTCGCCAAGGTACGTTTCATGACTTTGTCGTTCTCACGCCAAGACTCACGAAGCAAGATGGCGGCACGAGAATTTCTATTTGGGACAATATCGATGTGCATGGAATTAATATATCAACTAATCCCATATAAAAAATCGCTTTTTCGTAATTTACATGGGTACAAAACACACCAAATCCCTGCAATTTATTGAGAGGCAATAGGTTGCGGGGTTTTTGACCAAGGAACTTCGGGTTATAAGAGCAACAGTTCAAAACAGGGAATGATAACGGTTCCAGTTATTTATTTTTGTGATTTTTGACGTTTGACAAACACAAGTCGGGGTTACTCCCGGCTTTTTTTGTGTCAGTGAGCAGGCTTTTTTGTATGTTGGAGAGTTACCGTCATTGCATGATCTATAGATGTTTTATTGCTTTGTTGCGGTAAGTTGTTGTAAAATATAGTTTATTTATGAAGGATGCAGGGATATGAGTAGTTTGAAAGATGAAGAGAGAGTTGGTCAGGGCAGAGAAGTAGCTGTCGGTGAATTGCTGGCAAAGAGGGCGGCTGAACTTTCGTTAGAGAAGAAGTGTGAAGAGGTGAAAATTCTTGACTTGAGGGGATTGACCTCGGTCACCGATTATTTTGTGATTATAACCGCTGATTCCGAGCGCAAGGCAAAGGCTGCGGCAGAGCATATTATTGATGAGCTAAGAGAAGATGGAGAGCGCCCGATGCATGTTGAGGGCATGGATTCCATGCACTGGATTTTGCTGGATTATATTGATGTTGTTGTGCATATTTTCATGCCGGATGAGCGCCGTTTTTATGATCTTGAATCCCTCTGGTCAGATGCTCCAATAGTACCGCTGAACTGATATTTTGCAGGGATATCTGCAATTTCCCCTTCCTGCAGTCTATGCTCCCTTAAGAATTCAGATGGATTTTTATACATTACGACTCTGAGTTATTTCAATTATCACCCAGGATCTCTCTATGCAGCGTGAAAGAATAGTCCCGATCAGTATTGAAGAAGAAATGCGGGGTTCTTATCTCGATTATTCAATGTCGGTCATTGTCAGTCGCGCGTTGCCCGATGTGCGGGACGGTCTGAAGCCGGTGCACCGAAGGGTGCTTTATGGTATGCACGAGCTTGGCTTGCAGGCTGGCAAGCCACATAAAAAGTCGGCCCGTGTGGTTGGTGAAGTACTTGGCAAGTTCCATCCCCATGGAGATACTGCTGTTTATGACAGTCTGGTGCGTCTGGTGCAGGAATTTTCCATGCGGTACCCTCTTATTGACGGTCAGGGAAACTTTGGCTCTGTTGATGGAGACTCCCCTGCGGCTATGCGTTACACTGAGGTGCGCATGAAGAGCATTGCCGGTGAAATGCTCAAGGATCTTGATAAAGGTACTGTTGATTTTTCTCTGAACTTTGATGACTCCCTTGAGGAGCCTACCGTTTTGCCTTCGGCGATACCGAACCTTCTGGTGAATGGTTCGTCTGGTATTGCTGTCGGTATGGCAACCAATATTCCACCACAGAACCTCAGAGAGGTTGTAGATGGCATGATAGCTCTGATCGCAAATCCGGAGCTTGAAGTCGCCGATCTCATGAAATATGTGATTGCTCCAGATTTTCCGACTGGTGGCATTATCTACGGTTACGAGGGTGTCCGTTCGGCCTACCTGACCGGAAGGGGCAAGGTGGTTATTCGAGCAAGAGCCATTGTAGAGGTCACCCAGAAAAATGGCAGAGAGTCCATTATTGTCACAGAACTTCCTTATCAGGTCAACAAGGTAAGGCTGATTGAGAAAATCGTTGAACTGGTACACGATAAAAAGCTTGAAGGTATTGCCGATATTCGTGATGAGTCGGATCGCGATGGTATGCGACTGGTGATTGAACTGAAGCGGGATGCCGTTGCAAAGGTGGTGCTCAACAATCTTTACAAGCACACCCCGATGCAGGACACTTTCGGCGTGATCATGCTTGCGCTGGTGGACGGAGTGCCGAGGATACTCAATCTCAAGGAGATGATGCACTACTATATCAAGCATCGTAACGAGATTATTCTCCGCCGCACACAATTCGATCTTAATACTGCCGAAAAAAGAGCTCATATTCTTGAAGGACTGAAGATCTGTCTCGACAATCTGGACGAGGTGATTACCACTATTCGTGAATCACCGGATGCAGCGACAGCCCAAGAGAGGCTCATGGTGGGCTTTGGTCTGTCGGAACTGCAGTCGAAAGCGATTCTTGAGATGCGCCTCCAGCGTCTGACCGGTATGGAGCGCAAGAAGATTGATCAGGAATACATTGAGGTGCTTGCACTGATTGAGGAGCTGCGGTTTATTCTTAGCAGTCCAGAGAAACAGTTGGAGATTATCCGGGAGGAGTTGCTGAAAGTTAGGGAGGTTTACGGTGATGCCCGCCGCACAGAAATTGTGCCTCAGGAAGGGGATTTCTCCATTGAAGACATGATTGCCCAGGAAGATGTCGTCATCACCATTACCCACGAAGGCTTTATCAAGCGCTTCCCGGTTTCAGGCTATCGTCGTCAGGCTCGGGGTGGCAAAGGTGTGACCGGTGCACAGGCAAAGCATGATGATTTTGTCGAGCATATGTTTATAGCCTCAACACACAACTATATTCTGTTCTTCACCAACAGAGGCCGTTGCCACTGGCTCAAAGTTTACGAAATTCCTGAAGCGGGACGTGCGGCAAGGGGTCGGGCTCTGGCGAATATCATGGAGTTGCAGCCGGGTGAAAAAATCAGGGCATACATCAATATCAGGAACTTTGACGAACCAGGCTTCATTGTTATGGCGACAACAAATGGTATCGTGAAAAAAACGTCCCTTGAAGATTTTTCCCATCCAAGAAAGAATGGAATTGCCGCAATTACCATTGAGGAACATGATGAGCTTCTTGATGCCCGCCTGACCGACGGTGATCATCAAATCATTCTTGCAAAAAGTTCCGGGTATGTTGTTCGTTTTCCTGAGGCTGAAATTCGCACGATGGGCAGAACCGCCATGGGCGTAAAAGGAATTACACTCGACGATGGAGAGAAATGTATTTCAATGGTGACCACCAAGCGTTTCGATACAGCGCTGCTTGCCGTTACCGATAATGGCTTCGGCAAGCGAAGCAGGGTCGAGGATTACCGTTTGACGCGGCGCGGTGCACGAGGGGTCATTACACTCAAGGCTCATGAAAAGATTGGGGCTCTTGTCGGGTTGCTTGATGTTAATGACGATGATGATCTGATTATCATTACGACCAACGGTATTGTGAATCGTCAGCATGTTTCTGATATCCGGTTGACAGGGCGGAACACTTCCGGGGTAAGGCTGGTCAGGCTTATGGCAGGGGATATGATTTCTGCACTTGCCAGAGTGCCAAAGAGCGATGAGGATGGAGATGTGGAATTCCCTGTCGAAGATCCGGATGGCCAGATTGATCTTTTTGTATAGTTAACTTAATCACTAGAGCAACGGAGGAAGCATGGAACAGAAACATCCTTATGTCATCAAGGAGCAGGCGGGAACAAAGTATTACTGTGCATGCGGTAAATCACAGAACATACCCTACTGCGATGGAGCTCATAAAGGCAGCAATTTTCATCCTTGGAAGGTTGAGATCAGTGAAGAAAAAACTGTGGCAATATGCAGTTGCGGCAGATCAGCCAAACTTCCGTTTTGTGATGGAGCCCACAAGTCACTGGAATAACCAAAGCGTTTTTTACCAATTTAACAACGACGAACGATGTCATGGCTCGACCGAAAAATGTGAAATATATTTTTGTGACCGGAGGGGTAATTTCCTCGCTCGGCAAAGGGATTCTGTCTGCCTCACTCGGTATGCTGCTCAAGTCGCGAGGTTTGAGGGTGGCCATACAGAAATATGACCCTTATATCAATGTTGATCCCGGCACAATGTCTCCCTATCAACATGGAGAGGTTTATGTTACTGATGACGGGGCAGAAACTGATCTTGATCTAGGTCACTACGAACGTTTTCTTGATGAGTCAACGTCGCAGACCTCAAACCTGACTATGGGACGGGTCTATAAATCGGTCATCGACAAGGAACGCAGTGGAGATTATCTAGGTGCGACAGTGCAGGTTGTGCCGCATGTGATTGATGAGATCAAGGATCGTATGGCTGAGCAGGCAAAAAATGGTAACCTTGATGTCCTTATCACCGAGATTGGCGGTACGATCGGCGATATTGAGTCACTCCCTTTCCTTGAGGCTATGAGGCAGATGAAGCTTGAAATGGGCGACAGTAACCTGCTGAACATCCACCTTACCTTTGTCCCCTATATCAAAGCGGCAAGCGAGCTGAAAACAAAGCCTACGCAGCACAGCGTGAAAATGCTGCTTGGTGTTGGCATTCAGCCTGATATTCTGGTTTGTCGCAGTGAAAAGCAGCTTTCCCGCGAGATCAAGAACAAAGTTGGCCATTTCTGCAATCTCAATGAGTTTGATGTGATAGGCCTGAGCGACTGCGATACGATTTATGAGGTGCCCCTGATGCTCCTTCAGGAAAAACTGGATCTGCGCGTTCTTAAAAAGCTTGGACTGAAAAGCTACAAGGAGCCGAATCTCAATTACTGGTGGGATTTCTGCAACAAGGTCAAATTTCCGCAGGATGGTGAGGTGACTATCGGTATCTGCGGCAAGTATACCGAATATCCAGATGCCTACAAGTCCATTATAGAATCCTTTATTCATGCCGGGGCAAGTAACAACGTCAAAGTGAATGTCAAACTGCTCAGAGCGGAGGATGCAGAGTTGAGCGCCTTCGATTTTGCCAAGGAGCTGGAAGGGGTCAACGGTATCCTTGTGGCCCCAGGCTTCGGAGATCGGGGTATTGAAGGAAAAATAAAATATATCCAGTATGCAAGGGAACAGAACATTCCTTTCTTTGGTATATGTCTTGGCATGCAGTGTGCTTCCATTGAGTTTGCACGCAACGTTTGCGGTTTGGTGGATGCGAATTCCACAGAGTTTAACAAGCGTACACGTTTTCCGATTATAGACCTTATGGAGCACCAGAAAAAAGTCAAAGAGAAAGGTGGCACCATGCGTCTTGGGAGCTATCCATGCATCATTACAGAGGGTTCGAAGGCCCATGCGACCTATCAGAAGTTTCTTGTCAACGAACGGCACAGGCATCGTTATGAGTTCAATAACACTTATCGACAAAACTTTGAAGAGAACGGCATGGTTTTTTCAGGAACCTCACCGAACGGTGAGTTGGTTGAGATCATAGAGCTTAAGGATCACCGCTGGTTTGTCGGGGTACAGTTTCATCCGGAACTGAAATCAAGAGTCCAGAAGGTGCATCCTCTTTTTCATGGGTTTGTGGCGGCAGCAAAGGAGTTTGCTCGGGGAGTTCATCAGATGGAACTGGCGGTGGGCCAGCCGTCGTTTGTTCCTGTTTACAATGAACCTGTAGAGTAATTGGTTTTTTTAGGAAAGTTGAAGAAAAGATTAGGAAAAGAAGAGGGAGGGAGATACATTGGGAGCCCGATGAAGATAGGAGGAAGGGAAGTCGGGGAGAGCCTGAAAGATGGCACGTTATTTGGTGTTATGAAGTTG
>Ga0209697_10001375_pt1 | contig 37768 bp, 34 predicted proteins | sample AliMusrvi5mmetaG_FD_184115 | JGI IMG/M metagenome (GOLD analysis project Ga0209697, IMG submission 184115) | Freshwater lake bacterial and archeal communities from Alinen Mustajarvi, Finland, to study Microbial Dark Matter (Phase II) - Alinen... | ecosystem: Environmental > Aquatic > Freshwater... | reverse complement strand
TGCTGACTTCAACAATACTTCGCGCCTCAGGCGGCAAGACTTTTTTTAACACGCCTACCATCACTGCTCTTGAATATCCCATAATTCACCTCCTTGTTAGAGGCGACATCTATATTAACACATAGGGCTTGTCTTTACAGTTTTCTTCAACATAATCCCCAGAACGCTCGGGACAACAGTCATCAACAACATAAATACGGCTTACCTCATGCCCAATACCCGCAATGACATCGAGAATGTAATGGCGAACTCTAAAGCAAGGTATTACTACTGAGATTATTGGTCTCATCATAAAAGTACCAAGCTAATACTGAAGACTGGGTGCGAGAGGTTCACTTCACTTAAATAGAATGTTTTGATACGGCAACCAGTGGCTTGAGAATTGACCGAAATTTAGCCACACAAATAACACACCAATATAAAGAAACAATACACTCATAATAAACAAGGTTCGATTATAGGTACTTTTAATCAATATCGGTATTCTTGACAAGATAACAACTTGCATCGGGAGCAAATATAGGGCCATTCGATCAACGAATGTTGAACTGACAAAGGCAAGTGGAAGCATGATAATGCTGGTAACACTAAAAATCATCCACAAACCTCCATCGCTATACCGCTCAGCCCAACGTTTTCTGAAATAAAGAAAAACCAACGATGAAGCAACATTCATTGCAACCCTAATCACAGCTCCAGATGACTCCATCCCCTGAGTATCTTGAACATAATAATAGGTCAAGCGTGCAATATGCTCAGCCAGAAATGCAAAAAAAGCAAGCACAAAGAAAAGCGTAAAAAGAAAAATGTTCTTTAGATTACCCAACGAATTAGCATAGAGAAATCCGATAGGAAGCATGAATAACGCTGTTTTGTGGAAAAGCACTCCCAACATTACCATAGCATAAAACTTGACTTGCTTGCCGTTCATCAAATCAATCAAGCCCCACATGATGAAACCGATAGCGGCAGCCTGCCGCGTATAGCCCGTAGCGACAACAATAACCAGATAAGGGATCGATACGGCTAACGCAAGCCATGGCAGAGGCATATTTTTGCACACCCTAAGCAATCCAGCAACAAAAATGGCAGCACAAACTAAATTTGTGGCATAAATCCCGTTGAGGTAGTTCAAGGAAAACCAATAAACAACACCATAACCAAGGTCTTGCACAACCATAGGTTGTTGTAATGCATTTGAAAAACTTAGACTTTCAAGCCCCGCATAATTCTCAATATAGTTGCTCCAGTCACCTCCAACTTCATGACGTAAACCTATAATTAATATCAGCAATGCACCATACAGAAACCACTGAAGTTTTGGCAAAGCACCTTTAGCTACCCAGGGGCTTAACCCTGCAAACATAGGAACAAGAAACATGAGCCAGTATGTCGTCATCGGTTATCCTCAAGCCAGGCCTGAAACATAAGAACGGTCCAAAGACGCACAGTCCAGTCATGCCTGCCAGTCAAATGCTGCTGCCATATGTCGCGAATGGGTTTTGGATTCAGATAACCCTCCTGAACCAAGCGTTTTTCATCAAGCAAAGTTTCAGCCCAATCACGCAGTGGACCGCGAAGCCATTGGCCAACAGGAATGGCGAAACCAGCCTTCGGCCGCTCGATCAGCTCCCTCGGCACATAGTTATAGAGTACCTGCCTTAACGCCCACTTACCTTCACCACCCCTTATCTTCATATGCAGTGGTAGCCGCCAGGCCAGTTCCGCAACACGATGGTCAAGAAAAGGAACCCTTGTTTCAAGACTTACACCCATTGCAGCACGGTCCACCTTGGTTAAAATATCATCAGGAAGATAGGTGAGACTGTCCCATAGCATCATACGATGTTCAGCGTCAGATATACCCGCAACCAGATTAGCATTGTCCAACTGCGTTGCAAGAGAAGTCGCTCCCTTTACAATTTCTAAATCGAACGGCCACTCAGTCACCAGACTTCGATAGAGATCGTCCAAACTTCTTACAGTTTTCATCCGATGAGCCATTTTATGGGCTTTGTCTCCCAAGCGTGCAATCCCATGGCTACCAGGCAATACTCGCCCCAACCCATCCCATGCACCAGTTGGTATTTGCTGTATAGCCGCTCCGAATGCCTGACGCAAAGGAAGGGGCAACCACGCGATCTGCTTCCATATCCGTTCAGCCCAAAAGTAGCGGTTATATCCTCCAAAAAGTTCATCACCAGCATCACCCGAAAGCGCAACGGTAACGTTTTGACGAGCTGCTTTACAGACCAGATATGTCGGAATCTGCGAACTATCAGCAAAGGGCTCGTCATATAACTGGGGCAAAAGCGGAATAACCGCACGAGCATCGTCCGATGTCACCCAAATTTCTTGATGATCGGTACCAAGGTGCCTTGCAACCGCTAATGCGTGTGGAGACTCATCAAAACCAGCTTCATCAAAACCTACAGTAAATGTTTGTACCGGACGCGCTGACTGAGCTTGCATCAGCGCAACAATCAAAGAAGAATCAATTCCTCCCGAGAGAAACGCACCAAGCGGGACGTCAGCAACAGCCTGCAGTGCCACCGATTCACGCAAGGTTGCATCAAGTAATGATAACGCTTCGGCTTCATGCAAAATTGCATTGGCTTGCCCTTGACGAACCACATCGGTCAAGCGCCAGTATGGTTGAATAGTCACTGATCGGTCTGCAAGTCCACTGTGCTGTAGTGTTAGTATACAACCAGGCTCCAGTTTGAAAACATCCTCATAAATGGAATAAGGAGCGGGAACGGTGCAATGTTGCATGTACAGCGCAAGTGCTGCTCGATTAACAGAATTAGAAAATCCGGAATAGGCTTGTAATGCTTTGAGTTCTGACCCAAAAACAAAAGCCTTATTGCTCTCAGCTCCTGCCCAACCATAATAGAGTGGCTTTTCTCCAAACCTGTCACGGCCAAGTATCAAACTGCGCTCACCCTTGTCCCACAATGCAAAAGCAAACATCCCTACAGCACGCTGTAAGGTGACATGCACTCCCCATGCAGCAAATCCAGCAAGGAGAGTTTCCGTGTCTGAATGACCTTGCCACGCAGTTTCAGATCTCGCTTTCAGCAACTCTGCCCGCAAGACTAAGTGGTTATATATTTCCCCGTTAAAAACCAGAACGTAACGACCACAATCCGAATGCATGGGTTGATGACCTGCGGGCGAAAGATCTATGATAGAGAGCCGGCGATGAGCAAGAGCAATCCCAACCTCATCATCAGCCCAAACCCCGGAGTCATCCGGACCCCGATGCTGAATAGCCATCGACATTCGGTTGGCCAAAGCTTCCAAGTAATCCTTCGAGCTCTCAGCAGCAGCATCTATAAATCCTGTAAACCCACACATCTGTTATTTTCCCGTATTATTCACCATAGCCGCATCCTTTAAGCACGCAGTAAGTCGAGGTCCTGTAACCTGGATGCAGAATTCCCGTTCCACTTTCATTCGTCCTGCAAGCCCCATACTGCGTCGCAACTCTTTATCTGCCAGAAGCATCTTAAGCGAACGCTCCCACTCTTCTACCGTATCTGCCAAAAAACCATTAACACCGTGCTCAACAATCTGGCAATTCACTCCAACAGGAGATGCGACAACAGGCAATCCACAGGCCATGTACTGAATAAGCTTGTAACCGCATTTTCCCCGCTCAAATGGATCATCCACCAACGGCATAATACCAATGTCAAAACCGGCAATATCAGCAACCTCCGTCTGCTCTGACCAAGGGATGGAGTTCATAGGCAGCCCATGGGATTGCGCATTAATTCCAATCGCAGAGAACGTCGCACACCCTTCTGACGACAACCTCTGAAAGATTTCAGTATATGCAGTCAGATATTCTGCCGTTGCACGTTGACCGACCCAGCCAACACAAGGTGATGACGATTGCGTTCTCTCGAAGACATGACTTTGTTGTGGATAGCGGAAAAGATCAATCGCAGTTGGAATCACTTTCACATGGTTCGCTCCTGCATGCCGTGCATAATCAGCTAAATAGGTGTTGCCTGCAACAACCATCGCAGAGTTTTCAATCAACTTAGAATGCTTTGCAGCAAGGAGACTTCTGACGACTAAATTTCGGTGCAAATCATAATAATGAAATACCGCATCATCATAGTCCAAAGCATAAGGAGTTCGTCTTGATAACAAAACAAGCTCTATCTCCGCAGGCAACCAAGGCAAAAGCTCCTTCTCAATCCAGATCAAATCATACTTTCCGCTCAAAAACAAGGTTTTGACACGTTGAACATAAGCCCGAAAAATCTCACCGATATTCAACTTGCTTTGCTGCAACCCAAGCACATAAGCATCCGAAAACAGGGGAGCAACAGTCACATCAATACCCGCAGACTCGAAGCAGGGAAAGTACTGCATCATACGGAGCCGACTGCTTGCGCCCAAACGGTTATAACGAGGTAAAACCAACAACCTCATGAGGAAACATCTAATTGCTTATATACAGAGGCATAACGTCGAACACCCTCATCAAGTGAAAAATATTGCAAAGCAACTTCCCTGCAACGCTCTTTAATACCAACTGTTTGCGTCAATTTTAAAAGGCGTTTAAGAGCTTTGCGCATAGAATCCTCATCAAAACTGGTTAAAGCCACACCAACCTGCTCATTTACAAGTATTGCTGCCATATCACCTACTCCGATATTGCCCAAACATGGAACTCCACAGCCAAGAAACTCACCTAATTTGGTCGGAGCTGATGCTATTTTTGAAAATACAGGTTTAATAAAAAAAATACCCGCGTCCATCTCCTGCATGGCACGGGCAACCCCAAACTGATCTGTTGCGTCTATTTGCACAATATCAGAGTCAATGTTCCTAGCTTTAATTCTGTCACAAATATATTCATGACCACCACGATTGAGTATATAGAGTCGAGCATCCGGTACCAGTTCTCTTAATAACTGAAAACAACGCAACGTTTCATCAAAAAGATACCACACACCAACTGAACCGACATAGCCGAGCGTAAACGGACGATTGAGAGGTTGTCCCCCCCCGGTCTGGACGAATTGAAACAACCTGAGATCAGCACATGTCGTAATCACTTCGAAAACAGGCATCTTTCCCTGCAAATAAGGAAAGGTATACATCTCATTAACAGCAGCCTGAGTCAGAGATACCACAACATCAGCATTGAGCAGAAAAAGACGTTCAAACCATTTGGCTGTCCGGTATAGGCGCCCACCCTTGGGCCATAAGCCGCCGTCAACCCGCTCGTCTGCCCAAAAGCCGCGCATATCAAAAATATATTTCACTTTTGTTATGTACTTTAGAGCCAGAGCCATAACTGAAGCAACATAACTGCGCGCATGTACAATAGTTATCTGATATCGGCATACTAACCACAAACCCAAAGCCAAGCCACAAGCGATATCCCATAAAGTAGCAAACGCGGTGGGCTTCTTGTGATAGCGTAACGGATGCCAGATGATACCAGCTCCAGCTATATCATCAGCAAGAGACTGTCGCTCAACTATTCGAGACCAATCGTCTGATTTCTCGAAACTGATGAGATGAATAGTCCTTTCCTGAGCAAGGCATTTAAGGTATGCCAAAACTTGAGATTGTCCAAGAGGTTCAAGCAAACCATCATAGGATATATACAAAACGCTCATAGAATGACATCTATATCAAAACAAATATTTTCAAACGAATCTAATCACATAATGAATTCGCCAAATGAAGGCACATATTGCATGTAATCAAAATATTGCTTTCCTACGAGATTACCCTCAAGGCCAATATGAGCAGCATAATCCATATGATCAATAACAAAGAGCATCTTCTTCTCAATATCTGATTCCACAAAATTATCAATAAATAATGCACTTTTATTCGACACAAAATATTTATTGATATCACCTACATTTGTGGTTATTATAGGCTTTGAAAGCAATGTATACTCTGCTATTTTTTGCGGGAATCTAGACTGATCTTGCTGTGTATTGCGAAGCGGAGCTAATAAACATGATGCCTTATAATATTCCGAATATAGTTCATGTTCTGTCAGGTGAGTTTTAATATGAATTGAATATCGGGTATTCTTAACTCTCGATAAACACTTACTGATCAATAATGCGTCACCGTGAAGGATCAAAACAAGCTCCAAATTCATACTGCTTCTCAACTCACAAACGCCAATAAACGCAGTAATAATCTTGTCAATAACCTCATAATACCCAACATTTCCACAATACAAGAACCGTACCGTCTCCTGATCAGATGCATCTATCTGAAAAGATACTTTCGTTTCACTAAAGTCAGTTATCGCAGGAAGCAGAAACAATTTAATTTTCTTGTTGTAAAGAGCAGCTTTTTCAATTATAAATGAACTAACGCAGACCGCTTTACCACATAGCATAAATGACAGAACAGTAAATAAATGGGGAACTATTTTCTTTTTTAATGGGAGTTCATGAGCCAAAGGCCATTCTTCTATATTAAAAACAAGCTCAACGACCCCTAGCCAGCTTAGCAGAATTAATATTGGCAATAAAACAGAGTTATCATCAAAAATATATCGAATTTTCCCCCACTTTCGTCTCATTGCTATCAAATACGTTACAACAGACCATATATGAGAAATTTTATTTACAATACGTTTGATTTTACTATGTGTCTTCTTAAATACTGAAGGAGCATAATATGCTACCCCCTGAAATCTTCCGGTTTTTTTTGCAGGGATTTTTTCCTGGTAATATATACCCGAAAGAATAGTAACATTCAATCTGCACTCTTTGAGTATTTTAGCGATGTAATAACATTTTGTATTAAGAGCAGAAATTGTGTGTGAAATACCACTACCTTTTGCTATAACTACTTTTCTTTTTTTAATATTTTTCAACATTTACTTCTACGAATGGATAATAACTATTTATAAGTCTGACTTTCTACATTTTTAAAATAACTATTATTATTTTTGCCGATTACGTGCCTCAATTATTCTGTTTTGAGACGGATAAACAAAATATGGCAGGTAGTTGAAACAAAGGGGATGGATATTCAATCTATGTTATATCAATTTCGAAGTAACACTTATAATAAATATAATCTAACAATAGAATCCTTATTATATTATAGATCTTACAATTTCTAAATATTTAAGACCGAAGGCATTTGTCCTTGTGTCTAAATCGGCTTTAATAGCATTCATATCCGGATTTATATCTTCAGTGCTATCTAAAACTTTTTCTAATAATTTGGCAAGATCATAAAAGTTATTTGGATCAAAAAATAATGCCTCAGGATATTGTTGACGATGAACTGGAATATCAGAAATGATCATTTTTTTATTTATGCTTTTGCATTCTTCTACAGTTGAACTCCACCCCTCAAATAAAGATGGATTTATAACACATAGAGAATGTTTTATTAGTGTGCACACATCCTTGTAAGGAATTATTCCTACTAAATTAACACAATCCTTAATATCAAATATATCGAGTGTATTCCATATCAAATCCATATATTCATTGTTTCTATGATCCAAATATGATCCTGAACATATAAGATCGACAATAGTACCCTCTTTTTTCAATAAGCTAACAGCTTTAAACACAATTATATGATTCTTATGTTGCCAAAACTGGTTTGGCAAATAAATGAACTTCCTGCCTTTACTATATTTAGCTACTATTAATTCGCGCTCAGTGAGGTTAAGATCATAAAATGAACTTGGCATTTGCGAAACAAAAGGAAGTACATAGCTTTTTTTGGCATACTTTTGATAATATGTATTCAGGTCGTTTTGTGAATTATAACTGCTAAGTAAAATTGCTGTTGAATGCCGACATACATCACGAATTTGCAACTCTCTTTGGAGTAATTTTTTCCCTGGAAAGTATTCAGGGTAATATAAATGCTGAAAATCCGGTATCCAATTAAGAGTTTTTACAAATCGATTTGTTTTTAAGGCGCAATGGGAATAAATATCAATCTTATATTTTCTTAAATAAACATATACTATAAAATCTGATTTAAGCGTTTTCTTTGTAATACGCCAAATAAACCAAGGGAAACTATACTTTGTTAAAAGAGGTGTTTTTACTAATTTTATAGCACTTAGCGACCCAACAACTTCATTAATAATTGAAGAATCTATATTCTTAGAAACAAATACAAACAACTGAACATTATTTTTACAAGATCTATTAATTGCAAAAAAAAGGTTTTTATAATAATTTAACCCTCCTAGCCAATCCGAGGAGGGTGAGATCATAAATCCTATATTAAGCATGAAGGGTTTTGAACCATTCCACATAAGCTGCTAATCCATCATTCATTTTAACCTTAGGAGTCCAACCTAATGCTAGCGACTCAGAGATATTTGCTAAATAATACATAGGGTCTCCTTCTCTAACAATACCAGTAAAATAATATGTAGATGGTATTTCAAATAATACAGATAACTCATTCAAGATATAGGAAGTAGAATAGGCTACCCCATTACCACAATTAAATATCAATAATTTAGAAGTATTATGTTTTTTAGAAACCGTAAACACTAATTCCACTGCATCATCTATGTATATATAGTCTCGAGTCTCATCTCCAGTACCAAAAAAACATAATTGGGCTCCTGTTTTTATTTTTTTACACGCATCCCAAAGAAGTTGTTTTGTTAGGCCTTTGCCATATACAGAAAAGAATCTTATTATGGAAATACGCTGATCGTATGCATTATTATAGAAGCGACAAATACCTTCGCATATATTTTTATGATGACCATATGGCGATATGGGGAATGTTGGATCCGTGATAGATATAGGCGTATTATCATGCAAACCGTTAACGGACGGGCTAGATGGATAAATAAACAGAGCGTCAGGTGCTTTTATACGAGCGTACTCCAATATGTTAACTGTAGAAATTACAGAATCATTGAAGTCGTTGTAGGGATCTATTATAGAACGAGAGACTGAACCGCTTCCTGCACAATGCACTATCAGCTCCGGAACTTCTGAAATTGAAGATAACATGGAAAGATCTATATTTCCTTCGTACCATTTAGATATCCCATACTCATAATATTTCTCATTTTTTATCCCCCCTCTACCACAACCAATTATATAATGTCCCTCCGAGGCAAATCTCTTTGCAATATTTTTCCCAAGAAATCCTAATGCACCAGTAATTAAAACATTCATTCAATGAATAGTATTAACTGTTTGCGTAAATCACCAATCATACTTATTATTTTATTAACAGCAATATTTCATTAAAATACTTTGTGATGCATTTTAATATTGAAATATAAAGCTTAGAATATCACTATCAATTAATATCAAATATCTCTTTTATTTTAAACTCCTGGCCAATCTCAAGATTTACAAGAGGCAATTCAGCTATTTCTTTTAATCTTATTTCGAAAGGCAAATGAGTTAATTTACCCAATGAATCACGCGACTCATTAAATTGAGATTTAATCCACGCACATTCAGCAGAAATAACTCTCAACTTTCCTAATAGATCGTTTCGAACAAAATAAGCGTTGTTACCTGCAATGTTTGACCCTATTAATGAATATCCTTTTGAATTAGCTAAATCAGTTAATGCTTTTATAGATGCACCGTAATACAAATTTGAATAATGTGATTTTGTCCTTATAAAATCCTCTTGGTATGGGATCGTTAACGATTTTTTATAACCCCATAGGCTATTATATTCGCAAACCACAATACACGGATTCACTGTATGAATATCTTTCCATACCCAATAATCATTCCCATCAATATCAATCGACAGCAGGCCTATATCGCCAACGATACCGGCATTATCTATTATATTATTTATATTATCCTTGGTAATAAATCCAAACTCTGCCTTTAAATTATACTTCCAATATATCGGATCCTTTTTAATATACTCGATATTTTGTTCAGAACCATCGATCACTAAACCTGACCAATTGTTATTGACTAATAAAAACCGTGTATTTGATTCAGTATAATTTTCAACTCCAAACTCGATAAATATTTTTCTTTTAATATTAACAGCATGTATAAGGTGTTGTATAAGGCCATCGTCGCCCCATTGAGAATATACCTGAAATTCATTATCATTAAACACATCAAATGAATAAGATATTTGTCTTGCCTCAATCCTTCCTATTGATTGCTGAATTTTAGATAAAGTATCTTTATAACTTAAGACCTGTCTTACAATATTTATTATTTTTGAGAAGATATGCATTTGTATCAATGTTTTAATTCTTTTAATATTTTAGCAGGGTTTCCAGCAACAACAGAATAATCTGGAACAGATTTTGTAACCACCGAGTTAGCAGCTACAATTGAGTTTTTTCCAATTGTCACACCAGGAAGAATCACTGCCCCTATTCCTATCCAACACCCTTCTTTTAGTAAAACAGGGGATTTAAAGCAATCCCCCTGAAATCTTATAGGAGTATTTGTATCAGTATAGTTATGATCTGCATCACTAATAAAGACACGATCTGCAATAAGTACATTTTGTTCAATAATAACTTTATGCCATGCATTAATATGAGAAAACCTACCGATGTATGTTCCATCTCCAATCGTTAATGTAGGAATACCAGTTTCTTGGGAATCTTTTGAATTAATCCATGCATGCTCACAGATATAAACATTATTACCAACTTTAACTAATTTTGGATTTATCAATTTTGAGGATGTCTCTATACGAGATTTTACCCCAAAAGCAGCAAAGCGCTTCTGCATAATTGCTGTATATACTTTTACTTTTAATATACTGATAAGTGTGTGAATATTTTCATATATATTGTTTATATTATTTGCCACTTTAATCAAATTTATGATTCAAATAAGAAATCGGAACATTATTAGTTAGTGATTTTAAAATTAATTGCACTGATTCAAGGCTATATAATGTGTTTATATTGTATTTACTCCATACATCATAGCTTTCCGGGGAAAATGGTGTTGATATCCAATTGCAACATTGAGTAATATAATAACAATATATTGCCATTTGCGAGCATGCCCCATTGAAAATATAAGAAGTACTTGTAACCTTTTTAATCATCTCAAAATATTCACTTATATTTTGAGGATTTAAAACAAAACCAAGGTCGGCATAATAGCATGAAGAAGGAACAATAACCGGTTTACCTAATACTGAAGCTTCTACGCCTAAAGTAGAAGCATACACAATCACCAAATCCGTATTTAATATAAGATCATAAGTATTAATCGGATCATTAGCGCCAATAAAAACAATACGATCAGTATTGCCAAATTCATTATTTATTATCAATTTATAATTATCAGAAGATCGGCCTTCTTTAAAGCGCTCAGCTGGATGTTGACGAATCACCATATTATAATCAGTATTAACCGATATCCATTTAATTGTCTCTTTTAACCATTCCGTATTGCTATCGAAAATAGTATGCAATCCTAAAGCAGCCGAATCCCATGAGGAATTCATAGCCACCAGAATATTCTTGCCATTATTCATTAATTTTTCATTTGTCGCAATTAATTGTGACGAGAATCGATCTTTACCTTTTTTTCTTTTTTCCAGCTCTTCGAAAACCTTGTTTTTTATAAAATCATCCTCTTCTTTACTTTTCACCTTCGTTATCAGCAATCTATATGCCTTGGGGATATCCTGTAATTGCGATGCTATTCCATTTGCTGCAAAAAGTAATCGTTCCTTTCCACCAGAATCGAAACTCGCAATTCTCGAACCATACCAATTAGCTCTATCAACCCATAAGCTAGTCGAACCATATATTCCACCTGGTATTAGTATACAATCATATTTTTTAGCGCTTACCAATGAATCTATTGCTTTAAATATTTCAACCATCTGCGGCCTTATCAATAGCTCATATTCGCGCCTCACTTTAATATCAGACTCACCTTTTGTTTGCCAAATTGAATTTAACTTACATGCATTAGTTATTATTATTTCATCATCCTTGTTTATCTTACTATATGAAGTATAGTTTTTTAAGTTTATAACCTCGAAGCGATTAGATAATTTATTCGCAATCAATTTTATGAAACTTAAAATCAAACCATTTGCATTACAAGCAAAAGGCATGTCATCAATTATCAAGTCAACAATTTCGCCACTTTGGCGCCAGAATATTGCAATTACTATTGAATACCATGGCACATCGGTATTTAACCAAGGCATTACAATTACCGCTGACTTAGTATCTGTCTTTTTAGGTATGGCAGTTATTGGGAATGTTGATATTTGGCGATACAACTCTTGTATTTTATTTTTGCATAGATAACGCTTAATATCTGCAAAATATTTTATTATTTCTTTAACCAATTTTATATTATTTTCGACACTAATTAATATTTAACAGGGCAGTAACGAAGTGGCATATTTAAGTTTTAATTACTATATCAAACACTCATTCGGTCAACATAATTTTAGCCATATTGAAATCCAATTCCGTGTCTATATCTAATGATTCTTTAGCAGAGTCAATTATTAAAGGCAATGCATTTCCTTTAAAAAATGACCTACTGCTCCTCAACGCTTCTGGGGATATCAAATACAGCAAACCATTAATTTTGTATACAGCCTGACTCTCTTTGGATTCCAAGTCCAATACCAACTCATTGGTAAATTTCACAAGGTGTTCTCCCTCGATTTTAAACGTCCAATGTGGGTGTGAATCCGTGTTCGAAACGCCTAAAACAGTTTCTTTATTACTCTTTATGAACGCATCAATTCCTTTTCTAACACTTTCTTTTGTTCGAAAGGGCGACGTCGGCTGAAGCAAAAGAAGCCCATCTATAGTCCCATGATGCATTTCATACCAATCCAAAGCATGTATAGCAACATCAACTGAGCTCGCGATATCCGTAGCTAATTCTGTAGGGCGTAACCATGGGACATTTGCCCCAGCTTCTTTACTTACTTGAGCGATATATGGGTCATCGGTAGATACAAGAATATCACAAATCTCAGGAATATCTTTTGCAACATCTATCGACCAGACAATAAGTGGTTTACCACCAAGTTTTCGGATATTTTTTCCTGGTAACCTTTTAGAACCACCGCGCGCAGTTATCAATGCAAGTATTTTCATACCTTTATCACCAATCTTAAGCTTTATTACCTTCAGGAAAAGTTATTAATTTTAAATTTTGAAATTAATAGTATTTTGTATCATTTATTTTATGCTTGTCGATATCCACGGAAAGCTGCATTCTTTTCTAGATAAAGACTTTTAGCATCAGCTAACATCTTAGTTAGTTTTTGAGCTGAATAGTTTGAAAGTAATTTTGAATTTGCATCAAATAAGCATTTATGAAACTGGTCATCAGACATGTCTGTAAAATTAATAGCTACCAAGTCAGAATTTATATGTTTATTTTCGTAGAAATCTTCACAGCCCTTTAGTAATCCTTGTTCTATCGCAGTATAATATAAAGGCGAACCTGGATAAGGTGTAACAGGTCTTATAGTTCGCATTTGTGCGCCATCATCATATTGAATTAGAAAATCAACACCTTTAGTAAGTGTTTCAACATTATCACCGATATTTCCAAATATTATATTATAGCCAGGACTGATACCCGCGTCTAGCGTTGCCTCTACCCCTCGGATAATTTGTTTTGTTGTTAATGACTTTTTCATATTCTTAAGAACAAGATCGTCCATTGCCTCAATTCCATAATTAATAAATACGCAACCCGCACGTTTCATTAATTGCAATATTTTAGGCTTAGCATAATTAAGGCGACCATTGCAATCCCATTTAATTGATATATTTTGTTGTAAAATGTACTCACACAAACTTTCCACCCTTTCGATAGATGACATTAACAATTCATCTGAGAATGTTATGTATGTTATTCCATAGTCTGCAATTAGGAATTTTATTTCTTCAACAATATATTCATGGCTTCTTGGCCTAAACCCTTTATCCATCCGATAACAAAAAGTACACTTAAAAGTACATCCCCTACCAGAAAGCACCGGCATTATAAAATCAGAGCTCGTAGCATGAGGCATCCTCAATAAACGATAATATTCAATAGGGAAAAGCTCGTAAGCAGGTATTGGGATTGAATCAATATCAGTAATAAGTGGACGTCGTTCGTTGATAACAACTACATCACCATCCCTATAGGCAATACCTTTGATTCCCTTAAGTGATTTTTTATCTTGTAGAGCCTGAAGAAGTTCAACAATTGTGAGTTCTCCTTCTCCAATTACAACGGCATCTGCATGAGTTTTCTCAAGAAAATATTTTGGTTCAGGAGCGGGCCCATGACCACCTATTATATAATATGGCCTTTTTTTTGATGCATTAATTGCATTAGATATTTTTATCGCTTTTTTGTATTGATAATAACCACCTATAAAACTAAAACCGATTGCATCAAATAGATTATTATCCAGATACCGCGTCAAGTGTTCATCTGGATAATGATGTAAATCTTGATTATATATTATTACCTCATGACCTTCACTCTTTAGAACAGCGGCTATATAGCCTAATCCTTGCGGAAACCAATGTATATATGACTCATTATCATAAATAACTAAAAGAATGCGCATTATTACTTTTTTATAAAGATTTAATTAAAAACTGAAATGACAAGTAATGAATAAACTAATCACCCAATCTCATGTAAACATCTTCTTCTCTGATAGTTTATAATATCAATAACGACACTCTCATTATCAGAAAATTAGAGTTCCTTTATCTCTATTTGCACGACTCAAATCCTCTGGCATTCCCACATCCAACCAAGGTTCGTGTATTGGGTAAGCTACTGTTCGTTTGGCTTTTACTTGAAGACGTTCAAAGAGAGTGGGCATATCGCATCGAGCGGCTTTTTCCAAAACATTCAATGCTTCTGGGTTGAGTGCATAAACACCAGCATTGATATAGGTACGATGTACTGGTTTTTCTTCAAACCCGATAATATCTAAACCTTTGGTCTGCACTACTCCATAAGGGTGTTGCCATTCGTGAACGCGCACGGCCATAGTTGCAGCGGCATTATGGTGAATATGGAAATCAAGGAGTTCACCGTAGTGAATATCAGTGAGAACGTCGCCATTGGTTACCACAAAGGGCGCTTCGGGGCGAGTATTAAGTAATCCTAATGCACCAGCCGTGCCAAGCGGAGTTTGTTCTCTGAGGTAATCAATCTTGACTTGCAAACGGTCGCCATTACCAAAATAATCTTCAACAATGTGGCCAAGGTAGTGAATAGCTAATACAAATTGGCTGAATCCTTCCGATTTTGCCCTGTCAATAATATGCTCTAACATTGGCTTTCCCGATACAGGCAACATGGGTTTTGGGCAATGGTCAGTGTGCGGACGCAAACGAGTCCCCTTCCCCCCTGCCATAATAACCATAACATTATTACGTAACGGTGGTATGATAATTTCATCCCAAAGATGTAGGCCAATGAGGTGATTAAGCTCATCTAAAACAGGAACCTGCTGGATTTTATTTACCAACATCAACTGTCGAACAGTTTCGCGCCCTATGTCGGGAGACACAACTACTGGATTACGATAGATGATACTTTCAATGGAACTGTTGATATCTAACCCACGGAGTAAGCCTCGTCTTATATCGCCGTCCGAAATTGTGCCTTCTAGCCTTCCCTCATCATTGACAACCAATACAATTTTTATAGCAACTTTATCAAGGTTTTTTATTGCATCATGTATTGAGGAGTTATGAAGGAGAATTGCTTGATGCCATATTTTCTCACTAATAGTCACTATGCCTTTCTAATTTTAGTCGGGTTTGGTTGATGCATATCATAAAACGACTTTTTTACCTTACCATCAAAAGTATAACTTTTTATCGCGTCAACAACTTTTTCACTGGCGCCGCCATCTCCGTATGGATTTTTAACATTGATCAATTCATTCTGAAATTCAAAGGAGTACAATTTTTCAAAGGCAGCTAATATACCCTTTCGAGTTGGATCACAATTTATCACACTTGCAGCCTGAAGACGACCTCGCTGGCGATCGCCGATGTTTATAGTTCCTTTTTTGAAGCTTGGAACTTCTGCCAATCCACTTGACGAGTTTCCTACTACGCCATCAACTTGTTCAATACTCGACAGATAACGCAATTGACCAAGGGATGTATAAGCGCGCGCGTTGGAATGTTGTGCTACGAATTGTTCAACCATTTTAATTAACACTCTTCCGTCAGTATCAGCATTCGGCATGGTGAAAATAAGCTGAGTATCCTTCAAATGATCCAAAGCAGATAGGAGTTCAGCCATCTGCTCACTCGCTGTTGCTGTTTCGAGGGTGACCGGATGAAAAGTAATAAGAATATTCTTTGAGCCAAGCTTAAAATCTAGTGACGCCTCTAGGGCTGGTCGATCAAGAAGCTTCAGACTTTTAATATTGTCAACACCAAGTCCACCAACCAGAAAGACGCGATCAGGTTGTTCGCCCAGTTGGATAACACGCTCTCGATATTCCTCAGCAGCAACAAAATGCAGATGAGACATTTTGGTAATGGAATGCCTAAAAGCATCATCAAAAGCGCCTTCTGTCAGTTCGCCACCATGCAGATGAGCAACTGGAATCCTCGCTACCAAAGCGGCAGACACTGCGGAAAATATTTCAAATCGATCTCCAAGTACGACGACAAGATCAGGATTTAATTCGTGCAATGCGTCAGCAAATCCAATCATTCCCAAACCCATTGATTTTGCAATACCAACGGAGGTATCGGAGCTGGTCAGCATTTCAACTCTGCGATCAATAAAAAAGCTATCATGCTCAATTTCGCGATACGTCAATCCGAATTCGGGGGAGAGATGCATGCCTGTTGCGATGATTTGAAGAGTTAACTCAGGATCATCCTTAATTCCCTGCATAACCAAACGCAATAAACCATACTCGGCTCGCGTTCCTGTAATAACACAAATCTTTCGACTCATAATGTAATCATTTCATCTTCTTCATAATCCCTATGAGCAACGCAACCCATCACATAATCCCAACACATAGGAGAGATGCCGGAACCAGGTCGTTTGGGTGTGATATTCTGATTGCTGTATATCTCACCTTTTTTAATGGCCTTGCTCGCCACAAGTGATTTACGAACAACAGATTTATTCTTTGCTTCGCTTGGTGTAAGACGCTTTATGCCATCACCAAGAGCCACTTCAATATTTCGAATCGCCGTCACCATAGCCTTGAGTTCTTCAGGCTCAAGACTTGCTTTATGATCGGGCCCTTCCATTGAACAATCAAGAGTAAAATGCTTTTCTATCACTTTTGCACCTAATGCTGCAGCTGCAATCGGAATATCAATTCCTATCGTATGATCGGAATATCCAACTCGAACTTGGAACGCTGTGCTAATCGTATGCATAGCTCTAAGATTCACTTCATTTATAGGGCAGGGATACTCTGTCGTTGCATGGAGTACTGTGATTTTATCTTTAGGTGTCCCAGCCTGAGTTAACTCGATCAAGGCATCTTCAATTTCACCTAAGTCAGCCATACCTGATGATAATATTATTTCTTTACCAAGTTGACCGACATGGCGCAAATATGGTTTATTCGTTAATTCACCTGAGCCTATCTTATAAATATTTTGAAGGGCTTGAAGAAAGTTGGCACTCTCAACTTCATCTGGGGTGGACATAAATATTATTTTTTTGCCATCACAGTATTCCTTTAATTCAAGAAATTGCTCATATGAAAGTTCGATTTTTTTTAGCATGTCATACTGAGATTCCACTATTCCAGTATTTACACTTTGATAATCAGCTTGTTTAGCCCCTTTGGTTACTATAAGTTCTGTTTTCCATGTTTGAAATTTGACCGCATCTGCACCGGCATCAACTGCTGCGTCAACTAAACGCTTGGCAAGGTTAATATCACCGTTATGGTTCACTCCAGCTTCGGCTATAATAAAAATAGAACTCATAGTGAAAACATACGATATTTTAAAAAATATTTAGTATCAATGCACTCAGGATATCTTCTATGAAAATCATCTATATAAGAGTGATATACAGATTGATTAAATACTTTACCTGCTATGCAGAATTCATTTCTAACTTTTGAGAATTTTGACTTAAATGCAAGCAAGGCATCACTATTATTATTTGTTCTCCCGCCTCCCAAGTGAAACTCAGATATACTCGGGTAATAATTACTTATATAATCACAAACAGCATCAAGCAAATAATAATTTCCACTTAGTTTCAAAAACTCGTTATTATTAGCAGAAAGATGATAATGAGCTAAATCACGACCAAATAATATAAAACTCATATTTACGATAATATTATTATAAACTACAGCAAAAAGCTTAACGTTTTGCAGTGCCAATAAATTTTCAAAATATGTTCGATCAAAATAAAACAATTTATCTGCATTATTTCTATCCATTGTAGATCGATAAAGCGCAAGAAATGTATCAATATCAAAACTTTCAACAATAGAGATATCATTTGATAATCTACGAAGAAGATTTCGAGTCGTAGCCGAATAGTTCGACCATCTTTCCTGCTTTGTTAAACGGAGATCAATAGAGACAGTCTCTCTATCTAAAGCAAATAAATCAAAATATGATTGATTGATATGTACTATACTATTGTATGGATGAAAGCGAATAAATTCAGCTATAATATTTTCATCATTACATTTTTTTTGATATACTTCTAACGCACTATCAAGAAATTCACTATTTTCAGTGGTAGCATAATAGCCCCCATACCCATAAGCATTCTCTAAGTCAAAATATCCATCGCGAATATCTTCATTAGAAATTTTATTAATAGGTCTTTTTATAGAAATATTGAAAAATTCGTCATTACCCTTTTTATAATTAAATACAAAAAGACTTTCCTCTTTTTTTAAATACAGAGAAGTGTACCCAATAGAGTAATATATATCTTCTACTAAATTAAATTTTCTCAACTTCAATTAAATACTCGCTTATTGATTTACCATTATTCAGATGCAATTCTTGAAGTTCTACATTCTTTATGATGCTATTTTTCGTTTTATATAATTTCTCAATATCCTCTCTTGTAGTGTACCGAGCATACCCTTTTGATGCTAAAGGGCCTTCATTTGGAAAAGAGGCATGATAATCGACATCTATCATTTCTTGAAATCCCCATGTTTTCTCGCTGAATGTCTGACTGAACATCCGACCTCCAGTTTTTAGCTCCTTAAGGGATATCTCTATAATTGCCTTACTCTTTTCAAATGAATTACAATACAAACTTTCCACATCAACAATGGCATCAAAAAAGCCATCCTCAAACCCCTGTAATTGATCATAATAATCACCGACTAATACCCCCCCTTCGCCAATTCTATCTGATAGACTTTCCTTTTCAAATCTTTTAATTAATCGATCACAGGCACTTTTTGAAAAATCTATTCCATAAACAGTAAATCCCTCTCTAGCCATAAACCACAAATTTGCACCTGGTCCTGAACCAATTTCCAGTATCTTTATTTTACCTTTGTCTTCAACTTTATAAAGATTTTTCGCGACAAACTTTATTATAGATACTGGAGGGTACTTTCCCCATTCATTTTCAAGAAATATATTTTCCCATATATCTGCTGTATCCTGTTTTGCTATCATTTGATTCAATATTTTGTTTCAAATTAATTTTGAGCTACTCGGTATATTGATTAACCGATTACTAAGTGATTCTGCTCCTGCTAAATCCATGCAAGGACAATTGTTGAATATTGCAAGTTTGTGCATAAGTGTCCATGCAGGACGGGTCATAATACCTGCATTATTAGTGGCTGACAAAAGAGCATCACGTTGATCAGCCTGTTCTGGATTAAGAAAGAGAGTTTGCAGCCAATAGTTACTTTGACATTGCTCTGGTTCAGCCATGAGAGTGACACCTTCAACGCCACGCAATGCTACACGGTAACGCTGAAACAGTTGCCTTTTTGCGGCAAGCATGGTTGGCAGTTGTTCCAGTTGAGCACAGCCCAAGGCTGCATTGATGTTTGGCATACGGTAGTTGTATCCAATTTCATTGTGGCGATACTCCCATGCGTGTGGAAGTTTGGCTGTTGTTGTGAGATGTTTAGCATGGCGTGCAAGTTCAGAATCATTGGTTAAAATTGCACCACCACCTCCTGTAGTGATAATTTTGTTACCATTGAAACTCAAGGTCCCCATTAATCCGAAGGTTCCGGTATGCTGTCCATGATAGTAACTACCCAATGATTCAGCCGCATCCTCAACCAGTGCAAGATTGAAATCGTGTGCTACTGCAATAAGTCCATCAATATCTGCAGGATGTCCGAAGGTATGCATTGGTACAATGGCACGAATGATTCGGCCAGTTGAACGGTTGATACAATAGCCACCCCTCTGTTCCGTAGAACAACCAAGATATTCCCGAAGTTTCAGCGCATCCACACCAAACGTGCTCTCTTCGCTGTCAACAAAATGAGGCGTTGCGCCGCAATAGCTTACGGCATTGGCTGTAGCGACAAAAGTGAGTGCTGGAATCAGTACCTCTTCGCCGGGTGAAACACCCGCAAGCTTCAGGGCGATATGCAGCGCAGCGGTCCCGTTAACAACAGCAACTACGTGCCGGGCTCCTGTAAATGAAGCTAAATCAAGTTCAAAACGATCAACATATTTGCCCACTGAAGAAACAAATGTTGAGTCAAGACACTCCTTGAGGTAAATCCACTCGTTACCGGAAAAAGTCGGTTCATGGAGAACCGCAGGAGCAGAACCGATGACGGTTCGAATAGCGCCTGCTACCTGCTCAGCAAGGGAGCGGTTTGTAATCAATACTTTCAAATGTTGTAGATATCTGACTTATAGCTCGCCAGATTAACCGGGTTCATGAACCATTGTGCCGTCTCGGCAAGCCCTCTTTTGAAACCTTCACGACCGCCGTAACTGGGCTGCCAGCCAAAAAGCTGATGAGCTTTGGCATTATCCGCCCACAACCGTTCAACCTCGGAATTTTCAGGACGAAGACGCTCCTCATCCGTGATGATGTCAATCTCGCTGTTCATAACTTCAGAAATCAACCTTGCTGTGTCACCTATGGATATTTCAAAGTTACTGCCAAAATTAACAACTTCTCCCAACCCTTTGTCAGAATTCATCGCAGCAATAAACCCCGCTACCGTATCCTGCACATAGTTAAAATCCCGGGTCGGTGATATAGCGCCGAGTTTTATCTGGCGCTGACCGGCGGCAATCTGTGTTATTATGGTCGGAATTACAGCCCGTGCGGACTGACGCGGACCATAGGTATTGAATGGACGGGCGATTACAACCGGCAGCTTGAAGGATGCATAAAAAGAAAAAGCCAATTGATCAGCCCCTATCTTGGAGGCAGAGTAGGGCGACTGTCCCTGAAGAGGATGCTCTTCAGTTATAGGCACAAAGCGTGCTGTCCCGTAAACTTCACTGGTCGAGGTGTGCACTATCCTTCTGACGCCAAGCTCCCGTGCTGCCTGCAAAACATTGAGCGTGCCCTTGATATTGGTATCAACGTACGTGTCGGGTGAGTGATATGAGTAGGGAATAGCAATCAAAGCGGCCAGATGCAGCACAACATCACAACCTTTCATTGCCTCTTTCACTCCATGAGGGTCACGGATATCTCCGGAAAATACCTCAAACTTTCCTTTTACCTCTGGACCACATTTATCAAGCCAGCCCCATGAGTTAAACGAGTTGTACAGCACAAAAGCTCGAACTTTATAACCTTTACGAACAAGGGCTTCTGTAAGGTGTGAACCAATAAATCCATCAGCGCCAGTGAGAAGTATTTTATTCATTTGCTTTTTTAGCGCACTGTAGTGAAAACAAAGCATAGAGACAACTGATACAGGAAGACAAAGTAATCCTTAATACTGTCAATGGCAAATGCGGACAAGCAGAACATCGAAAAAAACTAACAAAGTAATGGGAATACTTGCTGAAAGTTAAAAAGGCAGGAGTCTCAATAATTTATCTAATAATGAACTTCGAGCACTTGCGCCTATGTTCACTTTATTCTCTTTTGGTACACCACACCCATAATAAAGAAGAAATCACAGATCAAATAGCCATTTCATTAAGACGTCCCAAGCTAAATAGAGTGTCAGTAATTCAACTATCGCATAAGATATGTTCGTCGGATATTAGAGGCCTCAGAATCAATCACTTATGTCAGCAGAAAATAGAACATATAACTATAAATCAATTTAATTGCTAGAGCCGTATTACTGATAGACGAATTTCTCTATTACTAACTCAATATCATTATAAAGCTTGTCCTCAATATCTACATCCTCTAATACCGTAAATAGTTTTGTATAATATGAGCTATTTGTTTCTTGAGAATAATCAAGACCTATGGCTTTCCCAATCTCAAGCACAGAATCATCATATTTAATATGAAAATAATAAAAAGACACATATGCCAACAACGAAATATCTTCCTTAATATTAACTTTCCGTGCAGAATTAAACCATTCAAATATGTAATTCGCATATTCATCTATTGTACTATAAATACCAACAAAAGTGTCAATACCGGAAATATACGGCGATGCTGAACTTACCAATACATTAGCCCCCAAATATGCTGCTTCGATAGCAACTGTCCCATGATGAGTTATACATAATAAATCAGGGAATAATTCACATAAAGCAACAGTTGAAAATGAATGATGAATTATGTGAGTATTCGAAATCTTTGTTGGCATTAGATATGCCTGATTGTTCTGTTCAAAAGAAACACCAAGCAAATCCTCTACAACCCTTATGTACTCTTTATCTACCGCATAATCGATATTACTATTAAAGTAAGCTGGATGCATTTTAATAATAACATTGATATCATACTTACACAACAAACTAAGAGTTGAAACAAGCCAATCATGTAAATCAGTAAAACAATCCACTCCAAAGCAATACTGGCCATCTGAAACTTGGTGAAGAAAAATAACTGCGGTTTTTTTTCTGAAGAGTTTTTCAATAGCTTCCAAATCAAGTTTTATTGTCATATCAACATCGCCTCCACGCATATAATCGTAAGTATCTTTCCGATACACTAGCGCTTCAATCTTTTCCTTTGCCTTTATTAAGTCATTTTCACTCGGCACATATTGATTTCTAATAGTGATTTTTTTATTGATTTCAGAACCTGTTAGAGGAGGCATCGCAACAATTTTTCCCATAAAATTATCATATCTTATTTCTGTATATTTAAACTTAAGAAATAAGCGCCTAAGCGCCTCTTCGAAGTAGATTGTATCTAGGAGAGTGAAATATTTATGCCCGCAATAAAATAATGATAAGATTCTAAGGAACACATAATCAACACAAAACCCATAAAGAAAACCTATAAGGATTCCCCAAAATAACTGATCTCTAACCAAATATCCTTTACTCCCTTCTGTTCTTAGAAGGATACCAAGAATACAATCACTGACCCGAAGACCAGCGATTTTATTTAACAAAAATGCATTGAAAAACACTTTATCATCTTTATTCGCAATAGACATTATAACAATATTGACCGTATTGATTAGCATAAGGGGTAGACTAACCAGCAATGAAAATAAATATAATATGGCATATTTGTTATTATTCCTCAATAGATTTAAACGCCGTCTAAATATACTCTTAGTTTTTTTAATTGAGATCCAATTTGGGACAATAAAATCTTTATAATTAAGTGTTATAAATTGGATTTTATTGTTAAAACCGAAAACCTTATGCAACACATGATATGTAACGGCCTGAATAGGTAACATTTCAGAACCAGCATTGATAAATAATATTTTATTAGATTTTATATTCATAACTACTCGTTGATTTTAATGCAAACAATATTTCATTTTACTACGGCAACTAAATTTGCATTTCAAGCCTTAAGAAGTTATTTCCTGTTGTTGTGCATCGAAATTATTACCATATCCTTACTTAATGCTCATACCCAGCTTCATCCATCTCGATAGTAACCATTCTTTTCACTGCTGTGATCCTATAATCCTCAAGGTACTGTTGTTCTTTTCTTAAGATCCCGATTGACTGTTCGTCCGATTAAAACATCAAAATATTTCAGGTTCAGCGCAATTCAGAGCCTTATAATATTCATGTTTTCAGCTTGCCAGAAGCATAGGTTTCGAACCAATGCAGACAAATTTCGCGATAACTTATTTTCTTGCTACAATATTCCAAGATGCAAATTGATGATTGTCTTTGGGCTCGTGGCGTTTAAATAATTTTTCTTCCATGAATATTATTTCGAATTTTGAAAACAAATCTCGGAGATGGGGCTCGTCGGAGAAGTGCACATTTCCTACTCCTATGAATTGACCTTTGATATGATTATTTCTGGTGAATTCATCCTCGGATTTTTCGCCCCCCTTAAAGTCAGTATGGTTTTTGGAGAACCAGTCTGTTCCTATAAAAATACCCCCAACCTTAAGTGAATCGTAGGCAATTTGTAATGCCTGTCTGATTGCTTTTGTTGTGTTGTGTTGTGGGTTAATGATGCACGATCAATCACGATATCAAAATCATTTAAAAATGGCTGATCATTTGTAAAATCGCCGACTTTGACTTTATCTGCCAATTCGGGATAACGTTTATGTAATTGCCTTACAATTGTTGCACTGCCTTCGATTGCATAATAGTCCATCCCAAGTGCCAGAAAGAATGGAATATTGGCTCCTGCACCACAACCGAGTTCAACTACTCGCCCCCCCCCTTTTGTTATCAGAGGCTTGCAGTGTCTGTTTACCAAGCTCACAATATCTGACCATGGCCAGACGGAGAGATGGGTGCCACTTGCATAAGTTTTTTCCCAATCTTGATCAAAGCCCATTAATTCTCCTTGTTGAAATATTTTGTAAATCTGAACCGCAATTCATCCAGTAATCTATGATACTTATATAGGGAAGAAAATCGCCCCACAACTGAGTGTAAATAGGATGTTGAAAGTCTTGGTACTGAACTGCTATTCCGTTAGTAGCAAACGAGTACTCATCAAGGTAATCTTTGCCTAGAATACCTGATAAGTAGTGATCTGCATTAAAATGCCGACATAAATCAAGTACGAGATCTGATTTTTTGCTCTCTACCGCTAAGTCTGATGATCTAATAACTTTGGTCTTGATGTTAAATTCTTTTAGCCAAAATTGCAGTTGCTGCCAACACAACTCCGCAAGATTTGAGGCGGGTAGCATTTGAATTCCTTCAAGCTTTGGGAAGAACTCATTAAAATAAGGAGCTTTCCGATAATTCATTTCAATAGATTTCAGGTGTTTGCTACGCCATGGTTTAGAGTCATCAACCAAGGTTTCTCGAAGAGTAGCTGTGATATGGCCTTTTGATTTCACGGGAATAGTCAGCCATTGAGGCCCTTGTGGCGTCTTTATCTTATTTCGGTTGATAAAACTGTTTTTTTCATACTGTACCGTATCAAGAAATACAAAAACATCGGCTTTACTGATTTTATCAAAATATCCTAACCACGGTAAATACGCTGGTTGATGAGCACTGAGAATCATGAATACTCTTTTACGATACTTGCAATTCTCTTCACAACTTCCGGTTGTAATGATGGATAAGCAGGAAGAGAGACCGTTGTGTTAGCCAAAGCCATTGAGTGTGGATAGTGCCCTGAGACATCAAGCAACTCAAACTGCTCAACGGGAACTATTGCGCAAATCCCGTTTTCATTCAATTTATTAATAACCTTATCTTGCTCAGAGCAACGCATTACAACTCTATAATGCACCGTCTCATGGGACACCGTTGATTTTTTAAGAAGATCAAGACCGGCAAGATTATAGATATCAAAGATTTGCTGGCGATATTTTAGAAATTCAGGTAATCGATCAAGTTGCATGATTTTATACAAAACAAATGAATTACTTATTTCTCTCAATTAGATTCAAATAATAGCCTGACTTAACGACCATGGGGTTTCCAATAACCAGTGAATAAGGAGGCACTTCACATGGACTAACAATCGTCCCTGCTGCAACTACGGAATGATGGCCAATATGTACACCACCTTTAATTACAGAGTGAGACCCTATGAAAACATGATGCTCAATGGTAATATCATTCCTTTCCACTTCATCAATCAGTCCAATGCATTTTTTATGTGAATCTGCGCAATTGACAGCAACAAAAGAAGCTATATCGCAATGATCGCCAATTACTAAATGAGCCCCTTTTGCATTTACTTCCGACATAAAGCCAATATGAACATTCTCTCCAATCTGTGGATCTCCATTTATCCATACAAGCGGATGAAAACGATTAGCCTTGAAATTAGTCAACCTTGTAAACAACTCATGGAATTCATCTAGTGTCGGATTCATGATCGGATATCATTAAGTGAAAGAAGCGAACCCCTTTTGATATTGTGAGATGCTTTTACCCCAAGCATCTGCTCTATCATAATTGGTGGAAGGCCATCACCTGGCCTACGGAGGCCTATATTTATCTGGTCAAGAGATTCACCTTCATGTATATCGCGAAGTGCAACTATGCTTCGACGCGCCAATTTTCGCATATCATGTTCAGCGCTTGTAGGTCTCACAAATTGACTTCCGAGCATTAGATCGGCTTGAAGGATGGTCTCAATCCATTTTGCTAGACCCTCTGGGTCTTCTGCAAACCAGTGATCTGGACCAGAAAGATTATGATCTAACGTAAAGTGTTTTTCAAAAATACGCGCACCTAAAGCAACGGCAAGGGTTGCTGCTAGTGTGCTTTGAGTGTGGTCAGAAAAACCTACGAGCAATCCGGGAAACGCTTGTTGCAATGTAGTCAACTTCTTGACATTGACGTCCTCTGGTGGTGTCGGATACTGCGATGTGCATAAGAGCAATGCCGCAGGGTAACCATTAAACCAGCCAAGGATTTCGAGTGCCTGGTGGACTTCGGCTAAATCGCTCATACCACAGGAAACAATAATAGGCAACCCAGTCTCTGCGTAGCTCTTTAAGAGCGGCAAATTCGTGAAATCGTCTGAGCCAACTTTTATTGCCGGCACTCCTATCTTTAATAAGAGATCAAGATCCGTTCGGTTCTGAGGAGTTGAAAAGAAAGTAATGCCAACTGCATCGCAGTGTGCCTTTATTTCGAACCATTGCTCTGAAGCAAATTCATATCGCTTGAACATTGCCAGCATAGATTCAGTTACTGACTGACCCTGCGAGTAATATGTAAAAGACTGTTTAGGGTCTCCACAAAACTCTTCAGCTTTGAATGTCTGAAACTTGACAGCGTCCGCTCCCGCCTCTTTTGCGACGTCAATCATACGCTTCGCAAGTGCCAGGTCGCCGTTGTGGTTGATACCGACTTCGGCTATGCAGTAGGGTGGGTCATTTGGGCCGATACTCCGGCCTGCGATTTGAAATGGTCTGATTTGGTAAGTCATACTGTTACGTCAATTCTTCAATACTATTTTTTATCCAAAAGGATCGCAGCTAATCGTTCAGCCCCTTTTCCATCAACGAGCTTAAATGCTTTTTGGGACATCTCTGCAAGATGCTGGTTTGTGATGCTTTTCAGCGCTTTTGCGTAATCAGAGGGTTGCAAGGCAGTGTTCCAACCAAGATTATCTATGATTCCCGCTCGACCGAGCGCCTCGGTAATGGGAGCCTGGTTTTCTGCAAGAATTGTAACCATAGATGGTACACCAAGTGAGCACCGCTCCCAATTGCTTGATCCCCCACCACCGATTACAAGATCGGCCTCTGCGATTAAGTTTGGCATGTAGTCCACCTGGCAGTGATATCCCCAATGTAACTCATTGCACTTTCTGATGATTTCCGAATTATCCGGGTTTGATTGACCTACAACAACATCAACATTTTCAGCTTCACCAAACAGTTCAAGCCCCTTCATGGCTTTCAGGGTTTCCCCTTGATCATTGCCTGCAGTAAAAAAAACAAGCACTTTTTTCAGCTGATGGTCGCGCGGTTTCAGTGCCTCACGCATTGAGCTGAATTCATTACGAAGAAGAGCATATTGAGGGCCAAGCAAAAGCTTGCATGTTTCGGACACAAACTGAGCGTAACGCTCGTCACCATCTTGTGAATAGTTTTGGTCAAGTAGAAGATCGCAATCGTGAAGACGGTTGGGATAATCGTCTATAACCATTAAATGTTTGACGTAAGGATGTACCTGCTGTTCCCATTCAATACCGAGGCTGTAATGATCAAGCACAAGCCAATCGGGAATTTCTCCGCTGAATGATTCAATGGACTCGTTTGCATCTATAGTCTGTGCTTCGTCTGTTCTTCCTGCTGTGAGGTTGAAAGCCATTGCAGGGAGCACTTTGACCGGTATAGCTTTTTGCCTTAACAAGTCAATGAGATTTCCCTTATGGTCGCGGCATATAAAATGTATCTGTGCACCACATTTGCGAAGCGCTTCTGCGAGCGTCAGGCAACGCATTAGATGACCCGAACCCATTCCTTGGGAAGAATCAACTCGAAAACAAACCTTCATGCTAGTTTTCTGCCTAATATAAACGCCTCAGCGGCATCAACACCAACTGTAGCTCCACGCCAATGCGCCAAGTGCTCAACACCCTGCTTTGAGCGTGGATGAGGCCAGTCACGCAACTCGGTCGCATAGGCATCCAGCGCTGCCATCTTTCGATGGAGAGTTGCTGATATATCTACGAACCAGTTAGGCTGAAACGCTGGAGCACTAACAGGAAGTTGCCATTCTGTGCTGGACGGGACTTCAAAGCAAAGGAGCGTTTTTACAGGATGACCGTGTTGCGGACGACATGCTGTTACAACAGCTTCATGCATTCGGCGATGATCGATATTTAGATCTCCTGCGTGATGAGTGAATACTGTATCTGGCTGGTGTTCGGTAATCAAGAATTCTAGTGATTTGGTAATGTCGAGCAGTGCTACTGTGTCCATTCGGTTGTCTGGAAAATCGTCGAAGGAAAGTGAGTTGACTCCTAAAATGTCACAAGCTTTTTGAGCTGCCTTGCGGCGTATTTGCAATTCGTCTTGCTGTTTTGTTTGATCTCCAATTCTTGAGAATACTCCGTCAGCGAGGAACGCAACATGAATGGTTGCTCCTTCGGCTGACAGTTTAGCAATAGTGCCTCCACAGCCAAGAACTTCGTCGTCGGGATGGGCGGCAAGGATAAGGATGGATTTCAATTTTTTTCCAATAAAAACCAATTGGTGTCGTCATCGGGGAATGCGGGATCCCTATGGTAGACAAAGCCATAGTCAACCAAGCGCAAATCAGGGTACTTATCCAGCATCTCACCAGCAAAATCTCTTTTAAACAATCTGTCTGCATGGCCTCGATACGTGATGGCAACTGGAGTAGGGTTATAATATTCCGCCAGCAAAATAAAGCGTTTTGATGCCTGATAGAGCATTTCATAAACGCCTTGAAGCTTATCCGGATTGATATGTATCAGTACCCCTTTTGCAATTGCAAGATCTACTTTTTCATGATTTGGATAATCGAAAATTGAACCTTCAAAAACATTGTTTTCGCCGATTACTTCCGCCAACCGCTTGGCTGCATCCGAATTAATTTCAACCCCCTTAAGGTGAATGCCAGGATAAAGAAGCTGAAGCGCTTTTAAATTCATCCCTATATTCGCGCCAATCTCAAGGGCTGATTGAAATCCCCCCCCAGCATACTTAAGGGCATTGCAAAAGATATTAAGATTAGTGGCAACAATTGCATCACTGTCGTTTCGCGCAATGTAATCAGAACCAAACTCCCCTGCCCAAAAATTTTCTTGAGGTGTTACAAATGTTTTAGTTGTCATGATAAGGGTTCCTTAATAGTTTGAATATGATTTCGGCTCTATGCCAATCGTCCTCGGTGTCGATATCCTGAACGCGCCAACGAGGGATCAATATAGGCTTTGAGTTTCTGTCAAAAATACGTTTACCCTCTAACCATGCTGAGGGCCGCCCCCAATAAAATTGACCAGCATCATGCAATGCGATGGGCAAATCCTGCGAACGTTTATCAAAATGTTCAGGGAAGAACATTTCCAAACCGCCTTCGCAGGTTTGTTCGAATGATCGAAAGATTGGAGAGGCAAAATCTGTGACGGTGAACGCATAGGCCCATTCCCCTGATTTAAGAGCTACCAAACCTCGACTTATATCTGCTTCTTGCACAAAAGGGGCTGTAGCATATATACAGCATACCGCTTCTAAATTGAAACCTTGTTCTATAGCCCATCGGGTAGCATGCGCAACCACTTCTGTTGTGCCTGCATAGTCATTGGAAAGCTCTGTTGGTCGCATAAATGGTACTTCAGCTCCCCATTGTTTAGCTATTTCCGCTATTTCATTATCATCAGTGGAAACTACAGTATGGTCAAACAGACCTGATGCATGAGCGGCCTCTATCGACCAGGCAATCATTGGTTTTCCACAGAATTCTTTGATATTCTTGCGTGGAATGCGCTTACTTCCACCACGGGCAGGGATGATGGCGATATTCATGAGCCGACTACCTCGCCTATGACCGCCACTACCTGATCTTGCTCTGCCTCTGTCAATCCGGGATATAATGGAATACTTATCGCCTCTAAAAAATACTGCTCAGCCTGCGGGCAATACCCTGCACTAAAACCCTTATCTTCATAGAAAGGCTGGCGATAGACCGGAATATAATGCAGGTTGACAAGGATTCCTGCTGCATATATCGATTCAAAGACTTGGCGTTGCGTCTTGCTGATTTCATTCAACTGCAAACGAATTACGTAGAGGTGGTAGCCTGAATAACTGTCTCCATGCTGCCACGGTGTTAGCACTGGCAACGAGGTTAACAGTTGGTCGTAGCGCTTGGCAATGGAGTGCCTCTTGGTCACGAATTCATCGAGCCGCCGCATTTGACTCAAGCCCAATGCCGCTTGTATGTCCGTAATGCGGTAGTTGAACCCGAGGTCAATTTGTTGGTAGTTCCAGATTTCTTTGCCTGGACGAGGTTGCATGTCTGCCTTATTGCTGCTGATGCCGTGGCTTCGCAATAGGCGCAGGTGCTTAGCTAAAGCTGCGTCATTAGTTACTGCCATTCCTCCCTCCCCTGTGGTGATGATTTTGACTGGGTGAAAGCTGAAGATGGTTATATCGCTGAAACGGCCATTGCCAATAGGTTCGTCTTTATAGCGTCCGCCGATAGCATGAGAAGCATCTTCAATAATTTTGAAGCCGTATTGCTGACTGAGTGCATGGATAGCGACCATATCACAGGGTTGGCCGCACAGATGCACCGGAATGATAACTTTAGGTAATTTCCTGGCCTTTTTTGCTGCTTCTAATTTTTCCGCAAGGGAGTCGACACTCAGATTGTATGTCTTTGGATCAATGTCTACGAAGTCCACCATGGCTCCGCAATAGAGTGCGCAATTGGCGCTGGCTACAAAAGTAATCGGTGTGGTCCAGACAATATCACCTTTCCCGACGCCTAAGGATAAGCATGCTATGTGTAAGGCACTGGTTGCACTGTTAACCGCCACAGCATACTCTGCACAACAATAATCGGCTACCGCTTTTTCAAATGCGGGAACAACAGGGCCTTGGGTTAAGAAGTCTGATTGCAGAACAGCAACGACTGCTTCGATATCGGCTTGGTTAATGTCCTGCCGACCGTAGGGAATTATTGCCCTCTTCATATCTTGCCGATTTTTTCACGGTTCTGCTTTATCCATGTTTGCAGGGTATCAATGCTCATCCATTCGGGGTTATTATCCGAACAGTAGGTAAAGTCGAGAGCAACTGGTTTACCGCCATTGATCCGATCGGGATCACGACTCCAGTTGTGAATAGCCGGAAGAATTTTGTAATGTTGGGAATATTCGTAGGTATGTGGGGCATCTTCGAAACTGATCATCTGTTCGTGAAGTTTTTCGCCTGGACGAATACCAACCATTTCGTGTTTTGCATCGGGTGCAACTGCTCTGGCAATATCAATCAGCTTCATAGAAGGGATCTTTTTGACATAGATTTCACCACCGATCATATCATCAAAAGCATGCCACACAAGATCAACGCCTTCTTCGAGTGTAATCATAAAGCGGGTCATGCGATCATCAGTAATTGGTAATAAATCATTTTCTTCAAGAGTCATGAAAAAGGGAATCACTGATCCGCGAGATCCCATAACATTCCCATAACGTACCACGGCAAAACGAGTATCAGCCCCTCCGGAGTATGAGTTACCAGCGATGAACAGTTTGTCTGAGGTTAGTTTGGTCGCGCCATAGAGGTTTATTGGACTGCTGGCTTTATCGGTTGAGAGTGCCACGACGCGTTTAACTCCTTGATCAATGCATGCATCTATCAGGTTCATTGCCCCAAGCACATTTGTTTTAACGCATTCAAAAGGGTTGTATTCTGCGGTTGGAACAATTTTTGTCGCTGCTGCATGAACGACATAATCAATGCCGGTGAGAGCACGAGCAAGGCGTTCTTTGTCGCGCACATCACCGATAAAGAAGCGGACTCTTGGGTTGTTGCCGTAAAGTTTAGCCATTTCCCATTGCTTCATTTCGTCGCGAGAATAGATGACTAGGCGTCGGGGGTTGTATTTTGCAAGGGTTAAGGGGACGAAGGTATGGCCGAATGAGCCGGTACCGCCGGTTATCAGGATTGAGGAGTTGGTTAACATATTACAATTAAGTTACGAGTGCTGAGGGCCGAGCGAAGATTAGTTGGCAGTTGGCAATTTAAATCTGTTGATAGACTGCTAAGCGTTCTCTGGGAATGCGAGGGTGTTGGTTTTTTCTTTTGAGACGATTTCGGCATAGGTGCCAATTCGTTTTATTCCGCCATCAGCCAATTCTACGATTTGGGTACAATTACGCAATGTTGTTAAGCGGTGAGCAATAATTAACACAGTCATATCATTGCCTAGTGCTTCTATGGATTGCATTACGGCTTGTTCGGTTTCGTTGTCGAGGGCGCTGGTGGCTTCGTCGAAGATTATTACGCTAGCTTGTTTGTATAGAGCTCGGGCTATACCGATGCGTTGGCGTTGGCCTCCGGAGAGGCGGATGCCGCGTTCGCCTACGTAGGTTTTATATTTTTTAGGCCAGGTTTCGATGATGTCGGCTATTTGTGCCTGCTCAGCAGCTTGTTTGACTCGATTGGGGTCAATCTGGCTTTTTGGGATTCCGAAGGCTATGTTTTCTTCGATTGTACTGTCGGCTAAATAGATGGCTTGCGGGACATGGGCTATATGGGTCTGCCATGCACGATTATTTGATGCATTGAGGGGTTCTTGATCGATCTGAAGAGAGCCTACTGTGGGTTGGAGGAGACCCATGATGATATCCAACAGGGTACTTTTACCGCTACCTGTAACGCCAATGAAGCCAATGCGGCTGCCTTTGGTAATGGTCAGATCCAAGTTTTTCAGCACGTATGGTGTTTGCTGTGTGTAGCGAAATGCTAGCTCTTTAAGGTTTATCTGGCGGAAGAATGGTAATGGCCTTGGGGGAGGTTGGTCGGCGTAATCGGGTAATGGCTGATTGAGCAGTTCGAGCGCGTCTTGAAAAGAGGCCTGACTCCCTTGGATGCCAGAATATGCTATATAAGCCTGCTGCATGACAGGTAAAAGCCGTTGGGCTCCGAGAGCCAATGCTCCAAGGAGAGGAATCGCCTTTGAAATACCATCGGGTTGGCGTGCAAGCACATATGCCAATCCGGCAATGAGCATCATTCCCAAGGCTTCCAAAGCAAATCGAGGACTACCGCTTATAAATGAGTTATTGCCTTGAGCAACGCGTAAAGGGTGATCGGCACTACGGTAAATCTGGCAATAGGCAGCTTGACTACCATCGATCAGGACGTCGCGAATTCCGCCCAGCCCTTCCTGAAGTGATTTGATCACATGAGTCGATTCTTTTGCAATCCGCTGACTGTTCGTCAAAAGGGTTTTGCTGGTGATGCGGATAATCAAACCATATATCAGGCCAAAACCTCCAAAGGACGATAGTGCAAGCAGTGGGTCAAAGGAGATAAGAGTTATAAGAATAGCGGTCAGAATCATGCCTGAGCTGATAAGATTCAGCGTACTCAACACAGCATAAGTGATACTACTCGCCTTGCTAGAGATCCCATCAATAATTTCACTACTGTTACGGGCGACGTGAACAGCGTATGGCTGGTAAAGAGTACGACGGTATATGCTGATGCTGAGGTCTGCGCCTGTTGCAAATGAGAGGCGTGTGTTTACCCAAAGAAGCAGGAGTCGCAAGGTCCCGACCATCAATGCAGCAAGTCCAAAGCCAATGGTGATAGGAAATAAAAGCTGATTGGAGTTTGTGAAGCCGAAAAACTGGATGAATGGTTTTGCTGCCTGAAGCGTGAATATGCGGTCAGGCGCGGTCAGGACAGCGAGGAATGGAAGTATGGCACCGATGCTGATGATTTCAGAAAATGAGGCGAGGATCATTAATATCAGCAGAAAGACGAATTGGGTTCGGCGGCGTTTTGATATATGTGGCCAGAGGCGGGTTAGGAGAGTGAACATGGAAAGAAAGTATTGAGTGCTGAGGGCCGAGGGCCGAGTGAAGATTAGTCGGCAGTTGGCAGTGATGAAAGACAGTATTGAGCGATGAAAGAAAGGGCAGAGGGCTGAGCTGGGAAAGATCGTAGTTAGAAAGAAAAAGGAGTGGGGTTATTTCCAGGTTTTTAGGTGGTTTTTTATGGTTTTGTATTGGGTGATGGATTCGGGGTTTTGTTTGGATCGTTTTATAGCTTCGAGGAGGAATGCTATGATTATTGCTGCGAAGAGGGCTGCCAGACTTGTGATTAGTATTGTTCGGCTTCGGACGGGACCGGATTTTTGTTCTGGAATGGTGGCGCGGTCGATTATCTGGAAGGTGGTGCCTGATTTTTCTTCGTCAATTTTTGCGACTGTGAGCTGCTGTAGTGCTATTTGGTAAAGTGCTTCGGCGTATTTGAGGTCGCGTGTTTTGTGGGTGAAGTCGAGTATACGTTCGGGGGCCTGGGTTGCGTATGCGGGACCGGCTTGGGCTTTGCCGATTTCTGCCTGGAGGTTCGATAGCTTTTGGCGAAGTTTTATATACTCAGGATCATTAGATGTGACCGATATGGCCATATCATTAAGCTGGCGCATTGTACTGTTGATCATTCCCTGAAGCTGCGCTACCTGAGGGCCGACAGTGATGAGGCCGGTTTTTTCCTGTAGCTGCTTGACTGCCAATTCGGCATCGGCAAGGGTGTTTTTTGCTTTCAGGAACTGACTTTCGGCAAATAGACGCCGCTGAGCAGCATCGGAGAGCGCAAGCTTTGTATTTGCCTCCAGAAGTTCATCGACATAACCGTTGGCGAGAAGTGAGGCGCGTTTTGGGTCGGTATCAGTTACCAGGAGATGAATCATACCATCTTTACCTGTTTTGACCTCTGTCTGTCCTGCGATGGCGTTACGAGCAGATTCAGAAGATTTTGTCTGGTAGACTTTAAAGAGGTTAAAACGCTTTATCATCTGATCATGCATGGTGCGGCTACTGAGAATGGCTATGTAGATATCGTTTTGACCGCCCATGCCGCCGGCTCCACCGCCACCGAGCATACCTGAGAGGCTTCCGAGTGAGCTCATGCTGGAGAGCATGGAGCTGACACTGGATGCCTGTTTCGGGGGCATGAATGTGGTGTCGGCAGTGTAGGTGTTGGGGCTCTGGAAGCTTATTATCGCGGCTATGAGTGCTGAGATGAGCGGGAGAGCGACAAGGAGCTTTTTGTACTTTGCCAGGACGATGACTACGTCGAGAAGATTTATTTCGTAGGCGTCGATCTTATTTTGGGACGGGTCGGGCATGCTAGTGAAAGTTGGCATGAAAGAAAGTACTGAGTGCTGAGGGCCGAGGGCCTAGCGAAGAAAGAAAGCGCTGAAGGCCGAGTTAAGATATTTGGCAGTGGGCAGTCTGCAGTTGGCAGTGAAGATTAAATCTGTGGGCAGATGGGGACTGCCTATTGCCTTCTGCAGACTGCCGGCTGGTAATTATAGGTTTTTTAGAACGGCGAGGCCGGCGGCGCCCATTCCTAGCTGGTAGAGTATGGAGGTGAATTGGGAGATGGTTGCCAGCAGGCCGGGGCCTCTCTGGAGTCTTTCGGGGATGACGATAGCATCGCCTGGGTTTACTTTGCTGCTGTTGTGGTTGTTGGCCTGGACGGTGCCGTCAGCGCAGATTCTATAGAGTTCAGAGCGTTCACCGGTCGGGCTTACTCCACCGGCCATAACGAGATAGTCTTTGACGCTTTTGCGGGGAGAGAAAATAAAGGTGTTCTGCTGGTAGACGGCACCGATGACGTCGACGGTTAAAGGGCGCTCAGGGATGTAGACCCTGTCGCCATCTTTGAGCGGAAATTCGGGGAGATCTTCAACTCGGGCATTGGAGTTTTTAAGGCTCATAATAATGCGACCTTCTGATTTGACCTGCTTGAGTTTTTTTATCAGATCCATCTGTACTTGGCTCTGGGAGACTGCGGCTGCGGCCTGGAGTGGGTCGGTGCTGGTAAGCTGCTGCTTGTTGTTGGCTTGTGAGTCGCGCTCGAAGCGGTCGATTGATTCGTCTATTTTTGCCTGTTGGGATTTACGAACACTTTCGCGATTGAGCCTTATGCCGAAGACGTAGCCTTTTTCAGTGACCCCGCCGAGTCGGGTGAGAAGATGATGGAGGGTTTCGCCATGTTCGAGTTCGAAGACGCCGCTTTGCTTGACTTCGCCGTCAACGCGGACAAACTCGCGATGGATTTTCACTTCGAGCGGAACGGAGCTGGGAGCGAAAACACGGATGATGTCGCTTGGCTGAAGGTCGAGCTGGCTCAAGTTTTTTGCTATGGAGCTCCAGTCGGCCTGAAGCTCTGCTACGGTCTGAAACTGGCTGTCGACGTTTTTCTGGACGATGACCTGCTTAAGATCAGCAGCGGAGTCGAAACCACCGGCCCATGTAACAGCATCGGCTATGGAGCTTTTCTGGCGGAGTTCGAAGATTGCAGGATTTTTCACGTCGCCTAAGAGGGCGATTTGCGGGCCTACGGGTGGGATGTAGATCACGTCACCGTCCTGTAGCGCGACATCGGAGGATTTGTCCCCGAAGAGAAGCATATCGTAGAGGTCGAAGGTGATGAGCGATGTACCGCCGCGCTTGAGCTTGATGTTTCGCAGGCTGCCGGTGATGGAGGGGCCGCCGGATGCAAAAAGAGCGTTGAGCAGCGTGCTCATCGAGCCAAGGGTATAGCTGCCCGGGCGTATGGCGTTGCCGACAACATAGACCTGGACACTGCGGGTCTGGACAATGCTGGTGGTCAGCTGAAAGTTGCGGTAGATGCGGCCAATTGCTTTGTGGAGGTAGCCCTGGAGATCGTGGTAGTGCACTCCGGCAACCTGTATGGATCCGACAGTTTTGATGTAGATGGATCCGCTGCGGTCGACGGTGGCAGTGACGTCGATGTTGACCATACCCCATCCCCTGATCTGCAGGACGTCCCCTGGTCCGATGACGTAATCTGAGTTAACTTGTGTGGTCTTGACCGGGGCAAAGGTAGAGGGGACATCACGAAAGAGATCTTTGCCGAAGATGTCGAGCGAGCGGCCAGTGGAGCTTTCGATATAGATCTGGAAGGTGCTTTTCTTTTTTTGAAGGACCGTGAGGGTGCTGTCCTGCATTGCTTTGGTTCTCGGATCCTTAAGTAGTGCGGCTTGCGAGTTAGAGGCCTGTCCCGCCGGCAGATTAGAGTCTGA
>Ga0209697_10001372_pt1 | contig 37812 bp, 26 predicted proteins | sample AliMusrvi5mmetaG_FD_184115 | JGI IMG/M metagenome (GOLD analysis project Ga0209697, IMG submission 184115) | Freshwater lake bacterial and archeal communities from Alinen Mustajarvi, Finland, to study Microbial Dark Matter (Phase II) - Alinen... | ecosystem: Environmental > Aquatic > Freshwater... | reverse complement strand
CTAATAAATGATCGTTTGAGAACAAGAATTTATTCAGCCCTGATCAGGTCGGGCCTCATTTTAATCGTTCTTGCGATGCTGATGCCATTCAGTCTTGAGGCACAGCGGGGTGGTGGTGGAGGTGGTGGTCGCCCTGCAGGTGGAGGACAACAGCGCACACCTGCTGCCAAACCGGCAAACAATGTAGCCAAACCATCCAACAATGCGGTTAAACCTGCAAATCATAATCCTCAGCAGAAACCTGCAAGCCGTGACAATGTGAAAGATAAACCCTCCGGTAACATCAATAAAGGTGGTGATAATAAAGTCTCAACCGGAGACAGAACAAAAGGAAGCAACAATAAAGTGAATGTTGACAACAGCAAGAAAAATGTGAATGTCAATGTCGACAACAGCAAGCATGTCAATGTAAACAATAACCGGAATACTGTTGTAAGGCCTGCTCCAAGACCGTATGCCCGTCCTCCTTACCGTTACGGCGGTCATAGTTACTATTGTTACCACCCCTATCATTACCATCCCTATACCCCCTTCTACTGGGGCCCTATGTGGCACCCCTGGGGCTTTTTTGTTGCCGCCATGGCCACCACAGCTATTATTGTAGCAGTTGAGAGCCAGCAATACCATTATGATCAGGGTGTATACTACGCGCCATCAAACGGTGGTTATGTAGTTGTTCAGGCACCTGTAGGGGCAACCATTACCACACTTCCCCCGGGATACCAGACGGTAACCGTCACTGAAACAACCAACAATTACTATTATGGCGGTGCCTATTATGAAAAATCCGAAAAGGGCTATACCGTTGTTCCTCCGACAGCCGGAACAATTGTAGAGAGTCTTCCCGAGGGCGGAAAAGAGGAAAAGATAGGGGAGGTCACCTATGTAAAAGTCGGAGAAACCTATTACCAGCCTACCCAGAAAGACGGAAAGGATGTATATGAGGTGGTTGAAGTGAAATCAGAAAAGTGATTTCTATTTAGGGAAACAAAAACCCATACAGCTTTTACACCCTATGTTTATGGTATCATCCTCTTTCAGAAGAATGGGGGTAATGGCATTTTGAGTATTGCCACCAACAGAATCCGATTCGATGGAATTCATCAGGGAGTAGCCGGGAGAAAAGAGAGAAAGGATTTCATGGTATTTTTTTTTAGGCCGGATGAATTAAAATACTTCATTCAGATTGAAGAAAACCCCGAGGGCTCCGCTGGTACCGATTCCAAGATCAACGCAAAGGTTAGAGAGGGTTTTCCTGCTAAACATTACCCTTAGACCCATTCCGCAGGCAGGGTCGATGTATTCAAATAATTTACGGGAACTGTTATCGGAACTTGCCGTGGTGGCATTTATAAAGGCCACCCCGCCCAGTATCCCTGTCCGCATGCTGATCGGGAACCGGTATTCTGCTTCCCCGTAAATAAAGTTAACACCGCGGATGCTGCCCTGGATATTTCCACGGCCGGAACGATTATACATATCCCAACCGATAGCAGGCAACCCAAGGTAAGGAACCTTTCCCTTCTCAGTAAACTGACCCAGGTACCAGAAGCCGATCATGTGATCCGGGCGGCGTTTGGAAAGGTTTAGATAGGTTCTGAACTCAGTATTCAGCATCACACTGTTTTTTGAACTGCCCAGGAAGGTGAAATTCGGACGAAGAACAATGTTGGCAAAATAACCCCTGGTCGGACGGATGGAATTATCACGGTCATCCAGCAATAATTCAAGATTCAGCCCCGATACCGATTGCTTTGCTGTATTAAATCCATGGTCCGTATTGTACTTGTACATGCTGGTAATCTGTGGGGAAACTGTATCCAGGATTAACTTATGGTCAACAATATTGGAGAAAATATCCAGTGAATAGCCGATACCGGCGAACAATTTTTTGTACAATTTGAAATAAACAGTTTCATACAGCCGGATATAATCGTAATTGATCGGCTGCTCAACGGGGGAGTAGGAGGCTGTTTGTCCTCCGTCGTTAAATACAATGCTCCCGTTTGAATAACGGTTCAGGCCGGAACCAAGACCATAAGTGGGTTGCGAAAAGACCATGTACCGCCAGTCACCACGCAGTATGAACCGTGAGTCGCGGGTAAATATATTGGTTCTGAGGTTAAGGATGACCTGGCTCTTTGAAGTCAGGTTGATGGCAACTGCGGCAGACGAAACCGGGGTGGTCTTTATATTTCCCAGGTACATTGCTATGGTGCTCCCGACACCGATCAGCATGCCGTAAGCGGGATTGTACCCGATAAACGGTGTAATGGCCATGTAGGGTTTGTTCAGCGTTACAGGAGCCAGGCTAAGGCTGTCGCGCTTTGCTTTTTTGATGTCCTTTATGAAAATGGAGAAAACGTCATCCTGGTGAAAGTTTGATTTGTTTTTCTGGGCAAAAAGACAAACAGGCCCAGTAAGAACCATCGTTAACATTAATAACCGTAACAGCGTTTTTTTCACGATCTCAAGGTAAAGAGCAAAGACGCAAAAACGTTACCTTCATAACGTCTTTGCGTCTTTGCAGTAAATATATTTATCAGCGAATAAGATAGCTGAGTCCGACTTTAAGGTTCAGCATCTGCAGATTTTTGGAGCTGCGGTCACTGTACAGGTCGATCTGGTTTGTAGTTCGTAGTTATGAATGTTCTGTTTAGAGTTTTTTAATTGTAACCCTTCGGTTCTGTGTCCGCCCGGCGGCAGTGGCATTATCTGCAATTGGTTTGCTCTCGCCGAATCCTTTTGTCTCCATTCTGCCTGCATCGATTCCGCGTTTTACGATCTCTGCCTTAATGCTGGCTGCTCTCTTATCGGAGAGGGTCATATTCTTTTCATCAGAGCCCGTATTGTCAGTATGTCCTTCAATCATGATCCTTGTTGTGGGATGATCCTTCATGTATTTGACGATCTGTTCAATAATGGGTAAACTCTCCGGTTTCACATCCCATTTTGCGATATCAAAATTGATACCGTAGATGTCGACGAAACCTTTTGAATCAAGATTGTCAAGGAGGTTGGTTTTCTGAACAGGTGCAGCAACCGGTTCCCCTGAAATAGCCAGCCTGAAACCGAAATCCTGGGCGCTGTTGTAGGGGAATCCCATATTGCGGTAAGTGAGCCTCATCCTGTCTGCCTCACTGCCCCAGGAACCCCCACGAAGTACCTTTTCCGTTCCTTCAGTAGCACCGGCAGGGTTATTCTCCGGACTGGTTTTATAGTAGGTGTCACGGTACCAGTCGGAACACCATTCACGGTGATTCCCGGCCATATCATTAATACCCAGTTCGTTTGGCATTTTCTGTCCAATGACATGCGATTGTCCGTATGAATTTTTCATATACCAGGCTACTTCATCCAGATTATTACTTCCCACATATGTATAACCTTTGCTTAATTTTCCCCCTCTGGCTGCAAATTCCCATTCTGCTTCCGTTGGCAGCCTGAATTTTTTGCCGGTCACTTTGGTCAGCCAATCGCAATAAGCAACAGCATCGTACCAGCTGATGTTACCAACCGGCTTGATGGTGTCCGATAATGGGATGGGCGTGTGGTTCATGGTCATATTCCATGTTCCGTTGTATACTCCTCTTGCGCGGTTTCCATGTTTCATCCGGACGGTATCCGGCTGTTCAGCCTCTGTCTTGTATCCGGTGGCATCGATGAATTTTTTGAATTCGGAAAAGGTAACTTCATATTTGCTGATGTAGAAATTGTTGACAGTGACTTTGTGTTCAGGTTTTTCGTCAGCATTGCCAAGTTTGTTTCCCATAGTATACGATCCTCCGTCCACATGGATCATGAGGGGCATTTTAGGAGCCGGATTCTGTGCCTGGGCTGTTATACAGGCAATTGCAAAGGCTGCAATGATTATCAGCAGTTTGGTTTTCATGGGCTTGTTTTTTTTACAAATATATTATAAAACATGCTGTATTCAAACAGCTAAGTATTTAAATACAAGCAATGGCGTTTCGAAGTCATTGAAACACATTCCGGCTATCGGATCAGGTAACAAAGGCCCACTTTAAGATTCAGCATCTGGAGATGGTCTGTCTTACGGTCGTTATATAATTCGATCTTGTTGGTGGTCCATTTATAGTTAAGGGCTACAATGGCTCCCCAATGAGCGAAGTTGCCGAACTTAACAAGGGCTCCAACTTCCGGAGTCAGTGAAAAGTCCCAGCGAACTTTATAGGCATCGTATTCCTGAACGAGCAGGTGGTGTTCCATATAGTCGCCGCCAATACCCAGTGATACATATGGGGAAACCAGTTTCGCCGGTCCGAAATGGTAGGCGACAACGGCCTGGAATGGCACCATCCAGGTAAAGCGGTAATTTGTAGCCGTGATCGCAGATCCATCGGTGCCATAAAAAGTCTGGTAACCGTAGCTCTGGGAAACGCGCTGCCATCCAAGGTCAAACCCCAACGCCATATTATTGGCAAGGAAATACCTTCCGCCGAAAACTGCGCCGGCCGGACTTGCATTGCCTACCCATTTGTTGAAGTCGCCCATTGTAAATGTGGTATTCCATGAAAAGGTATAATAGGAAGCGGGCTTGAAAGAAAAGTCTGATTTGTCCTGTCCCTCAGCAAATCCCGTTAAAAGCGCCAAAAGGCTGAAGATCAATATTGCTTTTTTCATAACTGTCGGTTGTTAAGGGTTATTATTTTGAAGTTTTTTTAATGGCAGGTGTCTGCGTAAAGGCCTGGTCGATGGCTGTCTGTATCTGGCTGTCGGTATGATTGCCTGTCAGAAGTGCACGGATGAATACAGACCATTCTACTGCATATTTGTTATCCGGAGTCGGATTCTTGAAATCGATGAGGTCGATGATCAGTGATCCTGCTGAGTACGACGAGATGTAGGTCGGATAGAAAGGGTAATAATATCCGTATCCCGGGTATCCCCAATAATAGGGATTATAATATCCGGGATCATCCCAGTACCAGCCAGGGTAATATACCGTTGTGGTAGTGGTTTTTACTGCTGAAACGGTGATGCCCAGATCGGGCTGCTGATCATGGCTGACTTTTGTATAACCACGGGCAACCATATTCGATGAGATGCGCTCAAGGAGACCTGAGATCTGCGGATTGAGATACCGGCCGCTGTCTTTTGGTGAGATATAATCAATGGAGTCGACAATGGCAAAAGTGGTATATTGTTGAAAATTATTGGCTGTATTGTATTTTGTATAAACTACAAAATCTTCGGTAAGCCGTCCGGTATCCGCAGGGTACTTTGAGCATGAAAGGATGCCGAGTGACAGAACCGTAAAAAGTAAGATGAGTCTGGTTTTCATAGTGTCTGATTTATGATTTTAAACAAGTTGTTCTGATGTTAACCTTAATTCGAAATTTTTCCCAAACGGAAAATAAGTCCGCCTGTAGCTCCGAACTGAACCAGTGTCGAATAAACTGATACTCCGCCTCCGGATCCGCCGCTGCCTACAAAAAATGAGAATCCGGAACCCTGGATAGGGCACATGGCCTGTAACTGGAGACGCAGGCCAACCCTTTTACTGAAGTAAATCTTGGCTCCGCCGTTCAGACCCATGGAAAAGAACCATTGATCCACATATTTTTCAGTAGGAGCAAATACGCAAACCCCCAGGTTATAACCTATAAAAGGAGAAACGTTAGGGCTTATTCTGAAGTTCTTCGTAAAACCAAGATGCATATAATTTATGCTCAGGGGCACCTCCTGGTATCCGATCATCTGGTCAAAGTACCTGAGCTGCGCCTTTGTATCAGAACGGTTATAGATGAGGTCGACATCCATAACCCTGCTGATAGCTATGCTCATCATGCCGCCATACTGGGCATTTCCGTAAAAACGGATATCGCCGTATCCCCCGTTCATTGTTCCCGGGAAAACGTAACCTCCGAAAGGAGTAAGCTCTACTTTCTGAGCATTCATGATAAACGGCAGCCAGATCAATGCTGCCATTATGAGTATTGATTTTCTCATATTGATTGGATTATAGAGTTGAAATATTAAATGGGCGTACTATTTCGCGGCCTTCTTCACAAGGCCCTGGTCTGTCCAGTCGGAATAGATCTTCTTAGCAATCGCGGTGGAGGAGAGGTCCACATATTTAGGATCCGTCACCGAGATCTCACCTGTCCAGACAGCAGTTTTGGAACCATGGGTGTACAGGTTGGCTTTCAGCCTCACAACGGCTGTTGTCGTCCAGTAACCACCGGAGGTGACAATGCTTCCGTTATAGGGTGCTCCGGAATAGCCACCATAATAGCCACCACCCCAGTAGCCGCCACCCCAATAGCCGCCAAAACTGCCGGTAACGGTTGTGGTTTCAGGAACATAATTATCGGTTTTATCAACACCCTGGTAGTCGAAAACCAGGATAGCATCAACACCGAGGCTGTCACACTTCCGCTTGATGTCTGAAATGGGATATTTAATGCTTGGGTTGAGAAACTCCAGCGACCCGATACTTTTCAGTCCTTTGGAATTGAAATATTCACACATTGCCTGTTCAAAAGGCTTCAGGTACTCAAGTTTCGAGAATAAGGGCATGACCGCGACTTTTGAAAGTCCGGTTTTGAATTCAGGGGATTTCCAGCTTTCCAGGGTTGTTGATACTCCGCAGGAAACAATGATCACTGCAAGCAGGATCACGATGAGACTATTGGTAAAAATTCTGCCTTTCATAGGTTATGATTTTTTGGTAAAAATACAATTTGATTTGATTGAGTCCAAATTAATTTGGGAGGTTTAGTCACGTCCTGCGGTCATTACCCACAATTTGCCATGCTCTTCCCTGAGTGAAAAGATAAAAGGTTAATTTTGGAGCACCCGTTATGCTGATATTTCCTTGAACAGAACAATTCCCATACTCTTTTTACTGCTGGTATTTTTACAGCAGGTCTCTTTTTCCCAAAAGGAAGAATTGCCCGGGTGCGTCCCTGTTGTTTATAAAGTGATTTATTCCCGGAGTGATTCATCATTATTTAACAACTCAAATGAAATACTCAAGGAATTTTCCAGGGATGCGGTTAAAAACCTGGGGAAAACGAAGATCATTATGGACTTTTGCGTTTTCAGGAAGGATTCCCTGGCTGGTGATGGTTCTTCATTATCTACCTGGTGGTTCTCAGATCCGCTGATTTCGGGTGATGTCAGGTACAGGGGATTTGACATGCGGCCCTTCCTGATTCCCGACAGGGTGAATATCGTATTTGGCCGTTTTTCGCCGGCGGACAGTTCATTTTCCGGAGAAACAGGCATGGTGGTTGATCACTGGCCGGGCAGGGACCATCCTGCCAATCTGAAGATGAACAAGGCTGAAGGTGAAAGAGAGGATACCCTGGAGTTGCATCACTTAAGGCTTACTTATGATGAAAATGCATTCAATGCATTTACTGAAAGGCAGCGGCTGGTCGATGATTATTTTGCTTCGTCAGCTATCCTCGATACGCTTTCAATGCTTACCGGGCGGCTCAGTCTTGACGATCTGAACAATTATCCGGAGATATTCATTTTACTGGAGGAGAGCCACAAGATATTGTCACTCATTGAAAAACGGGACCTGGCAGCATCTCTTTCCCTGAGTACCTATGACCCGCTTCACTTTATTTCGAAATTCGATGCTGTTTACAAATCGGGTCTAAGCCTGGATATGACCTTCAGGGAAAGGATGGAGAGTGCTCACCTTCGTATTGATCCCGATCGGGAGGATTCGCTGATCCACTGCTTTTTATCAGGGATCCGCAGATATATCAGATGGTCCATGCTGGTGAATGACCAGAACAGCGGGATCTATAAGGAATACCTCGGCAATTATTTCAGGATGGCTGAATTCGGGGATGATTCGGTTCTGATCCGGTCGCTGGTAAGAAACGTTTTCCCGGAAAGTTCTGTCGATTCGGTTCTGAGGGCGGTTTCGGAAAGGATTCTCCGGATGTATGAAATGGAAGCAGGACAGCTTTCTGCAGAAAACAATTTTGCGGAGAGCGTGGAACTTCTTGAAAACCAAAGACAGTTTGCTTCAAAGAACCCTTACCTGCCAACAGAAATACAAAGTGGGCATTCTCTGGAACAGGCTGCAGGCGGGATCTATAATTCATACCTTGCCGTAGCCGACTATGCGCTTGGCCTGAAGCGTTATACCATGGCGGAGAATTACATCCGGAAAGCGGTGGATTACCGCAACAGCAAGCAACAGTTAAAGTTTCCCGATTCACTGTACCAGCATATCCTCCGCGAACTTTTCTTTGGCCGCGTTTCTGACTGTGATACACTGAAAGCTGAAGGCCAGTATGAAGAGGCGCTTGACTGCTACATCGGGATCAGGAAAACATACGACAGCCTGGCCAGAACGCTGCTGGCCTCCGACCTCGACAGCAGGATCGCTGAGTGCAGGTATCACCTGCTTTATCATGACGGACTGATTCTTTACGGGAGAAGGGATTTTACAGGTGCAGGCGAATGTTTTACAGGCTGTATGGATCTTCGGGCAAAGTGGAAACTTGAGCAGGATACGGCCCTGGATACATTGTATGCACGGACTTATGCATGGTACCTCACCGGTGTGATCCGGGACGGGGAATCCAGGATATGGAGGAATGACTTTGCCAATGCATCCGGATTTGCAGATTCGGTTTTAACTGAAATATCGGTCAGGCAGATCGCAGGAGATTCACTAGTAAAGAAAGCGGTAGCTGAATACAGAAAGAAAATTGGCGGCCGTATATGCTCGAATAAAAAGGAAACGGCCGAGGTCTATTGCATCCGTGCCTGGAGGAACCTTGAACTTCATCGTTATTACCGGGCCGGACAACTGCTGGATTCTGCCATTGTATTGCTGAAAGATCATCCGGAGTGCGGGTTTGACATCAAACCGGCAATGGATACCCTGAGCAGGTATGCATTTCCTGCAAGGTTCCAGCAAATGCAGAATACAGTCGAAACGATGCTGATCTGCCAGAAATATGATTCGGCTGTTATGGTTTATATTACTGCGGAGAAATTTTTCAGGGACAAGAGAATAGACAGGTTTGGATTGTCAATGTCTTCACTTTTTGATTTTAGCCGCGCCTCGGGGAACCGTTTTGTCGATGCTGCAGCAGTTCATTATTACATTCGCTCGAAGGACTTTCATTCCGCTTTCCTTTACCTTGAACTTCTCCGCCTGATCGGGATCCCTGCCAAAGAGGTAAAGGAGGAGATGAAAACGGTGGCTTCCTCCCTCGCGGAAAATGATTTCTTAAAAGATCCGGCGAAAGACCCGGCGCTTTCTGCCAGGGAATATTCATCCGGGACCGGCTGGTTCTCTAAATTTGAGTTTTACTACATTTACAGGTGGAATGAATTGAGGGATAAAGTAACAAAGTGACAAGGTGGCAAGGGGGTAACAAATCGCATTTCGCAAATCACAAATCACAAATCACAAATAATTTTTATGAACACTCATCTGCTTCTTATCAGCAATTCAACCAATGCCGGTGAGGCTTATCTTGGCTGGCCGAAGGATTATATCAGGGATTTTCTTTTGTTATATGGGATCCGGGAGGCATTGTTCATCCCTTATGCCGGGGTGAACCTGTCGCAGGAAAGCCTGCAGGCGTCCTTTGATGTCTATGAATCCCGAGTTAAACCCATATTTGAAAGCATGGGATGCAATCTGGTTTCGGTCCATCGCCTGCCTGATCCGGCTGGAGCAATGAGAAATGCGGAGGCAGTCATTGTGGGGGGCGGCAATACATTTCACCTGGTGAAAATGATGCATGAAACCGGTCTGATGAATGTGGTGCGTGAAAAGACCGAAAACGGGATCCCTTTTATCGGATGGAGCGCAGGTGCCAATGTTGCCTGTCCGACCATGAAAACCACGAATGACATGCCCATTGCGGAGCCACCCTCATTCAGTTGTTTGAACCTGGTTCCTTTCCAGATAAATCCTCACTACCTCGATGCCGGACTGGCCGGACATGGAGGAGAGACGCGGGAACAGCGTATTATGGAATTCCTGGCAGTCAACCGGGAGATGATGGTTGCAGGCTTGCGTGAGGGCTGCCTCCTGCAGGTCGAAGGAGCGGAAATTGAATTGAAAGGTACCCGGACAATGCGTGTGTTCAGGCACGGGCAGGAGCCAGTTGAGCACCAGCCGGGCGTATTAGTATTTTGATATTTTCATGGTCTCGGTTACCTGGTCAGCATAACGGATCTTAAGCAGGTAGAGACCGGGTTTAATGCCTTTCAGTTCCATTTCGCCGGCTCCTGACAGGCTTCTCAGTTTATGTCCTGAGAGATCAAAAAGAATCAATTCCTCAATTCTGTATGAAGATTCGATCAGGATCCTCTCTGACGCAGGATTCGGGAAAACAACTGCACGGGTGGTTTTTTGCAAGCCGGGCAAAGTGTCTTCCCCGATCCCTGTATAGAGGGGCTTGGCCAGTTTTTTGGAGGTATAGATGTGGTATTCCCCGGCCTGCAGGGTCAGTGCCATCGTGGGTGAGGTGACCGTAATCGAATCCCCGGAAAGATAGTCGTACCAGGTTCCTCCCTGGTGAAAGCCCGGGCTGATCGTTCCTGCCACCACATCAAAATTTCCGCAGACTGCCACATCCATGGAACTGCTGCGGATGCTGATGTATTTCTGGGCCCCGGCCAGGTTGATCGTGAAATCGCTGCTTTCAAAGGCGTCGTTGTTTTTCTTCAGGTCGGTCAAGGCCGCAAAGGTATACGAGAGGTACCTTCTTTTCCACTGGCTTAAATAATCCCAACGGGCTGGTTTGGGTGAGAGCCTGCAATCAGCTGTCATGCAAGGGTAGTTGATGGAATAATCATACCCGAGTTCCCCGAATTCCCAGATCATTTTCGGTCCAGGCACGGTGAAAAACAGCGCTGCAGCCATGGCTACCCTGTTCAGGGCAATGGAAGAGTCCTTCAGGTTATACCAGAATTGCGATGAGTTCCCGTAGGTGACGTTCTTGTACATCAGCCGTTCTTCATCATGGCTTTCCATGTATCCGACCACATGGGGATCGGCCCAGCCACGCTGCTGGTAAGAGAGCCCCGAGATATCGGAACTGGTTCCGGAAACGTAGCCCATTGTGGCCTCATTGGATGGCCCGTTCATGTTTTCCCATAACAGCATCCCGTTGGAGGAGAGTTCTTTTTCCTCATCGTTTCCGGCAAAATGCTCGAGGATGACATAGGCATCGGGCTTAACTGTCCTGATGACATTATTGTAATTCTTTAATATCGTGATGCGGGAAGCATTATACTGCCCCCATAAGCTCACGTTGTCGGGATAGGAATTCAGCTGGGTAAAACCTTTGGAAAGGTCAAAACGGTATCCGTCAACATGATATTCCGTAAGCCAGTATTTGACCACCCGTTCACAGAAACTGCGTGTGAATGGTGTTTCATGGTTAAAATCGTAGCCTACATTGTAGGGGTGTTTCGGGATGGCATTGAACCAGGGGCTGCTTGCCATGGGCCGGTTATTTGCCGCGTCCCAGTAAAGTCTTACCAGTGGTGATTGCCCGAACTGGTGATTCAGGACAATATCGAGGATCACTGCCATTCCCCTGGCATGGGCGGCATCGATCAGCGCTTTGAGGCTGTTTTTCGGGCCATAGTATTTATCAGCTGCGAACATGTAATCGGGATTGTAGCCCCAGCTGCTGTTTCCTTCAAACTCCATAACCGGCATCAGTTCGATGGCGTTGACACCCAGCCGTTGAAGGTAACCTAATGTATCCATAACAGACGTGTAGGTGTGCTGTATTGTAAAATCACGGATCAGCAGCTCATAGATCACAAGGTCGGTTACCTTGGGCGGAGTAAATGCCGCCGTATTCCATGGATAAGGAGCCTGGGCTGTCTGGAAAACCGTGGCTATGCCGGAAGCTTTCCCACTGGGGTAGGGTAATAACCCCGGATAAGTATCTGAACTGATCCCTGAATCTTCAGGGTCACTGACCTTATCGGCATACGGGTCGCCGATCGCGAGGGTGCCGTCCACCAGGTACTGGTAGATATATTCCCGGTGTGGCGTGAGGTGGTCGAGTTCGATCCAGTAGTGCGCGCTGTCAGGCGTCAGGTTCATGTATGCCTGCTGCCCCTGCTGCCAGTTATTGAAATCACCGACGGCAAAACAGCAGGTTTTTTTGGGCGCGAATAATGACAGGATCACCGTGCTGTCGTTGATATAATTAATTCCGTCCTGCATCCCTGCAGGAAGAACTGTGATCGGGGGGCCGGGAATAACCGTGTATGAAAATGAATCCGCAACGGCGGCCGTATCATTTTTGGCTGAGATCCTCACATAGTATTTTACCCAGTCCGAACCGAAATTGTCAGCAATCAGAGTGTCCGTGATTGCTTTGCCTGCTACCTTTTTAACCAGCGCATTGTTTACATGAATGAACATGGAATCCGCCATGGGGCTCATCGCTTTAACCGGTATGGTTGTTCCTTGTCTTACAAAAAGGTTCGTGGTTGCAGGAAGGACGATATTTATGCTTCCCCCGACGGCGTAAACATCGCCAAAAATATCACCGTCATTTGCTTCCCTGCCAGTTTTTGTTCCGTCGGCATTCCTGAAGACAAAGGCGAGTTTTTTGATCACTTCACCGGCTGGTACACCATAATAAGCGCGGATACTGGGTCGAAGGACGATTTTATACAGGTTGTTTCCAAGCGAGGTCAGTAATGCCTTGGGCAGGTTCAGACTCCATGGGGCGATCGTATACCGCCAGTCGCTGTTGGAAGTGCTCTGGTCTGTGATCACACCGGTATGTGCATAGATAGGAGGGGCCACCCCAATCAGGCCTGCATTCCCTTTCGTGGCATCATAGATTACCACAGTGGAATCCTGGTCAGTTGGGAAGGTTGGGGTAGTGACAATCGTCTGGGAGAAAATAATGACCGGGCAAACCAGCAAAAATGCCAGTACTCCAGCTTTGAATATCCGCTTTTTCATAATGACGTGGTAGGAAAAAAGGCAGTACAAAATAAAAAAAGGCGGCAGAATTGAGATTTGCCCGTCTCTGCCGCCTTTCAGAATAAGGTGTTATTGCTTTATAAATTTTGAAAAGGAGTATTTTTCTCCCTTCGTGAACTTCACCAGGTAGATGCCGGGAAGCAGCCCTGAAGTGTTCATGGTCGCTTTGTCGAGCGACACAACGTCGATTCTGCTGATATTCTGACCCAGGATGTTGTATACCTCAATGCGGTCAATTCTCTTCCTGAGATCAAAATTCAATATTTCTCTTACGGGGTTCGGATAGATGGGCACATTGAGACCGGAAAGCTCCCGGATGCCTACACCACCCACTTTATCAACAGAAAATGCCCGTACCGGCTGGCCGATAAGGAAACTTCCGGTTACAGCATAAGGGGTTACTTCGAAAACCAGGAACTTGCCGACGACGGTGTCTTTCAGTACCATCGAAATAGTCGTATCCGCGGCAAGGAGTGTCAGGTTTGTTCCTATGTTGTCATCTGCATAATACCATTTGTACCGGGTATTTCCTTCCTTGTCTCCATTGACATCCTCGTAGGAATAGGCTCCTGAAACAGCGGTGTCATTTATCATGGGGCCCTGGATGATCACGTCATAAGCAATTGGTGGAACAGGAACTGATGGATCCTGATTATTGTACCACACATCGACAAGGTTGACATGTCCCGACACGGTGTCGGCGACCTGGAAGGTGCGGTTCGGGCCTCCGTTCGGGAATTCAGCAGTGTTCCAGCTACCGTTGATCCTGAATTTGAAATCGGTCAGCACGCTGGCTGTAAAGGCAGCCCTGCTGATATTCATGGTGATAGAGTAATTGCTGTCATTTGTCAGGGGGTAAAGCAGATCGTATGCCCCCCCGTTATTCATATTTCCAGCAATATCAAGGTAATCGGTGTTTTTATTGAACCTTTCTTTTTTTAACTGGTATGCCATATGGCACTTGAATGTAACAGGAACGGTGGCTGTATCATAATTATTGAAATGGTAATTCATGGTCATGGGGTGGGTGGGTACCCTGAAAAACCTGTTTCCTCCATTCAGTGTTTCAGTGCGGGCGGGGTCATGATTGATTGTAAATTTAAACTGTTCCGTAGCCAGCGAATCAAGCTGTAAAGTGATTTTATAGGTCATGCCGGAAAGGGAATCCATGGTCAGTTTGTCTGACCCGGCCCAGTTATTAAAGGTTCCGATAACAAATAAAGAATCGGATGCGGCATTAAATTTGCCGAGACCTGCCCATTGCGACATATCCACCCGAAAGATACAGGTTGATTTTTCGGGAGCGAGGGGGGCGTTTTCATGAATTACGGATTGTCCGGTGACAGGAAGTGTACCGATCATGGATAAGAAGGCCAGACAGAGCAGGAATAAGCTAGGTTTCATAATTCATCGATTTTATGTTACAAAGGTAATCAAAAGCAACAAACACATCCGGCTATTGACAGGATAAAAAAAGAGGGGCGTTCCCGAACGGAACACCCCTCTTTTCTATTAGCGGAGGAACTGTGATCTTTTTCCGGATCTCAGCACTCCTTGCCTGATATTAATTTTTGGTTGCGGTAACTGTATAATTTTCAGTTACAGCGTCGATTTTCAGAACAAGTGTGTAATTTCCGACTACAGAAACCTTGAAATTGCCACCGTCGTCACTGAAGTTAGCAGCTGCCGGGCCGGCCATGGTAACATCACCATAACCAATTGATTTTCCTGACCAGTCAGTTCCCTGGCGGAATTTGAAGTCGCCAACAGCATTGATAGGAATGTTATAGGTCCAGGTATAGGTGGTCCCACCGGTAACAACAGGTACAGATGTACCAAAATTCTCATCCCAGTTAGCCTGTGTTCCGTCAAGTTTAAGATAAACTGCTCCGATAATCCCCATCTGGTAGGTAGAATAATCAACCGGGGGAATGTCAGCAGTTTTGGTCAAGGTTGCCTTATACCCTTTTCCGAGTGTATAGGCGAATGAGCAGGTATAGATACCCTGAACACTATTTGTGATGTTATCGCCACCGGGAAGAATGCTGTCAACCTTATAGCCAAAGTTCGTATTCACTTTGACGCCTTTTTTACCGCCGGTCTGAACTTCATTCGTGTCCATAACAATTTTCCATCCGTTTGTATAACGGAATTTCCATTGACCTTTTGTCAGGGTAAGGTTGGAAATTGTCCATGTCATCGATGTAAGGTTGAATGCTGATGCAGTCATTGCAGTTGAACCTGTCCAGCCATGAGGTGTTGCTGCTCCGATGAGGCCCCAATTGACCCATGAAATAGCAACCTTGCCTAATACATTGTCAATGATTACATGATACAAACCATCCTGAGCAACGGTAAATTTGTTGGTTGATTCAGTAAGGTTGCCTTTCCAAATGCTATCCGGTTCATCGGTAGTGGGTGTAACTTTTGCAAAGTCAGAACCCGGGCCGTAAGTTTTCCTCACGGAACCAGCAACCTGAACAATGTTAAAGCCACCTGCACCTGCCTTTACCGGGATGTAGAGTTCCAGTAAGGAAGAACGAAGGGTTGAAGCGGCAGTAACAGGATTCAGGACCTCATTGTAAGCCGCCTTCATCATTGCATTATCATTGAAATCCGTATATGCTGTAGCAGCGCCCTTAACATAATAGCCGTCAAGGATAATTACGGGAGTAGGGGTGTCAGAACTGCTCTTTTTACATGAGCTTACACCGATTGAGATCACGGCCACGGCAAAGACGGTCAGGATCAGCATTAATTTCTGAATGATTTTTTTCATTGGGTTTTAGTTTTAGAGTGAAACATTGATTTATAAATTTTATTGAATTAATATGTGGGCGGCTTTAACAGGTTGTTGTTTGCATCGGTGGCATATTTTGGGATGGGGAATGTTCGTTTATCCGTTCCATGGGCTGCTTTCTCCCACCAGGCTTCTTCCCATTTTCCGAACCGGATCAGGTCCTGGCGGCGGTGACCTTCACAATATAATTCACGTCCTCTCTCAGCCAGCAGCTGGTCGAGTGTCGCCCCGGTCCAGGTTGCAACATGAGCTCTGGAGCGGATAGGGTTAATCCACTCATCACCGCTCCTACCTTGCCGTATCTCACACTCCGCCTTCATCAGGTAAAAGTCGGTCAGCCTGAAGAGCGGAAAATCGTTGCTCAGGTTTTCCTTGGCTCCCATTTTGATCTCATACTTGCCAACACGCGCACCGCTTGTACGTATCTGTGTCGGATTATAGGATGGAGCCTGCATATACAGCGCAGCTACGTGCGGGGCGATATCAAGCGGCAGGTGTGTCTCTCCGTCACGTATTATGCTGCCGCTTGCTGCATACTGTGGTCCATACAGGTTGTAGGCAGCACGCCTGATATCGGTTGAATCATAGGAATCCCAGAAAGTGGGAACAATGCAGAAACCATTCCACGGACCAACGGTCATATTATATTTCTGGTCCATCTGGTAATGCAGTGTCCGCATATGGAGGCGGAATCCGGTAAAATTATCCTCGTCATAAGGAATGGAAAAGATGATTTCCGGCGAGTTTTCGTTGTTTGTTTTAAAAGGTTCAAGGACATCAGCTGAAAGGCTAAAAGGACTTGCAATAATACTGTCGCAGAATTGTTCCGCCTCAGCCCAATGTGCTGTGCCTGTGTAGACTTCAGAATTCAGGTAAAGTTTAGCCAGCAGAGCATAAGCCGAATATTTAGTCATCATGTATTTACGATCAACTGATTTCAGGCTTGGCAGATTGCGTTGTATTGTATTAACAAGACTATCCCAGATTGTTTTCCTTGAGACTTTGAAAGGATACTGTGGCGCATTAGCGAAACTGGTAAGATATGGAACATCTCCATAGTTATCAATCAACATATAATAATAGTATGCGCGGACAACCTCCACCTCCCTTTTTTTCGCTGTTAATGCATCATTCTGCGGAATGGTGTTCATCAGGTCAAGGATTTTGTTACAGGTGGTGACCCCACTCCAAAACGAACTCCACATCCGGTTCACACCTTCATCATCGCTGGTCCACGTATGGCGGTGCATATTCAGCCATTTTCCGCCGTCATACCAGTCAGCTCCACGGGTTGGTGCGCAAATTTCGTCAGAAGAAATCTCCTGGGCAAGGAACCACCAGCCATTATCATCAGCAAAGGGTTGTAATTGCTGATAGGTTACAACAGCCAGGCTGGCAACCTGCGCCGGTGTTTCGGGATACAGGCTCCCAGGGACGGAATCATATACCTTCTCATCCAGTTTCGTGCAGGAAAAGGTGGTGAAAATAATAGTTATTAATAACAAATATTTCGTTTTCATAATCAGGGCATTTAAAAAGTTGCTTTCAGACCAATGGTATAGGAACGTGTTTTGGGGTAAACATTGTATTGATCGATACCAAAAGATACACCGTTAATATTGGTTTCAGGATCGACCCCGGAGTACTTGGTCCAGGTAAATACATTGTTTGCAGAAACATACATGCTAAACTTGCTCAGCCATTTAATTTTAGAAACATTAAAATCATAGGAGAGCGAAATATAATCAATTTTCAGGAAGGAGGCATCTTCCACATAGAAATCAGCAATGCTCGCACTGGAAATCCTTCCCTGATTATACCAATCGATGGCCGAAGGTACTGCATTGAGGGATGGTAAATTGCTTGGGCTGTCGAAGAACATTTCAGTAGCATTGTACATTTTATTCCCAAGCCATGCCCTTAACGCGAAATCAAGGCTCCAGCGGTTATAAACGGTAAAGGTGTTTGACCACCCAATCTCGACCTTCGGGGTTGGTGTTCCGACAACTGTTCTTTTGGCCTGTGAGAGATCGGTCGTGTATCCACCTGATTCCGACTCATACACAAAGAGTCCGTTTTTTAATCCGACATATGTTGGGAGGTAAAAAGCTCCGATATCCTGTCCTGCGATAAGTCCTGTAATGTAATTCAGGTTACCAATCAATCCACGACCGGTGAGATACCCTTCCTGCCTGACAGGCTGGTTAATGAAACTTCCCAGATCGAGAATCTTTGTCTTGTTGTGTGCAACAGTAACAGCCGTTTTCCAGGTGAAGTTTTTCTTTGTGATCAAAAATGCCTGAAGAAAGAGTTCGATCCCTTTGTTCGACATAGACCCCGTGTTTGCATAAGTATATTGGAACGGATTAGGTGGAACTGGTACCAGGTACTTGCCCAGAAGGTCTTTTGTTTTTTTACTGTACACTTCAAGGCTTCCACTGAGTTTCTCATTAAAGAAGGCGAAATCGAGTCCGATGTTCACTTCAGAGGTTTCTTCCCATTTTAAATTCGGGTTTTCATTCCAATTGGCGTTATAGGTGATCACTTCCTGGCCTGTTTCCGGGTTTATTGTTCGTCCGTTTGGTACCCAGATTACAAGGCTGAGGTAATTTCCGATCTTGTCATTCCCTGAAACACCATAACTGGCCCTTAGTTTCAATTGGTTAATCCACTTGACGGATTTCATGAATTTTTCCTTGTCGATACTCCAACCTACAGCAGCCGTGGGGAACCATCCCCATTTATGGTTCTTTCCGAATTTTGAAGAACCATCTCTTCGGAGGGATCCGGAAAGATAATACCTGCTTTTATAGTTGTATTGTAAACGTCCGAAAAATCCGATCAGGGTAGATTCCCCCTTATAGGATCCCACATCTCCGTATTTTATATCGTTTAATGTTGCCAGATTATTCGGCCCGGCAAAGGGAGACTGTGCATCATTTCCCTGCGCGAAAAAGCCACTGTATAAATCGTTCTGCCAGGAATATCCTAACAGGAAATTGATGTTGTGCGCATTTTTAAATGACTTGGTGTAATTTCCTGTGATTTCGATCAGCTTTTTAACATCGTCGTTGTATTCTTTATGTCCGGAACCAAGATTTGCTGATTGATACAGGTTTGCTGGACGGAAGTAATTTTTTGTTTCATTTTCACTGTTATATCCCAGATTAACACTTCCGATCAGTCCTTTGATGATCTCCAGGTCGAATTTCAAACCGCCTAAAAACTTTTTGGCATCCCTGTTGTTGGTCTCCTGATCGATGATCGATATCGGATTTTCATAGTTGAAAACGCGGGATGATTTATAGTAGCTGCCATCTGCATTATACACCGGGTCGGTGGGATTTCTTGAAAGTGCCTGGTAGATGATATCATCCTGTCCAAAACCGCTGTAACTCTGGTAATTATTCTTTTCAAAAGCGGCCATAATATTGCCGGTGATGGTAAGATGATCATTCAGTGTTTTCTGGGTAACATTCAAATGAGCGGTGGTACGCTTTTTAGATGTCCCTTTCATAATTCCGTCCCAGTTGGACTGTCCAATCGATCCAAGGTAAGAGCCGTGTTTGTATCCGCCGGAAACACTCAGGTCGTTGGATGTGGAAAAGCCTGTCCGATAGATCTGGTCCTGCCAATCCGTAGAGGCTCCCCCGTCAAGAAAAACATCTTTCATGGTATAATTGGAGTCCGGATTAGCCTTCCTTTTGGCTTCCAGCAAGGTATTAGCAAAACTCCGCATATCACTTGCCGAGAGCAATTTTAGTTTTTTTGCTATCTTTTCAACAGAAAACTGAGATGTAAATTCAACCGTGCTGAACGTTCCGTCTTTATCTCCTTTTCCACCCTGTTTTCCCTTTTTTGTCGTGATCAGGATAACGCCGTTTGATCCCTGAGATCCATAGATTGCCGTTGATGCGGCATCCTTGAGGATATTGTATGACTCGATGTCATCTGGCGCCAAAATGGTGGGGTCGGAATTAGGAATTCCGTCAATCACAAATAGTGGTTGGGTGTTTGCATCATACGAAGCAGCTCCGCGGATACGTACATAAAAAGGTTCACTTGGATCACCCCCCTTTTTCGTTACAGATACCCCGGCGGCTTTTCCTTGCATGGCCTGGATCGGGTCGGTAAGCACCCCGCCATTCAGATCTTCACTTTTCACCATGGCTACTGCGCCTGTTTTATCGGATTTTTTCTGGGTACCGTAGCCGATAACAATAAATTCGTTGAGGGTGGTCACTTCAACAGCCAGTTGGATATCCTGGGTTCCGCTTTTCTCCACTTTAACTTCCTGGGTTTTGTACCCTACCAGAGAGAACACCAGGGTCGCTCCCTGGGGAACTGTGATCGAGTATTTCCCGTTGATATCACATGCTTTGCCATTGGTGGTCCCTTTCTGCACAACGGTAACCCCGACCAGTGTCTGTCCGGTCCCCGCTTCTGATATCGTCCCGTTGACGTCCAGGTTTTGGGCAACCATCCCTAGTGATGAAAACCCAAAAACCAGCAGAAACAAAATGTTCCTGAATTTAAGGTGTAGATGTTTTATCATATTGCTGCAGTTTAGTAAAAAAACAAAAATACAAAGAAATATATACTTTAGTGAGTTTCACATTAGAAATTCGTTATTCCGGGTGTAATTAATCAACCTGACGAAAAAGTGAAAAAATTCATTCATTTTTTCAAAAAAACCTTGTATTCCCAGGGTTTCAGGGTGATTGATTCATCGTCTTTAAAGTGTTTCTGTTCGGTGCCGAATAATGCGGAATAATCTCCTGCGTAATCTTTTCCCTTTAAAATGACATTGTGTGAAACAGCGGAAAGATTCATGATCACGAAAATCGTGTTGCTGTCTTTTACCCGAAGGAAGGCAAAAATGTTTTTATCATTGTCTGTTACCACTTTAACCATGCTTCCTCCTGCGGAACCATTGCCAAGTGCCGGATTGCCGGCTTTCATCCTGTTAAGGGTGGTATAGAACTTTCCGAGGCTGTAATTACCCCATACAATATTGTCCTTGTCAAAAAACTCCAGCCTGTGGTTGAATGCAGATTCCTGACCGCTGTATATCAGTGGGAATCCCGGCAGGGTATAGCAGAGGACAGCAAATGTTTTGGCTGCATCGCCCATGCGTTCATATTCCGATCCGTTCCATGAATTTTCATCGTGGTTACTGGTAAAATGCATGCGGTAAGCATCCGGGGGATAGCTGGCCTTGTCTTTAGCGAGTTCGGCATCAAGATCTTCTGCTGTTTTCTTCCCTTTGGCGATGTCGTTCATCGTTTTGTAGATTTCCCAGGAATAGGTCATATCAAAAGCGATCGTGTGCATTTCCGGGGTTTCCCACTCTGCGAGCATGAAGACGTTTTTCACTTTTTTAACCTCGGGAACTGCTTCATTCCAGAACTCTATAGGAACCATGCCGGCCACGTCACAACGAAAACCGTCAATATTGGCCTCTTTGACCCAATAAATCAAGGCGTCGGTCATGTATTTCCACAGGCCTTTCTGGTTGTAGTCCAGGTCTGCCACATCCTTCCAGTCTGCTACAGGAGGGATGATCTTGCCGGTGGAATCGTGCGTATACCATTCCGGATGGGTTTTAACAAGGTTATTATCCCAGGAGGTATGGTTGGCAACCCAGTCGATGATAACATGCATGCCGAGTTCGTGGGCGTGTTTTACAAGTTTTTTAAAATCATCCAGCGTTCCGAATTCAGGGTTCACGCCAAGGTAGTCTTTAACAGCGTAATAGCTGCCCAGGGTGCCTTTCCTGTTTTCTATACCAATAGGGTTGATCGGCATAAGCCAAAGAATGTCAACACCCATCTGTTTCAGTCGGGGAAGGTGTTTGTCAAACGCCTTAAAGGTTCCTTCGGGCGTATACTGCCGGACATTAACTTCATAGATGTTGGCATTCCTGCTCCATGAAGGGTGTCCGATCCTGGTTTCTGAAACAGGTTTCTTATCCATGGTCCGCGACCAGGCAAAGAGCCCGGCACCAACCAGTACGGCTACTCCCAGTATCTTCGGAATAAGGGTCAAATAGTCATGTTTGATCATTTGTTTTTGGTTTTGACGGTTTGTTAACGCACCTCATCCCCTGCACCCCTTCTCCTTCAGGAGAAGGGGCCGGGGGTTGAGGCGAATATTATTCGTTTGTAAGTATCTCAAAGGAGTTTCCTTTTACTGTTAAGTTCACTTTCGTTTTTTCCAGCTTTGCATCTGAACCGAAGTTATTGATCAGTTTTATCCCTGCAAAGCGTTCGGGAAGATCAAAGTCGATATTTTTCTGGGATTTGTCTTTGTTAAAGATCACGAATACCACTTTATCAAAGTAGGTCCTCATGTAAACAAAAACCTTGTCGCTGACCTCGATCACTTTATAATCGCCATAGATCAGTGCAAGATTGCTGTTCCTGAGATGGGTTAGTTTCTGGGTTGTGGCTTTCATTCTGCTTTCCTGGGGAGTGAGCTGGGAGAACTGCATCATCCTGCGGTTGTCAGGATCATTGGCACCGGGCATTCCGAATTCATCACCGTAATAAATAACCGGAATTCCCGGGATGGTCATATTGAATGCAAGGAGGGAGGCCAGTTTGCTGTAACCTACCGTGTCCTTCACAATTACGTTGTTTTTCCATCCGAATTCATGATCGTCATCCGAGAAACTCATCGCACCGGAAGCATAAGAGATAAAGCGTGCAAGGTCCTGGTTCCCGGTAATGTTCCCCATGAGGTTGTGCTCACCGAAATAATTGAAGCTTTCCATGAGCGAGTAGCTGAGGTCCTTGAAAGAGGCATTGTCCTTTACAAAAACATTACGGGCATCAAAATAGAGGTCAAAATCAAACTGGGCATCCAGCATGCCGGGGTTAACATAACCGCTGATAAGGTCGCGGCTTCCGAAGGATTCCCCGATCTGGTAAACGGGATGGTTCTCTTCCAGGATCACCTGTTCTTTCAGTTTCGACGTCAGGGTACGCCAGTATATTTCAGGTATGTGTTTACAGGCATCATGACGGAACCCGTCGAGTTCATAGGTTTTGATCCAGTATAAAGCGGAGTCGGACATGAGGTTAAAGACTTCCGGCCTGCTTAGGTCGAGGGTAGGCAGGAAGGTGTCGAACCAAGTAGTAAATCGTTGTTCGTTCCACAGCCTGATGTTTTTTTGTTTGTTTGGAAGGATCAGCGGGGTTGCCCAGTCGGGGTGCTGCTTATATAATGCACTGCTCTGATGAACGTGGTTGGAAACATAATCAAGGAGTACGTTCATTTCGTTGTTATGGGCTGATTTTACCATGCCCTTCAATTCATCGGCTGTGCCGAAATGGTTGTCGATCGTCGTCAGGGTTACCGGCCAGTAGCCATGATATCCCGAGAACTTGCGGTGGGGTGCAGGGTATTCGGCCCAGGCATCCGGTGGATTCTGCGTAATGGGGGTGATCCAAAGAGTATTTACTCCCAGCTCCTTGAAATAACCGCTGTCGATCTTCTGGGTGATCCCGGCAAGGTCGCCACCCTGGAAATTCAGTTTCGGATCAACATCCTTGTCTTTTAAAGGAGAATCATTTTTTGTGTTGCCGTTTCTGAAACGGTCAACCATCAGGAAATAGATGATCATGGCTTCTTTGTCCTGCCGCGTCAGCTTTTTTGCATCGGTGATCACTTTGCCATCGCATAGCGGGATAAGTACTTCATTAGATGTGCCGTTTGAATTGCTTGCCCATACCCGGATGAAAGAGCGGTCGAACTGTTTTGCTTTTTTCGGAACCTGGATGTTGAGTCCGTTGCTGTCTTCCTTAAAGAATTTTTCATCCAGCAAAACATTCTGCCAGAAAACAAACACATCCTTTATTTTGTTTTTAATCCCGATGGTGATCTTGTTTCCGTCAGCCTTGCTGGTATAAAGATAGGGCGCTCCCTGCGGATTGACTGAGCCGGCTTTCATCACAGAATTATATCCGCCTATATTGTTGTCGACTGATTCCTGGTTTCCCGGATCAAGGATCCATTTTCCGTCGGTCACAAGTTTATACTGATATTTTCCAGGGAAGATGAGAAGTTCCGTCTGCCATTTGCCGTCTTTTAGGCGGAGCGGGCTTTTCCCGGGCATCCAGTCATTCATGTCACCTGCAATGGCAACGTTTTTATATTTTTTCTCTTTCGGATCAAATGCAAAATGCTGCCAGATCTTCCTTGACTTTTCCAGTAGCAGGGAATAGGAAAATCCGTCAATCCATACTTTCAGCACTGAAAGCCTGGGGAAGTTCTTTTCTTTCGGGATCAGGGTCATTTGTGTTGAATCCGGTGAGATCCGGGTTGAAAACAAATTGCCGGTAAATACGGAATCAATGTTTTTCGGATGCCTGAAATAATCGCCGAGTGTGATCACCGTTGAATCTGTTTGCAGGAAGACAGGCGTAGCAAGTCCGATGATCTCCGGTTGCTTTGCCAAAGGAATGTCTTCGTTGTTTCCGCAGCCTGTGAAGATGAGCAGGAATGCGATGAAAATGATCCCTTCAATAAGTCGTATTTTCTTTACCATGGTCAATAAGGATTAGTGAACAATATTCTTTTTTATTAAAATCAATGTGGATAGGGGAAAAACTGTTTCAACGGAAAAGAGAGGTGGGCCGCCCAGTTGCACCAGCTGTGCCCTTCATGCCATGTATGCTGCTGGTATCCGTAATTACGGGAAGCAAGGATCCCGAGAAAAGCAGTTGTGAGTGTCACAAGTTCCGGCATGTCATACGTGCCGATATCCAGGTAAAATTCCAGGTCGAGCCGGGGGCCTGACTGAAATTCGCTTTGGATAACGGGTTCGAAATTGCTGGACATGGCGCCGATCCTGCCGAATTGCGAGGGATGTTTCATCCCCAGGTAGATGGCGATGTTACCCCCGTTTGAGATACCGATTGTCGCCCTTTTGTGCGGATCACGGACCGTTGCATAGTGAGAATCGATATACGGCAGAAGCTCATCACAGATAAAACTGCAATAGGCGTCTTTCTGTTTCCCGGCATATTCTTCCTCCCTGTCGACCCCGGGAATGAAAACAGCGATGACCGGAACCATTTGGCGGTATACGATCAATCGGTCCAGGATGTTGGCAGCAGCACCGAGATTGACAAAATCAATCCCATCATGAAACAACACGAGGGGATATTCCTGCTTGACCAGATTGTATCCGGCCGGAAGATAAATTTTGATGTTTCTTTTATTCTTCAGAAGTCCGCTGGCAAAGACGGTGTCTTTGATTGTCCCGTGGGGAATGGCAGGGTCAAATGAGACCTCCGGTGGCTGAATGTACCCGGGCATCCGCAACTCTGAATTTGTTCCATAGCCTCCGGTGCAGGACAATGGGTTCTTCGGATCTGTCATCCACTTGTCATCGAGGACTAATTTATAGTCGATCCGGGCATCCGGTTCGAAGTTCTTTATACAATAAAGGAGGTCGGTGGATGCAAGCCGTGTCATCGGAACAGAGGGTTTCCAGTTGGTGAAATCCCCGGCAATCTGGCCATTCTTTGCTGTACTTTGGGCAACAAAGACAATGGTTGTGTCATTATCATGGAATGGCAGGGCAGGGTTAACAAAGAGAAAACTGTCGGCTTTAGCCTGCTGCATTTCTTTCGGAAGCCGGTTCACATAACTTATAAATGCGGTAAAATGCTGAGAAAAAATATCAGCACCGGAAAGGAAAAGAAGAAATACAAGTACAACCGCTGATGCAGGTATTCCGGCAGCAGGCACCATCCCTGTTTCTTTGTTATTGCTCATGAACAATATTCCTCCCTTTCGGTTAAGTGATTCGCAGTTGATCACCTATATCTTCTTCAGCACCATCGCAGTGCGGTTCGTGTTATAAATGAACAACCGGTGAAACTTATCCTCCTCATTGTATTGTGAGGTGAAAACAGTATTCTCGTCAATTCTTCCGTGTCCCCCGAATTCAGTACTGTCCGTATTGAGCAGGATCTGGTAATCTCCGGGCTCCTGGACGATGAAATCATATCCCGGAATGGAATGGCTGATGTGGAAATTAAAGATAAAGATCAGTCCGCTGCGTTCAAATACGATCGTTTTATTCCAGTCATCCACATTGATCTGAATTCCATAATCCGTTTTGAAAAGATCAGAACTGATCACCATCTTCAACATGGCTTTGTCAAAGGCGCCGAGAAAATGAAATTTCAGATTGGGATTTTCTACGAGTGACCACATACGCCGTGCATACTGGTATGACCAGTTGTTTCCTTCCCTTGGAAAGTCGATCCAGTCAGGATGGCCAAATTCATTTCCCATGAAATTGAGGTAGGCCTGACCTCCCAGGGCAATTGTAAAGAGCCTGATCATTTTATGGAGAGCGATCCCGCGGTCGACTTCAAGCACGGTATCCGACTTTTCCATATGGAAATAGATATTGCTTTGCATCAGCCGGAATGCAATGGTCTGGTCGCCGACCAGCGCCTGGTCGTGCGATTCGCAATAAGCAATCGTTTTTACACCCGGCAGGCGGTCGCTCATGATTTTCCAGAGACCCTGCAGGTCCCATTCCTCGTCTTTTTTCTCCTTCAGGTATTTGATCCAGAAATCCGGGATGGCCATTCCAAGCCGGTAATCGAAACCGATGCCGCCTTCTGCAATGGGTCTGCATAACCCCGGCATTCCGCTGACATCTTCGGCAATGCTGATGGCATTTGGCTTTATGGAATGGATGAGCTTGTTGGCCAGCTGGAGGTAGGTAATGGCATCCCATTCAACCCCATTGAGAAAATAACCTTCAAGGTCCCAGTTTTCACGAAATCCATGATCGAAATAAAGCATGGATGTTACTCCATCGAACCGGAAGCCGTCGAAATGGAATTCTTTCAGCCAGAAACGGATATTGGAGAGCAGGAACTGCATGACCTCGCGTTTTCCGTAATTGAAACACTTGGAATCCCAGTAAGGGTGGTTGCCGCGTTCGCCTGGATGAAAATACTGGTCATCAGAGCCATCAAACATGTTTAGCCCCTCGTTTACATTCTTTACCGTGTGTGAATGAACCAGGTCCATGATTACGGCAAGACCCTGTTCGTGGGCTTTACGAATGAGGTATTTGAGGTCTTCGGGCGTTCCGAATCGTGAGGATACGGCAAAGAAACTGGAAACATGATAACCAAAGGAAGCATAATAAGGATGTTCCGCGATGGCCATCAGCTGGATGGTGTTGTATCCTGAATTTTTAATATACGGAATAATGTAATCCGCAAATTCAATAAAGGTCCCAACCGCTTCTTTTTCCTGTGCCATGCCAACATGGCATTCATAGATCAGGAGTTCCCGGAGTGTTCCGATATCAAATTTGTCGCCTTCCCAGTCAAATTTCCGGGGTGGTTCCCATACCTGTCCGGAGAAATTGCTGGTTTCCTTGTCCTGGACCACGCGTGTGATATAGGCCGGTATACGTTCCTGCCAGCCTTTATCAGAATGAATCATAACCTTGATCAGGCTCTGATGTGTAAAGCGCTCCTTGTAGGTCTCCTCATCGAGAAATATCTCCCATATGCCATAGGAATCCCTGGTCAGCCGGTGTGCATAACGCTGCCAGTTGTTAAAATCGCCGAAAAGGTATACATCCTGCGCTTTAGGGGCCCATTCACGGTAATACCATCCCTTTTGTTTTTTGTCGTACTGTATACCGAAATAGTTGTAGGCATCGGCAAATTTCTGAAGCGTCCCCCAGTTTTCACAGATCTCATCCAGTTTGGTTTTATAACGGTCAACCCGTGCAAGGATCTCTTCTTCCGCCGGCTCCAGCCAGGGATCATCCTTCACCAGCCTGATTCTGGCTGGTTTCCGCATGGATTTTTTACTTTTTGGCTCTGACATTTTCTTATTTGTTCAGTTTTTTTAACCGGGTCTCATCCTTTACTATGATCCAAAGGAGGGCGGAAACCGCCAGCGAAATCCCGCTGATGATAAAGATAATGTTTTTATTGCTGCTTGACTTAATCAGGCTTCCGATGTAGAAACTTGAAACCAGCTGGGGAAGGACAACAGAGAGGTTGAAAATACCCATGAAAAAGCCCATGCGGCGTTTATCCACTTTTTCAGACATGATCGCGAAAGGCAGGCTCACAACCGAGGCCCACCCAAGGGTAAGCACCATCATCATGGTATAGAGCAGGATGGCATTCGTGGCAAGCATGACGATCCCGAAATAGCCCAGCGACATCGTCGCCACAGCGAGAATATGTGTGTTGACACGGCCGATTTTTTTACTCAGGGGTTCAAGCAGGAAAGCTGGCCATATGGATCCGACCGCATTAAGTATGAAAAAGGACCAACCGATCATCTGCCCGATCTGGTTTGCATTCTCCGGATGGATCTTTTGTTCGATAAAAGCAAAGATGTAGATGAACATGGTCTGGATTCCAAGCCAGGAAAATGCATGTGCAAAGTACAATTTGAAGAGCTCTCCCCACTTTGTTTTTGTAGCCTGTATCTCGGCCCCCTGGTCGTCCAGGTCTTTTTTTAATTCGCGGGGTTCGGTGATAAAAAAGAGGGGAGCGATGGAAAAGATCAAAACGATGAATACCCCGGTGTAGATGAGGAAGTAGTTGCTGATCAGGGCTCCCATGAGGTAGGCGCCGCTACCGAAAAGATTGGAAACTGACTGCATCCAGGTATAGCCCTTGGTTCTTGGCGCTCCGGCCGGAGTTACATCTGCTATGATTGAGCGGGTAGGGTTGAAGCTGATGTTAATGGAGAGGTCAAGTGTAAGGGCTACGGTTACGGCAACTGCCATGAGACTGCTGAGTCCGAAAAAGGTGGATATCTTGTCGAGGTTTGGCAGGGCCAGGATCATCAGGGCTGCGAGTATCCCGCCGATAATGATGAAAGGACGACGCCTTCCGCCCCAGAACCATGCCTTGTCACTGATAAGGCCGATGATAGGTTGTCCCAGGATGCCGGCGATCGGTCCGGCTGCCCATACGATCCCGATCTGGTCGATCTCAAGGTTAAATTTCGTCCTCAGTATCCAGCTTAACACCGCTATCTGAATTGATAAGGCAAATCCCATTGCCGTGGATGGAAGTCCAAGGACTACGTAAAACAAGTTGGACAGTTTCTTTTGGATCTGGAGCATCTGTTTTAAAATTAAATTGAACCACATTAGGCACAATAGAGCACAATAGGAATTATCTAATGTGACCTACTGTGCCTACTGTGGTGAAATATCTTTATTTCTTTAACTCAAGAATCATTGCAGTTTTCGGGGGAATTGTAAGATTTTTTAAATCAGTATAAGTTTTGCCTGTCATGATATCAGTAGCTGATTTATAGCTGCCCAGAAACTCAGCATAACGTTCTGAATCTGATTTTTTCTCTTCGGTTTCATTGTTATTTATGCATACCATCACGCAATCGTTGGCATTATACCGGAAGTACACATATAGCCCGTCGTTCGGCACGAAATGCTTCAGTTTTCCGGTATGCATAACCTCTGCACCTTTTCGCCAGTTCAGCAACTTCTTCAGGTATTGCATCATATCCTGCTGGGCGGAGGAGATGTTTTTACCGGTAAATCCGTTAACGCTGTCATTCAGCCAGCCGCCAGGAAAGTCTTTTCGCTTGTAGCCATCGCCGTTCTTATCCTTTTCGGTTGTCTGGAGCATTTCTGTTCCTTCATACACCAAGGGTATTCCCCGGGTTGTGAGGATAAATGCCATTGCCATCTTCAGTTTGCGAATGTCCTGTCCCTGCGTGGCAAGGAAACGGTCGGCATCATGGCTGTCGGCAAAGACCAAGATATGCGAGGGGTCTGCATAGTTGTTATCGCGGGAAAGGATCTCGTACAGCCTTGTGATCCCGGTGCTCCATCCGTCCTTTTCGGTAAATGCCAGCTTCAGGGCGTCGAACATGGCAAAATCAAAGACCGTTGGCAGGTTCGTGTTGAAATGATCACGATTCATTGCATCCTTTTGCCAGTATGCAATGGCATCCGGATAAGCGTTCCAGCATTCACCGACAATGTTGAAGCTGGGATATTCATTGATAACTTCCTTATCCCATTCTGCCATAAAATCTTTGAAGCAGTATGGGTAGGTGTCCTGCCGTATACCGTCGAGACCCGCGGATTCGATCCACCATATGCTGTTCTGGATGAGGTACCGTGCAAGAAATGGATTGTGCTGGTTAAGATCCGGCATGGTTTTATCAAACCATCCGTTCACAAATTGAATGCTGTCGTACTTTGACCGGTAAGGATCGGTGACAGTGCTGGAGCGGTAGGAAGTACGTGTAAATTCCGGCCATGTATTGAACCAGTCCTTTGAGGGGGGATCAGCCATCCACCAGTGGTTTGAGCCGCAATGGTTGAAGACCATGTCCATGATCAGTTTCATCCCGTTTTTGTGGATCTCTTCTGACATCCTGAAATAATCCTCATTAGTACCGAACCGCGGATCGGTTTTATAATAGTCGGTAATGGAGTAGCCATGGTAGGAGTATTTTTCCATGTTATTCTCAAAGAGAGGGTTGATCCATACTGCTGTAGCGCCGAGATCTTTGATATACCCCAGGTGATCTTCAATGCCCTGGATATCGCCTCCGTGGCGACCGTCCGGGTTGGTGCGGTCCGCAGTCTCCTTCATGCCGGGCATGTTGTCGTTAGATGGATTACCATTTGCAAAGCGGTCGGGGGTGATCAGGTAGATCACATCCGAAGAATTAAAACCCGGCCGTTCTCCTGATCCTTTTTTTCGTGCTTTCAGTTCATAAGACCAGACCACCGTTTTTTTCTGCCCGGACATGAAGTTGATGTCGAACTTACCGGGTTTCGCAGCAGGGCTTATCAAGAGGTCAATAAACAGGTAATCGGGGCTTTCGGCCCGGCTCACCTTTTTCAGGGTAACGCCCGGGTAATTCAAACCTGGGGTGCATTTTGAAATGTTGCTGCCATATACAAGCAACTGCAGATCATGGTTCTTAAAACCGGTCCACCAGCAGGGGGGCTCAACCTTCTTAACAGCAATTTCCTGTGAAAATGAAGAGAAGGCAATAAAAAGAAGACAGATGAAGAGATAATATTTTTGTTTCATCCTTATTTTTTTTGTTTTGAAACCCGGGTCCTGCCATAAAGAGAGGTCATGTGTGCCAGCCGGTCGGTAATATCTTTGCTGAAATCATCAGGAAGCGCTCTCCACATCCAGTTATCGGAGGTGGTCCCCGGGAGGTTCATGCGTCCTTCATTGCCAAGTCCGAGAAAATCCTGCATCGGGATGATGGCAATATTTGCTACCGAGGCCAGAGCAACCCGGATCATGTCCCAATGGATCTCCTTGCCGTCGGAATTGATGTAATCGAGCATATAACGAAGGTCTTCTTGCTTGGCGGATTTTACCCAGCCCATCAGTGTCTCATTATCATGGGTGCCCGTATAAACTACGCAGTTTTTGATAAAAGAATGCGGTATGAAGTCGTTGGCTTCTGCAGAATCAAAAGCAAACTGAAGGATCTTCATGCCCGGCAGCCCGAACTTATCGCGTAAGGATTCCACGTCGACGGTCATGACACCCAGATCTTCGGCAATGATGGGGATGTTGCCGAGTTCGGCCTGGATGGCCTCAAACAGTTCATTTCCCGGGCAGTTCACCCACTCACCTTTTACAGCGGTCTTCTCTCCGTATGGCACAGCCCAGAAGGCGGCCAGTCCGCGGAAATGGTCGATCCGGATGATATCATACAGTACCAGGTTGGCTTTTATGCGTTCGATCCACCACTTGTAGCCCTGTTCACGAAGCGCATCCCAGCGGTATAACGGGTTGCCCCAAAGCTGGCCTGTTTCACTGAAGTAGTCGGGAGGTACTCCGCCCACAGCAATAGGGTTCTTTGATGCATCAAACTGGAACAGATCGGTATCGGTCCATGCATCTACGCTGTCCATGGAAACATAGAGGGGGATGTCGCCTATGATCCGGATGTTGTTCTGATGCGCATAATCTTTAACCGCATTCCATTGCCGGAAGAAGATGTACTGCATAAACTTCTGGAAACCGATCTGCTTTGACAATGATTTCCTGAAGGGAGCAATGGCGTTTTCCTCGCGCATTTTCAGCGGTTTGTCCCATGCATACCAGGGTTTTTGGTCGAAATGCATTTTCATTGACATAAACAATGCGTAATCGTCGAGCCAGCCGGCATTTTCCTCCACGAAATCATGGATATCGCCCTGGAGCGGATGGGTTAGCTGGTCAATAAAATTTTCATACGCAAGCTGAAGGACAGGATATTTCAGGGAGATCACCTGGCCAAAATCAACACGGTTCTCAACTGATTTGCCAAGGAGGGAAAAATCTGTTTCCTTAAGAAGTTTGTCCTTTACCAGCAATTCGGGATCGATCAGTAGCGGGTTCCCTGCACGGGAAGAGAAGCACTGGTATGGAGAATCGGCATAACCGGTAGGCCCAAGGGGCAGTATCTGCCAGAGTTGCTGTCTGGCTCTGACGAGGAAATCGATAAAGCGGTAAGCTTCTTTTCCGAGGGTGCCAATCCCGTATTTGCCCGGGAGGGAAGTAGGGTGCAGTAATATGCCGCTGGATCTTTCTGTATTCATTCCTTAATAATTAATTTCTAAAAGGTTATTTTATTCATTAATTCCATACTGATCAAGGATAAACGCACGGTTCTCCGACCAGAAATCAAGATTTCCACTTTTCCCGGTATCACCCAAATGTGTCTCCCGGTCATCGATACGAATGAAAAATGCCTGTTTCCCACTGGCTGTTGCCCTTAATTTTGCGACCATCTTCAGCGCCCCGGCATAGCTTTGATTCTCATCCATGGGGGAGGTCCTGAAAAGCATGGGGGGGTATTCCTGTTTTTTTATGTTGTTATAGGGAGAATAACTCAGGATGTATTCAAATTCCTGCCGGTTTGCAGGGTTGCCGAATTCACGCCATTCATTCCGTGTGTTATTCTGATGGATCGAATCCAGGAGATCGGTAAGGAGGTCAACACAGGGCATCATCAGCAGGGCGGCCTTAAACAGCTCCGGGCGTTCATTCACCGCAGCGCCAATGACAATTCCACCTGCGCTGCTGCCAACGGCCGTGATCATGCCTTTTGATGTAAAGCCCTCTTTGATGAGAAATTCTGCGCTGGCGATATAGTCGGCAATAGCATTCTTTTTCCTGAGCAGCTTTCCGCTTTCCCACCATTTGTTTCCAAGCTCACCTCCGCCGCGTACATGCGCCGTTGCAATGAAAAAACCACGGTCAAGCAGGCTGATAAGGTCTGCGCTGAACCCGGTATGATCGGAGAAACCGTAACTTCCGTAGCCTTCAAGATAAAGAGGGTTAAGGCCGTCACTTCTTTTCAGCCCGTTTTTATGGAGGACAGATAAAGGGATCAGTGTTCCGTCAGCAGATTTAGCCCATAGCAGTTCGGCGATATAATCTTCTTTCCTGTAATCCTTAATGGCAGGCCTCCTCAGCATGGTCAGTTTCCGGCTGTTGATGTCATAATTGTAGGCAGTGAGGGGGGTAAGTAAACTTGAAAATGAGAATGCGACCTTTCCCTTTGATCGGTCAAAGTACAGGAAATCCATCTGACCGTCAGGTTCCTTAAATGTGATCTGGTTGTCTTTTCCCCTCGTTTCAAGGTCGATAAGCCTCAGGCGGGAATAAAGGTTTTTTGTTTCAAAAAGCAGGAGGAACTTCTGGTCGATTATGGTGTAGCTGTTAATACAAAGGCTGTCACTGCCTTCAAGGATCGTTGTCCAGTTCACTGACCGGGTTGTGTTGACCGGCACTTTATAAAGGCTGCGGTTTCCGTTACATGGCCCTGACAGGATCATGAAAAAACCGGAACCGAAATGATCTGCAAAGTAACGGCGCCCCTGGACCAGCGGATCGATAAGGACTGGCTTCAGCGTTGACAGGTCCGCAGGAATAAAGGAATACTCCGTCGATTCATTATTGAAAGATGAAATGAACAGGTATTTGCCGGAAGTGGAACGTTCAACTTCAGTGAAAAGGCTGTTCCGTTTTTCTGAATAAATGATAATATCCTGGCCGGCTGGTGTATTGATTTTGTGAAGCAGGATATCCTTGCTTTCTTTTGCATAAACGACTGCTCTTCCATCCTGAGAAAATACAGCTGAAGTCACCGGTGTGATGATGCTGTCAATAATGGTTTTGTTTGTATTGGAACGGATGATCAGCCGGCTGTTGTCCCCGTCGGTTGTGTAATAATAGAGAAAGGCTGACTGATCCGGGGAGATGACAAGTTCGTCCAGGCTGAAATTTCCGGATCCTTTCGCAAGATCATTTTCATCAAGCAGCAGCTCTTCTGCTGCGTTTTCATTGTTTTGTTTACGGTAATGTACGGCAAAATCCTTTCCGGCAGGTATTCTCTTATAGTAAAAAAAATCTCCTTCCAGAACAGGGACAGAACCCTGGCGGTTATAATAATCGAACCACTCTTCAAGTTCTTTGTGCAGTTTGTCCCTAAATTTGGATATATGCCTGAAATAGTGATCCGAATAGGCGTTTTCTGCCCCGATGTGCGCAATGGTCCTGTCATCTTTCGGATTCTCCAGGTATTTATAGGGATCGTCGATACTGACCCCATGAATCACCGTCTGGGATGCTACCCGTGGTGCAACCGGCGCATTCGGTCCGTTGCAGGATGTGAGAACAGTAATCAACAACACTAAATACATCCACCAATTTCGCCATTTCGCCATTTTGCTATTTCTTATATTTCACAACAAATATTGTTGCAATTGAAGCCGTTGCCATACTCACGCCGCCGATGATCATGGCGTTCATAGGATTGTTTCCGAAAAACGTTTCAATGATCTTGCCAAGGAAGCCGGATGCGATAACCTGCGGAAATACAATAAAAAGGTTGAACATGCCCATCATGACACCCACCTTGTCTTTTGGCAGGGCAGGGGTGAGCATGGCGTAGGGCATGGAAAGGATGCTTGCCCAGGCAATGCCTACACCGGTCATGGAAAACAGGAGTCCGAATTTGCTGTTCATGAACGGGATCGTAAGCAGTCCGATGGCGCCGATAGCGAGGCAAAGGGAATGCATAAGTTTTGGGCCGGTGAGCCTGGTAACCCTGAGAAGTACAAACGAGAAAGCAAAACACACAGCGTTGTACATGGCGAAGCAGAATCCGGCCCAGGAGCCGGAGGCTTCCATTTCCACTGTACCTGGTTGTGCATGGAAAATTCCGATAGCTATGGACGGCGAGAAATAGACCCACATGCAGAACATCCCGATCCATGTGAAGAACTGAACGAGGCCCAGTTCCCACATCCGGCGGGGTAAATGTCCGAAAAGGCTGAAAATATCTCCCAGCCCAAGGGTCCAGTCAAATTTCCTTGAACGGATTGCCTCAAGTTCTTCCGCTTCAGGAGGGATTTCCTTTGTGGAAAAAACGGTCCAGAGAACTGCGCCTATGAAGGCAACCGCTCCGATGTAAAAAGATATTGTAACAGAGGCCGGGATATGACCCTTTCCGGCACCTTCTGAAGTAATGCCAAACCAGTTGGTCATCATCCAGGGCAGGGCAGATGCGATAGTGCCGCCCAACCCGATGAAGAGTGACTGAATTGCAAATCCCTGTGAACTTTGTTCTTCCGGGAGATTATCGGCAACAAGCGCCCTGAAAGGCTGCATGCTGGCATTGATGGTGCCGTCGAGCACCCAGAGAAGGCCTGCAGCAACCCAGACTGAGGGTGAGTTCGGCATGAAAATAAGGGCAAGTGAAGCGAGAACGGCGCCACCCAGGATGAACGGACGCCGACGTCCCAGCCTTGTCCATGTCCGGTCGCTGGCCTGGCCGATCAGGGGCTGTATCAGAACTCCGGTCACCGGTGCCGCCAGCCAGAGAATGGCAATCTGGCCTGCATTGGCTCCCAGGTAAGAATAAATGGCACTCATGTTGGCCATTTGCAAACCCCATCCGAACTGAATGCCCAGAAAACCAAAACTCATATTCCAGATCTGCCAGAAGGAAAGCGCCGGTTTTGAATTCAGGAACGTTCTCTCATTATTCATCATGGTCAACTGCGGTTTAGATGTTCATCATAATCACCGCTGCTATAACAGCCAGGACAATAGGAGTGATTATCAGCACTTTTACCCGGTCGCGCCGGATGAAACTGTTGCATTCATCAATTCCTGCGAGGGACAGCGTATCGCCTGGCCGGTATTCCAGTGCCCGCTTTAGTTCTTCCCTTGATGAACGGAACAGGTCGATCTTTTTGAAGTCGGCAGCACGGCGTGTATGCTCCTGGTACTTGATTTCCTCATGGCTGAGGGTTGCTGTAGTTTCTTCGTGGTGTGACATGGTGGGTCGTTTAAAAAAAAATGGGTTTTGAAATCATTCAAAACCCAAAAGTAATAAAATCCCGGCTAAATTCCAGCGGGAATTATCTTAGTGAATCTTATAGGAAAGGCCGATGCCGAGGTTCTCCTTAAACTGGGTTCTCGGACCTGTTCTTCCTTTAAGGTCTGTGATGTTGATGTCATCATCATAAATGAGGGCGGTAGAGATGGTCGTTGCCCACCATTTCGTTACTTTCATAGTAAGAAGCAGGTACCAGTTCACGTCGATATTGCCGAAATTTTTAAGGTAATTGCTGTAAAAATCAACCGTCGAAGTAAGGTTTATGTTTTTTGCAAGATCCTGGTTCAGGGATGCACGGACATAAGCGCCCAGTTCATACTTGAAGTTTTGTCCTGAATCCACTCCAAAGGCTGCATCATGCGCCAGTTTTCCATCGGAGACAAAGGTACAGCGTGAAGTGAGGGGGGAAATGAACACTCCGAAGGAAGCCGCCGGTTTCCAGGAGAAACCAAGTCCGCCGATCAGATACCCGGGTGCCATAAATTTGGAAATGTAGTTGCTGTCGTCCGGGTAATTAAATCCTTTCCCGAACTGTGTCTTGAAATTGGCCAGAACACTGAAATCCCAATGCTTTGATATTCCGTAGCCATACACGGTTGTGAATTCGATACGGTCATCCGTTTTGCGCATCTGCTCCTGGGCACTTCCGATCGCATTAAAGTTGAAGCCATATGTAAGGTCCAGGTTGTTGGTCCATGAATGGTGGCCTTTTTTATAATCTGCATGAAAATTGATCAGCCCTGTAAAACCGATTGAACTCTCACCACCGGCTGCCCAGTTACTGAAGTAGGCCTGGTTGAGTGAAAGAGATCCAAATCCACCTAATTTCCAGGGCTTCACGGTATCCGGAGTTGCCTCAATATGTTTCATGTTTTTTGCCAGTTTGCTGATGGTGTCCTGTCCGAAACCAAAAGTTGAAATGACCAGGCAAAAGCAAAAAATTGTAAATTTTCTCATTATTTTTATCAGATTAGAGTTAAACATATTCGCTATTTCGCTATTTCTTAAGGAGGTCCCTTATCTCAGCCAGCAATTCCTGCTCTTTTGTGGGTACAGGGGGAGGAGCCGGTGCTTCTTCCTTTTTCTTGCTGATTTTATTCATGCCTTTCACCATCATAAAGATCGCAAAAGCGATAATGGTAAAGTCAACCAGTGTCTGGATGAAATTTCCGATTTTAATAGCAACTGCTTCCTTGATGACTTTTCCTGTCGCGGGATCAGTAACAGCATCCTTCATCATGATCTTGATGTCGGTAAAACTTAAACCGCCGATGAGAACTCCTATCGGGGGCATGATGACATCACTCACCAGGGAGGCGATGATCTTTCCGAATGCGGCTCCGATAATGATACCAACCGCCATGTCGACTACATTGCCTTTCATGGCAAATTCCTTGAATTCCTTTAGCATACTCATATTCAAATGTATTTAATTTGTTTGGCAAAAATAGTTATCAGATAGAATTATTCCAAATAAATAAGAGAAAAATGTAGAAATATCCGGGTTTCAGCCCTGCTAAACGCCTGATTGTTTGTGCGTGGACCTGTATTCTTACTGGTTGAATCTTCGGGTAAAACTCATAATGTATCGTATTCGAATAAAAGAGAGCAT
>Ga0209697_10001371_pt1 | contig 37850 bp, 30 predicted proteins | sample AliMusrvi5mmetaG_FD_184115 | JGI IMG/M metagenome (GOLD analysis project Ga0209697, IMG submission 184115) | Freshwater lake bacterial and archeal communities from Alinen Mustajarvi, Finland, to study Microbial Dark Matter (Phase II) - Alinen... | ecosystem: Environmental > Aquatic > Freshwater... | reverse complement strand
ATTACATCGGCTCCACCAACAATCTCTTGCGCCGTTTTCACGAACACCAACACAATCAGGAAGTTGCCACAAAAAACCACGGCCCGTGGGACATGGTCCATTGGGAATCATTCCCCTCTCACAAAGATGCCCTGGCAAGAGAACGCTACTTCAAATCCGGCGCTGGATACCGCTGGAGAGTCCACCACTGCGCCGCCTGGTTTAACACGGCCCCCCCTCGCTAGGGGGGGCAGACCGCGGGTTCGAATCCCGTCGACCCCGCCAAACGGCTGAAGATATGAACGTCAATGTTTTTCACCTATATCCTCTATAATCTGAAAAATAGAAAGTATTACATCGGCTCCACCAACAATCTCTTGCGCCGTTTTCACGAACACCAACACAATCAGGAAGTTGCCACAAAAAACCACGGCCCGTGGGACATGGTCCATTGGGAATCATTCCCCTCTCACAAAGAAGCCCTTGCACGAGAACACTACTTTAAATCCGGCGCCGGATACCGCTGGAGAATAAACCATTCTGCCGACTGGTTTAACTCAGCCCCTCCTCGCTAACCGCGGGTTCGAATCCCGTAGACGGGAACCTCTCACAGGGTAAAACATAACGACAGCATAGTCGATTCCGCCAACAAATTGGAAACCAGTCTGTCGTTAAGGCTGGTTTTTTATTTTCTTATGGCCGGGCCAATAAAAATACCGCTTTTAAAGCGGTATTTTTATTTATCTTGAACATCCGTACAGATGTTAAGGCGCAGGGGGCGGCTTGGGAGCTTCGCAGCAGTGCTTTACCAGCGCGAGCAGTTCCGTCAGTTCGAAGGGTTTGGGCAGATAAGCGTCGGCGCCGCTCTTCTTCGTTTTTTCTATCAGGCCGACGTGCACCGTAGAGATCAGAATAATGGGGATATGCTTCATCTTCTCGTCGTTCTTGAGGATCAGGGCCACCTCGTCGCCGTTTATCACCGGAAGTCCCACATCGAGGATGATGAGGTCGGGCATGATCTGGGACGCCATGGCCAGCGCCTCTCCGCCGTTCTTGCCGCCGAATACCTCATAGCCTCTTTTCTTCAGGCCGTGCGACACCAGCTGCAGCAGGTCCGGTTCGTCGTCGATAAGCAAGATCTTACATGCCATTGTCAGCCTCCGGCGTTACGGGCAATGTGAACTGAAAGACGGAGCCTTTGCCCGGTTCCGACTCCGCCCAGATCTTCCCGTTATGGGCCAAGATTATTTCTTTGGAGATGGCCAGCCCCAGGCCGGTGCCGCCGATCTTCCTGTTGCCGCCGCTGCCAAGCTGCTCGAAGGCCTGAAAAAGCCTGGGCAGGTCTTCGGCCTTAATACCGACGCCGGTGTCCCTGACCGAAACATGCAGCATTTTATTCTCATAACCGGCGTTAACGGTTATCGTTCCTTTTTCCGTATGAGCTATCGCGTTGCTGAGCAGGTTCGTAAGCACCTGGGTGATCTTGTCATTATCGAACTTCGCCCGGGGAATATCGTCGCTTATTTCCGATTCTAAATTCAGCCCCTTATTTTTAGCCAGAAGGCTCATGGACCTGACCGTCGTCTGGATCACATCGTCGATATCGTTCTCCTGCATCTCGAAGGTCATTTTTCCGGCCGCCATTTTCTGAAAATCCAGCACATCGTTTATCAGGCGGCCAAGCCGGTCGGCGCTGTCGCGCACGAGTTCCAGCAGGCTCTTATGTTCCGGGCTCAGGCCGCCCGCCGCGTCTTCCAGAATAAGGCTTACGCCCAGCGTGATGGAGCTCATCGGGCTTCTCAGCTCATGGGAGACCATGGAAGCGAACTTTGATTTGGTTTCTGCGGTCTCCTTTAAAGCCTCGTCGGCGCGCCTTCTCATCAGCGCGGTGCCGACCTGGGACGCAAGGCCTTCGAGGAACGCTATCAGCTCGGGCGTGAAACATCCTTTCCGATGGTCGTCAAGATGGAGCAGGCCTATAATGCTGTTCTCGTCCCGGATCGGGACCAGCGCCATGGAGGCGTAGCCGTGATGCATGCAGTTATTGCGCGGATGATAGCGCGGGTCCTTTTCGGGAGGCAGGTCGAGCAGCGGGAAGGAATCGTTCGTCCAGAAGCTTCCTCCGCGGGTGAAGAAAGGACTGGAGGGATCGGTCTTGCCGGAAATGACCAGGCCGCAGGTGCATTCCAGTTTCACCTTGCCGTCCTTGTCCCGGCAAATGGAGCCTTCGGAATCGCGTTCGATCAGCGTGTTTTCCGTCCGCAGGAAATCCTCCGGGAAACCCTCCTGGGCCGCGTACGGGAAATCTTCTCCGTCCTGCATGCGGATGCCCACGGCGTCCAGCCCGGTCCGCTTCTTTATTATGGCGACCACATGCTGTAAGGAATCTTTAAGCTCCCCGGCGTCGTTGAGGGCCTGCATGGTTTCCAGACCCATTTCCCTATATGACTCCGCCTGCTTCAAAGAGGTGATATCCCAATTGGTGCCGATCATGCTAAGCGGTTTGCCCGAGCCGTCGCGCTGCACTACGGCGAGAGCTTTGATATTGTGGACAGAACCGTCCGGCCAGATAACTCGGAATTCCGTATTAAAATCCTTTTCGCCGCGTATCGCCGCCTGAATTTCGGCGTTGCACCGCGCCCTGTCGTCAGGATGGAGGCCTTCCTGCCAAGACTCGTACACACCGCCGAATTTATCCTTCGTAATTCCGTAGAGCGCGTACATCTGGTCGTCCCACAATACGGTATTGTTGATAACATCGTAGTCCCAGATGCCCACTCCTCCGGCGCGCGCGGCCAATGTCTGGCGGGCAGCCGTTTGTTTCAGTTCATCCTGGGCGCGCTTGCGCTCGGTAACATCCATGGAAAAGCCGATAATCCCGATGATGGCTCCCGTTGGATCGCGGAAGGGGAATTTATCCGTCTGGACCCAGAGCTCACCCGCCGGAGTTTTCATCCGTTCTACGATATCTAATTTTGAATTGCCGGAAGCCAGCACTTCTTTGTCGTCCTGCCAGTAAAGCTCCGCGGTTTCAGGCGGATAGATGTCCTTCATGGACTTCCCTTCCATCTCCACGACCGTCATGCCGCAGGCTGCGGCAAGCGCTTTATTCACGCGTATAAAGTGGTTCTCTTTATCCTTGTAAAAGATCATCGTCGGAGTGGAGTCCAGCATGGTCTGAAGCTGATTATTCAGGTCCAGGATCTGCGCTTCATCTTTCTTGTGCGCGGAAATATCTCTGGCGGTGCCTTCGATACCTTTGATCTCGCCGGCTTCATCCTTCAAAGGCACAGCGCTGGAAGTGTGCCATTTCCAGGTTCCGTCGGCGTGCCGCACGCGATACTCTATGCCTTCCTGCCGCTGCGCCGTACCGACGACTTTTTGCAGCCAAGCCAGACAGCGCGGCATATCGTCCGGATGGACGAATTCCTTAAAGGACCGCCCTGTCACCTGATCCATACGATGGCCCAGAAGCGCTGTCCAGGAAGGTGAAACGAAAGTGAATATGCCGTCTGCGGTCAGCGTATAAATGATGTCGTAGCTGCTCTCGATCAGGCGGCGGTATTTTTCTTCGCTCTCCTTCAGCAGCTTGCGGCGGAGATAATCCTCGCTCACGTCGCGGAAAACAAGCACGGCCCCGATAACCGCTCCGGCGGCGTCGTGGATCGGCGCGCAACTGTCGGCGATCTGGCGTTCGGTCCCGTCGCGTGCGATCAGCACTGTATGATTGGCCAGCCCGATTATCCTGTCCTCGTGCAGCGCGCGCAGGACGGGGATTTCTGATGCCTGCCGGGTCCCGGCGTTTAGAATATTGAAGATCTCGGCGATAGGCCGTCCGATGGCCTCGCCGGAGCTCCAGCCGGTCAGCCGTTCCGCCACTACGTTAAGGCTGGTAACATTTCCCGCTGTGTCGCAGGAGACGACTCCGTCGCCGATCGAGCGCAGCGTGGCCGACAGGAACTGTTCGCTCTTCTGCAGCGCCTCGGAGGAACGGAGCAAGGTCCTGAAATGGCTCTTCGAGCGGCGCTGCCAGAGCATAAAGCCGAACACGCCCGCCATAGCCACTATGCTCATCAGCAGCGTCATGAGCATACCCGCGCGCAGTTTCCAATTGGCGAAGATCTCGGAGGTGTCCACTTTGGCGATCAGGAACCAGGGAGAATCGGGGATCGGCTGAAGGACCGAGAGCACTGCGGCGCCGCGGTAGTCTTTGCCTTCTACCAGGCCTTTACGGCCAAGCGCCGCCATCACCGCCGGCACCTCTTTTCTGGTCAGCGGGACGCGTAATTTCAGCGCCGTTCCGGACTTATAGCGCAGTTCGTTAAGATAGAGAACGCTGTCGCCATCGCGCCTGACGAGCAGCGTTTCGGCCGTCTCGCTCTGCACGGGCCAGGACCGTATAAGCGGGTAAAGGAACTGTCCCGCGTCGCCGAGCATAATGACAGCGCCGATAGGCGCCTGGCCCCTTGCGCCGCCGTGAAAGAGCGGAGCGGCCACGCCGAAACAAACCTTTGTGCCGGTACCGCAGGAGTGCAGGTCTATATGCACAGGCTTGCGGCCCCGCAGGGCTGAGGCCAGGGCGGACCTCTCCGCCGAATTCACCACCGACCCCGTATTTTCGGACAGGCTCAGGCGCACACGCCCTTCCGGGTCCACCAGCATAATGTTGAGATAATCCAGATTCGATATGGAGAAGCGCAGAAAATCGCGCATATCGTCAAGGACGACCGATTTAGGATCGGCCAGCAATGCGGCGGCCTGCCGGTTAAAAAAATGATTATCGGACAGCTGCGCTACATCCCTCAACCTGTCTTCACGCCACGACACGATCTCACTCATCTTCAGGCTGGCGATAGAATTGAGCTGCTCCTCGATCCCTTGCCGGATCAGCTGCTTCTGCTCGCTGTAAAACAGATCTCCGCCGACCAGCACGACCAGCACCAGTAAAGACGGGAACGCTAAGGGAAGCAGGCTCCGCAGCCCCGGCTTAAGACCGGCGTCAGCCGGTTCGTCCCCGCCGCTTGGATAGCCGGAGCGGGCCATGGAAAATAGCGCAACGACGCCGATCAGCAGCACGAGCAGCAGTCCGACCGGCAGGGCCGTGCGCAACGTTATGCTCAATTTCCAGTCCCGGGCGTTAATGTCCATGCCCAGCACCGCTATCACTGCTCCGGTTTTCGGATCGGAGATAGGGACCAGCCCGGATACCCAGACGCCCCAGCGGTCGACAAGCGGACCTTCGACGGTCTCCGTCCTGGTATCGAACACGCGGCGTAAATCTTCCGAAACCTCCCCGTAGACCTGGCCGGGCGGGGAATAATCGTTCGAGCCGGACTGTTCGCTGTCGACGAAGAAAAAAACCTTCCCCTCGGCCGTGCGGCCGGTCAGATAGAGAAAACGGCATTCGGGATCGGCGGAACGAACGGCCATCAGCTGTTCTTTGAGCCGTTTGTAATCGGGGGAGTTCAGATCGGCTTCGGTTCCGGTCAGCTTCTTGATCCTGTCGGTATTCACCGAGCGCGCCACCAGCCGGGCCTGCTGCAGCAGATCGGCGCGCATTTCGCGGTCGGCCCGCGCCGCAAGCCACCAGATGAACAGCGCTCCGGCGATCAGCGACAGCACTGCCACGCCGATCATCCGCAGTCCGGTTGAGCTGTTCAGACCCGCAGTTTGTTTTTCGCTCATTAGTTTCAGATCGCTTCCGTTCCCCTGGGCCTTCCGCGTCACTTCTATGATACAAAAAAAGAAAGATTTATTTCCTTATATAATGGCAGGTGTAGCCCCCGGGATGTTTCCTGAGGTAATCCTGGTGATATTCCTCGGCAGGCCAGAACTTTTTGAACTGGGCTATTTCGGTAGTTATCGGACGTCTCCACAGACCGGAGGACTGCGCCCTTTTTACCGCGGCCTCCGCCCCGGTCTTTTGGGACGGGGTCCGGCAAAAAATAGCCGAGCGGTACTGCGCGCCGATATCATTACCCTGGCGGCCGGGGGTCGTCGGGTCGTGCATCTTAAAGAACAGATCGAGCAAGGCCCCGTAGGGAAGCTTCTCGGGATCGAATATGATCTCCACGGCCTCGGCATGGCCGGTCCCGCCGGCCTTCACATCCTCATACTTGGGGTTTTCAAGGTCCCCGCCGGTATAACCCGCCTCGGTCCGTATCACTCCCGGAATTCCGCGTATTATTTCTTCCATCCCCCAGAAACAGCCGCCGGCCAGGGTCGCCGTCTCATATTTATTATCGGCAACTGACATAACGATCTCCTTTCCTGGCGCCTGCCGGAGTGCCGCGCGAACCGTTCTTTGACCTGTAAAACGAAAAAAACCTTTTATCCGGCATAGCCCCTATTTACAAATTAACACCCTAATCCATGCGAACTTCCCTGCATTCACCGCAGGGTTGAGCCAAGCGAAACAATTCAACCGTATCTAACAGGTCGCAGAGTTTTTATAACGGAGAATAATGCATTTTATATCTCAAGTTCTTCTTGATCACCGGATTGTGCTTCGCACCCTGCGTACACTGCAGTGTCGCTCGGCTCCACTCTGCGCCTCTGCGCTGAAATAGAAAAAATTATATTTCACAGCGAAAAGAGCTCGGAGTGTATCCTGGTCTTAGAGACCCCCAGGCCTGTGAGCGCGGCCGTAACGGCTTCCATCATCGCGGGAGGACCGCACAGGAAGGTATCGCGCTCGGCAAAATCGGGGGCCAGACGCTTTATACGGTCGGCGTCGATATGCCCTTTCTCGCCTTCCCAGGCGCGATCGGCGCTGAGGACGTGATGCACCGTAAAACCGCCCGGTTCCTCCAGCTCGCGCAATTCCCGCCTGAAAACGATATCTTTCTGAGAGCGGTTAGCGTAGAGCAGAACACAGTCCTTGCCGGAAGCGCGGAGCCGCTCCCCGAGGGAGCGCAGAGGGGTAATGCCGATGCCGCCGGCGATGAGGAGCGCTTTGTCGCCCAGACATTTCTTTTCCGTAAAAACGCCGTACGGCCCGTCTATGATGACCGGGGCGCCGGGCTTTAACGACGTATGCACCGAAGTTGTGAAATCGCCGGATCTTTTTATGCTGAAGCGCAGGTATTTCCCGTCGGGCGGCCTCGAAATGGAAAAGGGATGGGCCTGGAATTTAAAACCGGGAGACCAGAAGCGCAGCAGGGCGAACTGGCCCGCTTCGGCGGGCAGTGAAGCCAGATCGCGCCCGGTTATCCAGATAGACTCCACCTCCGTTGTCTCCGGCACGATCTTCTCGACCACGAATCTGCATCTGTTATAGTTCCAAAGCGGTTTCAAAACACGGCCCCAGGCCAGGTTGCCCAGGGCGAAAGCGTAAAGCGCGTACCAGGTCCGGGCGAAATACGGGAGTTCAATGGAAAGGTCCCTGCCATGTTCGAACTGGTGGCCGATCGAAAGCGCCAGGCCGAGATAGACCGCCAAATGTGTGCTGTGCCAGGTCTCGTAGCCGAGGCGGCGGCGCGTGAAAGGCAGCGACAGGATCACGGCCATGATTATAAGGAACTCTCCGCAGGCCGCCGCCGGCACGTCCTCCCAGCGGAGCACCGACAAATACTGCGCTATAAAGCCGTTGCCGGTCTGAAGCGCGTGATACCACACGACCAGCGGCGGGTGCACGAGCAGCGCGAAAGGGATAATGAGCCCCGCCAGATGATGGTATCGGGTGAGGCGATCCAGGCCGAAGAGCGGCTCAAGCCAGGCCGCGCGGGAGATAAGCAGAAGCTGCCCCATCACGCCCAGGGCCGCCACGATCCCGGCCAGCCGGCCGAAGGCTATTATGAGCCCGATCCTGTCGGCGAAAAAACTTCCGGCGGGCCCGGTACTGTTGTCGAAATACCACAGCCCCAGGGCCGCAACGGCCCCGACAGGAAAAGCTGCAAGAAGGATCTTTTTCATAGCCGGTTTAGTTAAATCACCGCACTTAATACTGACTTAAGCCACAATAAGGCACAAAAATCATATGGATGGGCAGGATCTAGAGGCTAAAGCCGGAACCTAAACACAAAGTTCACAAAGCTAATAAACAGAAAGTTCACGAAGTTAATGCCGGAAACTTTGTGTTCTTTCCGTTCGGCACTTTGTGACCTTAGTGGTTATTCCGTAAATTAAACTAAAGATCCTAAATCCTGTCCATCCTGTATATCCATGTCGAATTCCCCCGGCTTAAGTTTTCGGGGTCAAATGAACTGAACTATTCTACTTCCGTGAACTGCTCTCTGGGCTGGGAGCAGACTGGACAGGCCTTGATGTTAAGGTCCATCGTAGTGTAGCCGCAGGTCTGGCAGACGAGGAATTTTTTCTTAACCTTCCAGTCCTTAAGGCTTGCCAGCGCCATGGCGAAGTACTTCGAGTGCATTTTTTTCGCGGCCAGCGCGCCTTTGAAGCTGTACATGGCCTGCATGTTCTTGTCGGCCTCGGCCTTCTTCAGGAATGCGGGATACATCGTCTTGCTTTCGTAATTCTCGCCTTTAAGGGCCTCTTTAAGGTTCTCGCGGGTGGACTTTACGACGGGAGTTTCAAGGTCCGCTTTGGCCGCCGCGCCCAGAGCCTCTATGGCCTTGGCGTGCTTGGCCGCATGGATGCTTTCGGAAAGGGCCGCAGCTTTGAACAGTCCGGCCGCGCCAAGATAGCCTTCGGTTTCCGCTTTCGCGGCAAAAGCCTCGTAGCGGGCCTTCGCGTTGGATTCTCCGTTATAGGCCGTCTGCAGATTTTCGAGCGTCGTGGCCTCGGGCTTGGCCGGCGCTTTAGTTCCGGCGGCGGCGGTCCCGGCCAGCAAGGCCGCGACCGCGGCGCAAAGCGATAAACATTTTATTTTTGTCATCAGATCCTCCATATTACAATATAGACCGCTAATATTATATAACTCTTCGCACCGAAAACGATACCGCTTTCCCCCGAAGCGGAAACGACATTTTTACAGGACAGACATCAGAACAACTCTGCCGCGACGTCGCCGTCGAACCCCGCTTCCAGCTTATAGCCGTGCTTTAATAAGCTGACCTTTTTCGTAGGAAGCTCCGTTGCCGGCATCAGGGAATTCAGCAAGGCCGGATAGTCGGTTTCCATCCCGTCGACGCCCAGGTCTATCATGCGCAGCATGGTTTCGGGATCCAGAACCGTGAACACAAAGACGAAAATTCCGGCGTTGTGCGCCGCCTTAACGAATTCTTTGGTAATAGCACTGACGCTAAGATCGATGTCAAAGCCGGCGATCCCGTCCTTTTTCAGCGCGGCATAAGCTTCAGGGCCGCGGTTTTCCGGCATGGCTCCCGACCAGATCATAGGGGCACCCGGCACATTGTCCTTGAAATCCTGGGCCACCTGCAGTGTCGAATTCTGTGTTATAAAGACGGCATCGGGGGCGGCCCCGGCCTTCTTCATCGCTTGTTTGATAGCGTAACCGGTATTGTAGCCTTTGACCTCCAGCAGAAGTTTGCCGCGGCCTTTGGCGGCCAGCAGCGCCTCTTCGAGCGTGGGGACGCGCTCGTCCGCGTAGCGGAGGTCATACCAGGAGCCGGCGTCAAGCTCTTTCAGTTCCGAGAGGGATTTTTCGGACACCAGGCCGGCGCCGTCGGTAGTGCGTCTGACATCCTCATCATGCATAAGCACCAATGTGCCGTCCGCCGAAGGCCGCACGTCCACCTCTACTATATCCGCTCCGGCGTCGAAGGCCTGCCTGATGCCGGCGAGCGTATTCTCCGGGTTATTACCGGCATCGGCCCTGTGGCCTATTACACGGACCCGCTTTGACGCTTTAAGCTGGGTAGCGGAAGCGGCAAAGCCGGGAACATCCGCCCCCATTCCGGAGGGTCCGCCCAGCGCGGCCAGCTCTTTCAACGTCATGATGCGGTCGGTATACATCAGGCTGGTTATAAAACCCCGGCCGGTCTCTCCGTCGTTATCGGTAAAAAGATAAAAGGCGGGGTCCAGCGCCCAGCGGCAGCGCGCGCCCGTTCCGGGGGTGTACTGGCCGCCGACAAAACGGCCGTCAATAAATTTATTTATCTTCCCGGTGCCGCCGGGCCCCATGGCGCACTGCACGGACCAGGCCAGCCGGTGCCAGGCGCCCGTGCTGACAACACCGTTATAGATATCCGCCACGCCCAAACCGCCTCCGGGCTTGTTCACCACGAAAAGTTCCGCATCGTCGTTGTTGCCCGCGTCCGTCTGATACAGGCTCATGTAAGACTCCGGACCGTCCTTCGGCAGCAGCAGGTCCATGACCAGCGTATAATTCGAGACAAAGCCGTCCCTGGCGAAAACGCCGTTGGGCGGGCTGTTATGGGTCACGCTGTAGCCCTGTCCGGAGGAGGTGGCCGGGAACGCCATAACGCGGACGTCTATGCCGTTCACCGACGGGAGGTTGCGTTTGGAGGCTCTGATGAACGCCGTCGTTTTGCGCCCCCAGCCGGTACCCAGGGGGTCGCGGTAGCCGAGCTTCGCCGTGCCGGTCGAGGCGGTCAGCGGATCGAAAGGGTCGGTAAAATTCCACACCGTGGGGCCGGAGGGCGGGACGTACGGCTTAGCCGGCATATGAGCGCAGCCGGAAAGCAGGAGGGCCGCCGCCGCTGTAAGGAGCCATTTTTTGTCCGGCATAATGTTCAATTATAACACAATAATCAGCCGACTTCTAACGCTCCCAAACAATCAGATAAAACTGATTTTTTGGGACCTTAGGAATTAATTTGCCTGCGGCAGTTTCAGGATTTGACGCGAAATGGAGTTTCACCAAGTCCCAAATCCTCCTTTACCGGAGGATTTGGGAACGCCGATACCCGCCGAAACACGTTCCAAATTTATTATAATAGATGCTTTAACAGTCGCAACCCTTCAGGAGATATTTAAAATGAACATCCGTACCTTGGCTCTCATATCAGCGGCGGTTTTGGCCTCCTCCTGCGCTCCTACAACGCAGCAGGCGGCCCCCGGTCAGCCGGAGCAGGCGGCCGTAACCCAGACACAGGAGATAAAAACTAACATGGATGCACTTAAAAACCCGGCTTTGGCCAACGAAACGGCTCCGGCCAAGTTCAAGGCAAAGTTCAAGACCACCAAAGGCGACTTCACGATAGAAGTCACCCGCGCCTGGGCGCCGATCGGCGCCGACAGGTTCTACAACCTCGTAAAGATCGGTTATTTCACCGATATCGCTTTCTTCCGCGTTATCTCGGGATTCATGGTGCAGTTCGGCATACACGGCGATCCCGCGATAAGCGCCAAATGGCGCGAAGCAGCCATCAAGGACGACAAGGTAGCGCAGTCTAACCTTAAAGGTTATGTGACCTACGCCATGGCCGGGCCCGATACGCGCACGACCCAGCTTTTCATAAACTACGGCGATAATTCACAGCTTGACGCCAGCGGTTTCTCCCCTTTCGGCAATGTCACCGAAGGGATGAACGTGGTGGAAAACATTTATTCCGGCTACGGCGAAGGCGCGCCTAACGGGATAGGTCCCGATCAGGGCCGCACCCAGATGCAGGGCAACAAGTATCTGAAGGCCGAGTACCCGAAGATGGACTACATCCTCAGCGCGGAACTGGCGAACTGACCCGTAAGTTTCAATTGAAGTCATAAAATCGCCGGGGTGAGCAGGATTTTTTTATTCCGGCCGTCTGATGTAGGGGAAACCGCAACGCGGTGTCCACCTGTGGGTAAATCCCCATGGAAGGGGTCCCGCCATAGGCCCTGATACGGCACTGGCCCCGCACTTTTTCCAAACGGGCCAAAGTGCGGGGCTGGCATAGCCTTGTCATTCCGGCGAAAGCCGGAATCCAGACCCCGGCGACAACTGGACACCGGCTTCCCCCCCAGTTTCACGGTGGGGGATGTCGCCGGTGCGACGAACCACTGAAGTTTTCAGGCTAATACGATATTGGTTTGACGCCATGCCACGGAGTGTCGCTTCGCTCCACACTGTGGTTTTCTCTGAGTTATATATTTTTTATTCGCGGATTTATTGCATCACCGGGTATTTCATAAGGAGCACTAATGGTCTGGTGGAACTTCTACTTCATCGTTAAAACCTGCCTGCACTTCACCGGCTATATGCACGCCGGATTCCTACTGAACCTCCTCCTGCTGCTGACAGTCGTCATCACGATACATGATTACTGGCCGCGGGCGGAACTGATACGCAGACTACGGCTTGCTGTCGCGCTGCCTCTGTCACTCGCGCTTTTCTACAGCGAAACCTGGCTGCCTCCCGTGGGCACCGTATATAGATTCTTTGCCGACCCCGCAACCCGCCCGTCGGCCGGCTATGTCTGGCAATTCTTCCTGAACAGCCTTAACCCCTGGATGCTTGGCGGAGCGGCGCTGATACTGGCCGTCTTATGGCTGGCGGATAAAAAACTGATCCGCCTGTCCGCGCTCAACTTCGTATTGCTGGGCGCGATAGCCGCGAACAACCTGAACAGCCCCACCATAGACACCCTGGACAGATTTTATGAAGCGGAGGCCAAGCGCGCGGTGCGCCTGGACCAGGGCGCCGGCAAGCCGGACTTTGACATCATTCTTATCCACGTCTGCTCGCTCTCCTGGGACGATCTGGCTAATTCCAAATTCGACGCCCGCCCTTTCTTTTCAAAATTCGATTACCTCTTCACCGACTTCAACAGCGCGACCTCGTACAGCAATCCTTCAGCCGCCAGGCTGCTGCGCGCCCCCTGCGGTCAGCTTCCGCACGACGCCATCTTCCGCAACGGCCCGCAGAACTGCTATCTGATGGCGGACCTGCGCCAGCGCGGCTACGAGACCTACACGGTCTTCAATCACGAGGGCAAATATGAAGACATGGCGAAATCGATGGTGAATTACAAGGCCGACCCTCTGTTCCCGATGCAGCTAGAGCCGGAAAAGCTGAGCTTCGACGACGCCCCCGTTTACAGCGACAAGGAAGCGCTTGAAACCTGGCTGACCGCCATTACTACGCAGACAGTCCCGGTAGCGCTGTACTACAACACGATAAGCCTGCATCAAGGGGGGCATTTCTCCAGTGCGCAGGTAGAACATCCCTGGGCCGAGGATCGCATTACGCGCTATAACGAGTTTTTGGACTCTCTGTGCACGGAACTTGACAGTTTCTTCGGCGACCTGGAGGCTTCCGGGCGAAAGGCTGTCGTCGTATTCGTCGCTGAGCACGGCGCGGCTCTCATAGGTTCCCGCCTGCAGGCCCCGGACCTGCGAGATATCCCGCTGCCGCCGCTGACGCTGGTCCCCATGGGAATAAAGATCTTCGGCCCCGGCTATAACGGCATGCCGGTCAAACAAGAACTTATAGACAAGCCGGTCAGCTATCTGGCGCTGGCCAAAACGCTGTCCGACCTGATGGAAACATCGCCTTACGAGAACAGGGAAGCCTCGACCAAAGCCGTGCTGTCCAACATACCGGAGACCCAGATGGTGGCGGAGAGCGCGAACGCCATCGTCATGAAGAACGCCTTGGGCTACAGCTACAAGCCCCGCGGCGGTAACTGGACGGACCTCCCGTCGGACATCGCCCCCAAATTCGACGGGAAGCGCTACATGTCCGAAGGCCCCGCAGTTAAAAACTAAAACAATTACCCGTGGTGGTTAGTTAACTTCCAGAACTATTGTTACCGTGCCGTTGTCCTTTGAGATGGCGGCTTCGGTCTTTTTAACGCTTTGGCCGGCGCTGACCTCTATTTCGTAATCGCCGTAAAAACCTCTGCCCCTAAATTCACCGTTTACGCCGGAGACGCCCGAAAGCTCCGTATGCCACTGTTTCAACAGCAGGTCCTCAAGGACGGAGGCCGCGGGTTTCTTTCTCCAGTCTTTCGCGTAAAGCGCCGGCAAAGGCTCCGAATGCACGCCTTCCCATAAGCTCCAAAGAGTGATGCCTTTCACGGCCGGGTGGCTGAACACCGCGATCATGAAATCGCGCAGATAATCGGCCTGGAGCGTTTCGTCGGCGGCCTCGATGTCGAGTTCCGTCGCGTACAGCGGTTTCCCCAGCTTTTCGAAGCGGTCAAGTATCGCTATCAGCCTTTCCGGCGGGGTGAGGTCCAGGCCGAAATGACATTGAAGGCCTATGCCGTCCAGCGGCGCCCCGTTCTTTAGAAGCGAGCTTATGAATTTTTCATAGGCCGAGTGCCTGGAGGAGTTGGCGCCCATATCGGATAATATTCCACTCTCGTTAACGTAAAGCTTGGCGGCAGGGTCCGAACGCCGCGCCAGTTTAAACCACGCCGCGGGTTCGGCCGGGCCGAGCAGGGAGAGAACTTCGGAGTTATCCAGCGGCTCGTTCAGCACGTCCCAATCCCTGACGCCGCCCTTATAATAGGATGTTTCCTCCGCGATATGCGAACGTATGGCCGCCCGCAACTTTTCGGGGTCGTCCTTCATCTTTTCCATGCCGGCCGGCATATGTTCCCAGCCGGGCCAGACCAGCGTATGTCCGCGCAGGCTTATCTTATTGGCTTTCAGCCAGGCGGCGGTCTTGTCCGCAGAAGTTTTGCTCTCCCCCGACCAGAAATACCACTTCAGATCGTTCTCTATCGTGGCGGTATTAAAAAGATTTAGAAAAAGCTTCCTATACCGCTCTCTGTCCTTATCCCGGCCGCCGGAATATAAGTACGTCGAATTTATCGCGCCGCCGAAACTGAACGCGTGACGCAGCAGCCGCACGCCGACCTTCGCGCCGGCCACGGGACGGCCTGAGGCGTCTCTGACCTCCACTTTTATTACGCCCTTGCGCGATCTTTCTATTCTTTCCAGGGCTTCGCCGCGCCAGGCCGCGCCGGGCTCCCGGCCTTCATAGCCGGCGGATGCGGAGCCGGCATAACCGGCTGTCGCGCCGCGATCGACAAATTCGAACCCGGCCAGTTCCACGGCCTGGGCGCCGAAACCGAAACGAAAATTCACATGCGCCTTTCCCGCCGGATATGTTCCGGCGGACCTGAACGAGGCCTCTACCGGACGCCACGTTACGCCGGCTTCGACCGGAAGGATTATGGATTTCTTATATTCCCCGCCGGCCTGTTCGAAAACGAGGTCCGCGCGCGCGGGCGCGGAAAAGAGCGGCCGGCGTATATAGAACCTGGCGGACAGGAGGTCGCCGGTCTTCACGTCGCTCGTCGTCGGCAGGCTGAGCTGCACATTATAGGGCCGGGGAACGGGCCCCGTAGACGTAATAAGAAGGTATTCTCCGAAAGGCAGGTACGGATCGCGTGATTTTCTAAGCGCCATCGCGCCGGCGCTCCCGCCGGAAAAGAAAGCCGGGGACCTGAAAGCGGCGGGATCCGCGGCGGCCCGGCCATGAAAAGGCGCGGGATGCCCGCCGCCGGGCGAGAAATAGTAGAGTATGGAAATTACCGCCGAGGCGGCGCAAAGCAGCAGGACGGATAATGCCGACAGGAACTCTACCGCCGTCCGTAGCGAAAATTTGCCGCCGTCCGCGGCGCTCATTTCTTCTTCAGATCCCAGCCGTAGTACCAGGTAAGATAAAGATTGAAGGTCCTTGTCGAGATGCGATCCTGCGGGAATCTCTGCCACAAATATTCCAACCCGATCTTCGCGGGGCTCTTGGAACATTCGACGCCGAGCGAGGGTCCGAACGCGTTATAATAGTTGCGGCTCTTTGTGCGCAGACGCCAGTTATAAGCCGCGTAGGTATCGAACATCCAGCCGCGCCCGACGGAGAACCAGTCCGCGCCCTGTTTAACCCAGCCCTGGGAGCCGGAGCCCTCGATCCCTTGCAGGTCATAGTTAAGTCTGCCCCAGCTCGAGAGCGGCAGCGCCTGCGGCGAATGCGGCTTCCCGCCTGATTTACCAGCCAGTATGTAGGAGTCGGTCGTATAATACCAGATGCCGAAGAGCGACGCGTAGTTGGAAGTCCTGGATGCCAGCGGGTAGTGCAGCCAGTTGTATTCTATTCCCAGGCTGGCCGGCCCCTTCTCGAGAGCCGCCATCAGTCCGGGGCCGTAGGCGGTGTAATAATGCTGGTTTTTGGTGCGCATGCGCCAGGAATATTCGGCATAAGTGTTCAGGTCCGCCCCTTTTGTGCGGAGCAGGGTCGCGCCCTGCCGCACCCAGCCCTCGGTGCCGGAGCCTTCCACGCCGTTGAAGTTCCTGGTGATGTCCCCGAACGTGGAGCCCGGATAGCCGAGCGGAGAGTAGGCCGAAGCCTGGCCGGGACGGAGCTGCGGCAGAAGCAGCAGAACCGAGAGAACCGCTATATAACGCGAGGTCTTATTTTCTTTTTTCATGTTTTATTTCCGGACTTGGTTAAGATTTCCCGCCTAATAGGCGCGACGGCAGCACCTTCTTAGGGCTCACGAAGTTTATCCCGTACCTGGCGTATTCCCCGTCCTCGGAGATCTTGCCGACGGGGGCCGCCAGCACCGACATATCTTTCCCTTCCGCCGTTTTCATGTAGATCCTGACCTTTCCCGGCAGAGACGCTCCGAAAGGGACGCGGACCGCCGCTCCGGTCAGGCTAAGGTTCTCTATCAGGCATTTGACGATCCTGCCGCGCACGATCATGGAGCAGCGGATCTCGGCCTTGTGGCGGACCATGCCCGCGCCCGGGGCCAGAACCGGCTTCTTGCGCCTCAGCGCCGTCACGGCGATATGGGACATCGCCCTGAAGGAATCGGTGAGCGGGCGTCTCACTTTATCCCAGGTGTCGGGGGCGCTGAACATCTGCAGTATTATCCCGCGGCGCGCGCTTTCCGTAAGGCCGCTGAAGCGCAGCGCAAGCCTGTCCCCCTTTCCCTTTATCCACACCGTGCGTATGACCGCGCACTCGTAGGCCTCGTCGTCCGAAACCTGCCCGCGGAAACGCAGGAACACCGCTCGAGGCACATCATGATGCGAGTTCAGCTGAACGAGAGCGCCCTCTTCGCTCAGGTCGATGGTTTCGCCTTCGGCTATTACGCCGTTCAAAAGGGCTTCGCAGGGAATGCGGCGGTCGAGCCGGTAGGAGGAGCGCGTCTGCGGGCGCTCCCGCGCCACTTCGATGGAAGCCGCGAGCAGCAGCAGATTGAAAAGCGCCCAGACGCCGCTAAGCATAAAAGAGTTGAGCGTCAGTCCCGTGGTCCCGATCGCGTAAACGCCCCTGATCAGCCCGGCGATGGTCAGGAGCATCAGTATGATATGCGGGAAGACCAGACGCCAGTGGAAAACTTCTTTTTGGGGGCTGGCGCCCCCGCCCTTCGGCGTAACGTTGAAAACGAGTTTTTCCGGGCGCAGCAGCGTGCCGATGATCGTGACTGAGAGCAGGAAGGAGGTTCCTACGTCATAGACGTCGGACCAGAAAGGGCTGCGGTATTCTCTGGCGACCAGCTGGAAAGCGAAGTGCGAGGTCACGTAATAAGGCAGGAAATACCACATCAGCGTGCGGATGTCGGCGACCAGGGGCGTAAAGGAGAAAAGCAGGAAGGACAGCGGCGCGGCCAGAAAAACCAGCCGGGGCAGCGCGACGAAGAAGTACTGGACGGAAGCCAGATAGTTAAGCCGCTGGATCAGATTCAGCCCGCGCTTGAACAACGGGTTATCGAGCATGAATAGCTGCACGCCGCCCCTGGTCCAGCGGTTGCGCTGCGTAAGGTAGGCGGCATAGCTTTCCGGGGAGAGCCCGCCGATCAGGATGCGGTTATAGCAGTACGAGATGTAGCCGCGCGCGTGCAGCTCCATGCCCGTGTGCAGGTCTTCGACGGCGACTTCGTGGCGGAAGCCGCCTATGTCGTCGATAGCCGAACGCCTGAAAACGCACGCGCTGCCGGCGAAGATCGCCGAATTGGCGTGGTCCTTGCCGGGCTGGAGCACCTGGAAGAACAGGTCCTGCTCGTGCACCAGTTCGCTGTGAAGGAACAGATTTTTCTGGTGGCAGTCGGGATTGTAAAAGTGGTGCGGCGTCTGCACGAAAGCCAGCTTCGGCTCCGCTGAGAAAAAGCCCACGGTCTCCCGGAGAAAGCTGCGCACCGGGATGTGGTCGCAGTCCAGCAGCAGGAACAGCTCGCCGGAAACGTGCTTAAGCGCATTGTTAGTGTTGCCCGCTTTCGCGTGCTTGTTGTCGGGCCTGGTTATATAGCCGCAGCCCAGGCTCTCCGCCAGCGCTTTGACCTCCGCACGGCGGCCGTCGTCGCAGACATACGTTTTGAAGCGGTCGCGCGGATAATCCATGGCCGTGCAGGCCGCCAGGGTGCGATTAAGCACCTCTACTGGTTCGTTATAGATGGCGATAAGGATGTCGACCGCCGGCAGCTCGTCCTCCGGCAGCAAAACCGGCTCTCGGCGGGTGGGCTTATAGGATTGAACGAAGAACAGCAGGACCGCCGTGAAGCCGAACAGCTCCGCCGCATAAAGCGTGCCGCTAATCGCCAGGCGCAGCGCGGTCTGATGATCGAGCGTGAACATTCCGCGCCATATCAGATAGCGCAAGCTCAGTATCAGGCTCAATATTATGACGGGCCACTTGAACGAATAGTAGAGATAGGACGCTCCCGGCTCTTCATCCGGAGGGGTTTGTTGTGATACGGGCTCGGTGTCGGTCATTTTCATAAATCAGCACGCTTCATGCTGACTCTCGGATATCCACATGGATGAACAGTATAAGAAGAAAAACTCAGTCATTCCCGCGATCTTTTAGCGGCCTGCTCCACCATTCTTAATGGGGAGAGGAAGCCATAAATTATTCTTATAAAATAAGAAAAATATTATATCATCACTAAAAGTCCGCCGTCATTGCGCACGGCCGGCTTCTCCGGCGCCCGGCTTAGGTTCCGCCAGTGCCGCGCTGATCTTCGCTATCGCGTCGAATTCCTTCTCGAATCCTTCTACCACGGCCGGGTCGAAAGCTTTTCCTTTTTCGGAGCGGATAAGGTCCCTGGCTTTTTCCGGCGTCCAGGACGGCTTATAGACCCGGTGCATGCACAGCGCGTCGAAGACGTCGGCCACGGCCATGATGCGCGCGTACAGCGGGATCTGCTCGCCTTTCGTGCCGGCCGGGTAGCCGGTGCCGTCGAACTTTTCATGATGGTTTTCCGCGATCTGGCAGGCTATGCCCAGAAGCGGGCTTTCTGCTTCGCTGAGGATCTTGCCGCCGTAGAAAGTGTGCTTCTTCATCAGTTCGAATTCCTGGGGCGTCAATCTGGCGGGCTTTAAAAGTATGGCGTCCGGGATCCCGACCTTGCCGATATCGTGCAGCGGGCTGGCGTAGCGTATACTCTCTATTTCCTGCTCGGACAGCCCCATTCCCTCAGCTATCAGCGCGGTATACGCGCTTACGTGCCTGAGGTGCACCGCCGTATCTTCCTGGTCGCGGTATTCCGCGGTTATGGCCAGCCGGTAAATGGTTTCAAGCTGCGCCTTATACAGATTTTCGCAGAGTTGCGCGTTCTCGATGGCGGAAGCGGCTATAGAGCCGATAAGCTGAAGCACGGCCTCGTCGTCGGAATCGAAGCGCCCCGCGTTCTTATTGATGACCTGAAAAACCCCCATTATATTCCCTGCGACGTCTTTTAGCGGCACGGCCAGGATAGTGCGGGTCTGATAGCCCGTAATGCGGTCTATCTCCGGGTTGAACAGCGGATCTTCATACGCGTCCGGAATGTTTATTATCCGTCCGCTCAAAGCCGCCTTTCCGGCTATACCCTTGCTGGAAGCCATGCGTATTTCCGTGTTATGCAGGCCGTGCGCGACCTTGGACCAGAGCTCTTCCGTCTTCTTGTCCAGGATGAAAACGGTGCAGCGGTCGCAGTTAAGTATTTTTTTAACCTGCCCCGCGATAAGTTCGAGCAGCTTGTCCAGGCGGGTCTCTTTATACACCACCCCGCCGAACTGGAGCAGCAGGTCCAAACGGTTTTGCAGTTCTTGAATTTTATCCATAAGCGCTCCTGGGGATTCTTTAAACTGTCAGCCCGCGCGGCCCGCCTTCATTGTGAGTTCAAGACCCTGTTTCAGACTGAATCGGGGCTTGTAGCCTAAAAGTTTTTTCGCGAGCGAAATATCCGACAGGGAATACCTGATATCCCCCCGTCTGACGGCGCCGAACCGGATCTCGGGCTTGCGGCCTCGCACCTCCGCGATGGCGCGCGCCAGCTCCAGCAGGCTCGCCGCCCTGCCGGCGCCTATATTTATCGCCTCGCCTTTTCCGACGCGCTTTGAGGAAAGGGCCTTGGCGTTGGCCGCGGCCACGTCCGCGACATAAACGAAATCGCGGGTCTGTCTGCCGTCGCCGAAGATCGTTATCGGAGCCCCGTCGGACATCGCCGCGGAGAACCGGCTGATCACTCCGGAATAGGGGCTCGAGAAGCTCTGCTTCGGGCCGAAAACGTTAAAATACCTGAGGCACACGCCTTCGACTCCGTAAAGCGAAGAGAAAACGTACGCGTAATGCTCCACCGCCGCTTTGCCGAACGCGTAAGGAGATTCGGGGCGCACCGGCATCTCCTCGCGTTTAGGGAGGCCTTTGCCGTTGCCGTAAACCGCGGAGGAACTGGCCGCCACGACGCGCTTTACTCCGGCCGCGCGCGCGGCCTCGAACACGTTGAACGAACCGGTCTCGTTTATCTCGTGAGAGAGCCGCGGGGATTTTACGCTTTCGGGCACCGACACCAGCGCCGCCAGGTGAAGCACGGCGTCGACGCCTTTCATGGCGCGCGACAGCGCTTTCGGGTCGCGGATGTCGCCCTTCAGGAATTCGACGTTAAGCCCGGCGAGGTTGTCCAGGCTCCCGCCGGAAAGATCGTCCAGGACCCGCACCGTCCAGCCGAGCCCCAGCAGATGTTCGGCGGTGTTGGACCCGATAAAGCCCGCGCCGCCGGTTATAAGTACTTTCATTTTGTCTCCCCGATTCTGTTAAGCCGGCGCTTGTAAACGTAGTTCGCGCCCTGGTAGAAGGAGACGGCCTCTTCTTCAAGAGCTTTATTCCCGCGGACGTCGGTCAGGGTCCGGGCCGCTTCCTCCCACTTATAGGTCTTCAGGTATTTTTTGGGGCCGAGCACCGCCAGCCAGCCGTCCTTGAGCAGTCCCATTTTCTGGAAAGTCGAAAGAAAAGCCCTGCCCTCCGGCTTCCCGTTCAGGATGTCACGTCCGAAAAACCTGCTTTCGTAAGAGGCGTTCATCAGGCCCAGCACCGTCGGGGCGAGATCGAGCTGCGCCGTGAGCGTTTTCACTAAGGCCGGTTTAATATGCGCGGGGCAATAGATAAGCAGCGGGATGTGGTAATTGCGTACGGGAATTTCCGTCTTCCCGGCCGAATTGGCGCAATGGTCGGCGGTGATAACGAAGATGGTATCCCTGAACCAGGGCTTCTTTTCCGCGGCCGCCAGGAACCCGCCTATGGCGTAGTCGGCATATTTAAGCGCGCCCCGCCGGCTCTTCAGCGAGGAAGGAATATCTATTTTGCCGTCCGGGTAGGTAAAGGGCCGGTGGTTACTGGTAGTCATCACGATGTAAAAGAACGGCTTGCCGGTCCCGGAATCGGCGTCGGCTTCCTTTATCGTCTTCGACAGGAGATCGCCGTCGCATACGCCCCAGACGTTTCCGAAAGTCACTTCATCCTTGTTGAAGTTCGCGCGGTCCACGATGCCGAAGCCGTTGCCGGAATAAAAGGCGTTCATATTGTCGAAGTAGCCGTAGCCGCCGTAAATGAATTTGTTCGCGTAGCCCAGGTCACGCATCACCGAACCCCACGAGAAGAAATTCGCGTTGTCGGGCCGCTTGATCAGGGAAGTTCCCGGCAGCGGCGGGATGGACAGAGTTATGGCTTCGAGTCCGCGCACGGTGCGGGTGCCGGCGGCGTAGAAGCGTTCGAAGAAAAGGGACTTGCCGGCGAGCGCGTCGATATTAGGCAGCGTCCCGGCGCCCTTGGCGGCGCCGAAAACCTGAAGATATTCCCCGCTTAAACTTTCCCCGACTATGACTATGACGTTCAGTTTTTTTAAGCGCCCGCGCGGCTTTATCTTTCGCGCGATATCCAGGCCGTAGTCCGTGAACTCGACGCCCGGAGCCGCCAGCGCCGCGCGCAGGTTTCTGAACGCGGACGCTTCGTCTATGGAGGCGTAGAACTTATCGTATGGCAGTTCGTTATTCAGGAAAGCGGAACCGAAGGCGTAAAGCCCGTTCATGGCCAGCTCGTTGGCGTACTCGTTCTTTGAAACCCGCGCGAAGCGTCCGTCCAGAAATAAGAAGGCCAGGACGGGCACGGCCAGCGCGGCCAGGGCCGGGGCCAGACGGCGGCGGAAGGGAAGCGGAGCGGAAAAAGAGCCGTACAGACGGCGGCGGAACAGCCAGGTAGCCGACGCGGCCAGAAGAGCCACCAGCGGCAGGACCAGCGGCAAATTGTAAGACTCCCTTATATTGCCGAGCACCTCGTTAGTATAGACCAGATAATCTACGGCTATGAAGTTATAGCGCGCGCCGAACTCGTAAAAAAAATAATATTCGGCTGCGAGGTTGAAGGCCAGCAGGAACGCGGCGATATAAAAAAGCCCGTAAACGGCCTTTCTGTGCCACGGCGCGGCGTAGATCTTTTCAGGCAGGACCAGCAGGTAAAGCGCCAAAGCGGCCCCGATGTAAGAAAAAGCGGCGCAGTCGTAAAATAAACCCGAAAGGAAGATCTTTATCAGCGTCCAAAGCCCGCCGTCCAGTTCCGGCCAGGCAACAGCCAGCAGCGTAAACCGGGCGATAAGGGAAAATGCCAGGAATAGCAGAAAAAAACAGAAGAACAACCCGCCCCGCCCTTTTGGCGAGGCAGGGGCGAACCATCGGCTTAGCTTCCGCCAATAAAGATTTTCGGAGATGCCAAAAAAGCGGGACAAGCGCCGGTCTTTGCTCATTAATATTATTTTACAAAATCTTTGGCGCCGCCGGAGGTAAATGGCGGGAGGAAAGGGAGCTTCTGCAGGCCGGCAGCGCTATTCCAGAGGCTTCAGGCATTCCGGAGAATCATTTTCCGGAGAATTTATCAGGGAGGAAACTTTGTATCCGTGCAGCAGGGCCGAATCGCAGGCGCGCAGGATCGGAAGAAGCTCCTCGGTATCGCTGGCGCGCATATCCAGCCAGAGTTTCTCCCGCGTTTTGTCCAGGATGACGGGCATCCGGTGGTGCACGGTTTTAACCAGCGCGTTGGATACGCAGGTGACGACGGCGTAAGTTCCCGTGCCTTCGTCATAGACCCCGGCCATGCCAAAAAGGCCTTTATCTCTAAGCTCAAAACGATAGGGAATTTTCTCGCCGGCCGTGTGCGCCCATTCATAAAATCCGTCCGCGGGCACTATGCAGCGGCTTTTATAGAAGGCGGTGCGAAAGGTGGGTCTGGAGGCCAGGCCTTCGGCGCGCGCGTTCACAAAACCCTCTTTTATCTCTCCGCCGGACCAGCCAGGGATAAAGCCCCACTTTAAGACCCTGATAGCGCCTTCGGCTATCACCGCGGCCTCGTGGCCCGGCGCTATATTATAGCTAGGCCGCACCGGCCTGTTCGGAGGCTTGACGCCGAAGCGTGTTATCAGCTCACCTGCTTCAAAAATTTGGGAATATCTGTCGCACATGATCTTCTGTTCTCCGCCGTTCAAGATATCTTAATATATATCCCGCCTTTCCGCCAGCGCCCCCGCACTTTGGAAGATCGTAGTACTTCGAAGCGTTGCGCCCAAAGTGCGGGGCAAGCAAGTTCGAGGCGGGAACGTTCCTGACGCCGGCGGTTGCAAGTGCGGGGTCCTGCCAGGCATTGGGCCCATCAGGCCTGCCCAGCTCTTTTGGCTTCGTACGCATTTGCAAATTTGGCCAAGCTAACGCTCATTAGCCAAGCTTCCTGAGCCAAAAGGGCTGGGCCTGCGGCCGGCCCGGCGACTTCGCGCCGGTTCCTCCTCGGCCCGATCCGACCCATGGCTGCCACCCGTCCAACTATACCCCGCCGCCATCCTTCCGATGCTATTACTCGACACCACCGCCGCTCATAAAAAAATAGAATGCCTCTTGCGGTCTTTCCAATTCGACACAGGAGGCATTCCAACATGATGATACGTCATAAACCGGGCAGTTTTAAAGTGGAAAAATAGAATTCTTCGCTTACTTCTTTCGCGGGACTGCCCATTCTCGCCGATCTGACACATTCCTGCGCCAAACCCGCCCGCCACTTTTGTATTATCGCTGTAAGGATCTGCTTTTTACAAATTTTCGAGACATCTGAATGAAAAGGGTGGGGACAATATACTAATAATTCAGGAAGTTGTTGAACATCGCCGGCGGGTATCGGTGGAGGGGTGACAGGCATGGGTCGGATTTAGTCGAGGAGGAACCGGCGCGAAGTCGCCGGGCCGGCCGCAGACTAAATTCGACCCATGCCTGGCAGGACCCCGAACTTGCAGCCGCAGATAACTACATTATCAATGGATCCCGGCTTACAGATTGCCGGGATGACGACCGCCGGCGTAAGGAACTCAATAAAAAAACCGGGATGTCCTTTCGGGTATCCCGGGTCTGGCAATAGACCCCGCCCCGCTCTTTTGGCTTCGTGACTATTGCCATTGCTCAAGCTAACGTCAATCAGCTATGCTTACCGAGCCAAAAGGGCGGGACTCGCGGCCCGGCTGACGACTAAAACCGACAACTCTCCGCTCATTCTAGCACCAGGACACACCCCGGGCGCGGAGAGACTTTTCATAATTTTATAAAACCACCCGACTTTTGTATTATAGTTGTAAGGATCTGCTTTTGTTTATCAATTTTTTTGTTTTTTAAAAGAGGGATTCTCAATGGAAGCGAACTTACTAGTTTATCCTCAGAACTATATCATCAACGCCACTGCTCCAGCCTCTGAAACAGCAGTTTCGGACGTATTCCTGCGTGCCGTGATCGTACAAAATAATGGAATAAAGCCTCTTACCCTTAAAAGTCTCACCTTTGATTATTCGAACAGCGGGCAAAGCCTGAAATCCGTTTCATACGGAGCCGCTTCCCTTGCCGAACGCATAACCTCATTTCAGAAGATGATAAGCAAGATCATCTTGCGCTTTGGCGACAGTCTTATCCCGATGATGTTCGGACCGGCATCCACATTGGAGTCCTCACTCATTACCGCGGATATCGCCATTGCACCGGGCAAACAGGCCGGGATATATGGCGAACACCTTAGATATTTAAGTAAGACGGAAATTGATGCATGCACAGTCACCCTGACTTACCTGATAGGGGCTAAAGAATATCAGATAAAACAAATTGTTCCTGTGCTGGAATTCCGGTCTAAAAACCAGTATTCCTTCCCTCTTGGCGGGACGTGGCTTGCTATGGGGACATTCGATGATGGGATTACCCATCGGTTTTTTCCCTTTGAAGAATTTGCGATGGATCTTGCGACATTGGGGCCGAATCTGGAAACATTCTCCGGGGAAGGCCGGCGTAACCAGGATTTCCCTATGTATGGGCGGCCGGTGCTGGCTGTGGCGGACGGGAATGTCGTTTCCGTATTAGACGAGATCCCGGAAAACGAACCGGGCAAACAGCTCACTACAGAAGTTAGGACCGCGATAACACGTAAATATGGTTTGGCATCGGCTCTTGCGGGGAACCATATCATTATATCCCACCCGGACGGGGAATTTTCGTTTTATGCCCACCTGCTCCCCGGTAGTCTCACTGTAAAAGCCGGGCAGAGCCTACGTCAAGGCGAACAGATAGGGCGTTTAGGAAATTCGGGGAATTCCTCCGCACCGCATTTACATTTTCACCTGATGGATGGCCCCACCCTTCTGGCCAGGAGTTTGCCGATCCAGTTCATGAATGTGCAGGACGGGGGCTTGGGACCAATGCCGCTTATAGAGCGGAATGTTTCCCTGCTTAAAACAAAGTAACTTATACTGAAGGGACGTTGGCGACGCTGCTTCCGAACTTCCTAACTTTGCGGTGCTATAAGATAAATCAGATTGAGTTAGGAAGATGGGAAGCAGCGCCCCTACATCCCAAAGCAGAACAGAAGACTTTTATCGCCCCCAAAAAAGTTGGCTCAAAAGGCTCCTGCCTTTTCCTATGTCAACGGTGTCGGCGTAGGATTTCGGCGTCTAATTTGTCTTTTTTTCGGCCAGTGGAAATCTTGTTTTTGATCAGATCCGGTTTGGCAAGCAGCGGAATTTTAAGCCTTTCTACTTTGTGCTCTTCCCGGTGGCGGTAGGCATTTTTAAAAGACACGCCGTCTATACTGGTTAAAATATCTATCCGGCGCGGCACCACACCGATCTGAAAGACAACGCCTTCATCCGCAAAAGTTTCAGGGGTTATCTGGCGCATCGGAGCGCCGAATTCTTTGAGCGCTTTATAAACTTTTTGCGAGTTTTCCGGGGATGGATCAACCCAGACATCAAAATCGCCGGTGGCACGCACATAGCCGTAAGCGCCCATAGCATAAGCGCCTATCACCAGAAAACGGACCTTATTCCCGGATAAGGCGCGCAATATGTCTTTGTAATCTTCGTTCAGCATTCCTGGAGCCGTTCATTCCCCAAACTTCGGCTGTTAAGTCCCAGATACAGGAAATACGCCGCGCGGGAGTGGCGTATACAAAGCCGTCGTCCTGTGCCGGGTTTTTTATTAGTTTTGCCACATTCCGCCGCATTACCATTCCCATATTATAGCAAGGAACAATCGGCAATTCTCAGCGATTTTTTGAATAATTCTCACAAGGTTTAAACCGGCGGGGAAGATCGTGGTACTTCGAAGCGTTACGCCCAAAGTGCGGGGCGGTAACGTTCCTGACGCCGGCGGCTGCACGTGCGGGATGGCCGCGGCGGCCAGGTCGGGATCCTGCCAGGCATGGGGCGGATCGGGCCGAGGAGGAACCGGCGGCGTCAGGATCAAAAATTAAAAATGCTCCATGATCCAGGGCAGAGCCGTGAGCGCGGAACCGATGATAAAGATAAAAAAGGCGTTGGAAATGAAATACGGGAAAACTATCAGGCCGGCCCCTATGAGCATCAGCGGAACGTCGAGCTCCTTCATCCCGCGTTTGAAATAGAAAAGGCCGATACCGCTGAACAGAAGCGAGGCTAATATCCCCCACATGCTGAAACCGGACAAAAGCCCTCCCGCCGCGGATTTTCCGCCGGAAGAAAGGCTCTGTGCGGCGTCAACGATCCCATCACTGGAGTCCATAGGTCTATCTTACATTAATTTAAGCCTAGCCATATACAAAGTCAAGAAGTCGGCACCTAAATTTTTCTCACACGAAGCCACAAAGGCACGAAGAAGAACCGAAACTGAGATTATTGACCTACGCATAAGTAATAGAAATGCTGGCCGGGAGATTTTGGAGCGAAACAAGGAACAAAGAGCGCGGCATAGCTGGGCTATGTAAGCGATTTGTGACGAAGTTGCAGCCCAAAAGCGCCCGGCCCTTTCCCGAAGGGAAAGGGAGGCTTGCCTTTGAGCGACTGCTTCGTTGCTCCTCGCTCACAGACCAACCGGTATGCTCGTTCGTCGCGCCTCGCATTCATCTCAAATCCAAGCCTCCAACAATTCTATTATTTATGCGTAGGTCAATAATATGGATGGACAGGATATCTAGGATAAAGACGGGACCTAAACACGAAGTTCACAAGAACTAAACATACCGACAGTATCTCACACTAAGAGCTTATCCGCAAATAGCATCTTGGCTGCAATTTCAGCTTTTGGCCTGCGGCTTCGTTGCTCGTCGCTTACAGGCTCTGGTCGAGCCTGCTCGCTCCTCACGCCTCGCCTCGGCTCAAAATCTGAAATTTCACTTTAAGAGCATAATCGCGGATAAGCTCTAAGCCGCAAGTGCACAAAGTTCTAAGGGGTATCAGAAATACGTTTTACTATTTTGTTTTCTCGGCTGCCTTCGTGGCTTCGTGCCTTTGTGTGAGATTAATTTTTCTTTACGCAGTTCTTCGTCTTCGTTCTGACTTTGTGTCTTTAGCGGTTTATTTCGTGGACGCTCCGGACGCTGAAAATTATCATATATTCCCGCTTACGGCCGCAGCTGACGTCTCCTGCGGCCTATTTTGTATAATTTAGCGGCGGCATTCGATTCTTTCTCCGCTTGACCGGTGAATATGTCTTCTTTTTTAGCCATTGATTTTGAGACGGCCGATTACGGCAGGGATTCCGCCTGTTCGATAGGGCTCGCACGCGTGGAAGGTCATAAGATCGTGCGCAGCGGGCATTATCTTATCAGGCCGCCGCGCCGCACTTTTATTTTCACCGAGATACACGGTCTGACCTGGGAGGACGTGAAGGACGCACCCGCCTTCGGACAGCTTTGGCCCGAGATCGAACCTTTCTTTAAAGGCGCCGAGTTCTTTGCCGCCCATAACGCGAGCTTCGACAAAGGCGTTCTGTACGTCTGCTGCACCCAGGCCGGGCTGCGGGCCCCGGAGCAGCCTTTTCAATGTACCGTAAAGCTGGCCCGCAGCGTTCTTAAGATCTCCCCGGCGAAGCTCTCCCATGTATGCCACCACCTGAGCATTCCGCTGAAGCATCATAACGCGCTTTCGGACGCTGAAGCGTGCGCGAAGATAATGATAACCGTCCTTGAGTACCAGGCCGAACTGGCGCGGGACGGAAAGTAAACCTACCGGCGGACTTTGCAGAATTAGCCGCAATAAGGCACAAAAGTCATAGAAATATCTCTCACAACACATAGCCGCGAAGTTTTACCGATTTACCCACAAAGGTCACAAAGTTTTGCATGGAAAGTTCACGAAGTTTATACTAAAATCCAGCTTTGTGTCCTTATCTGTTCCGAACTTTGTGCACTTCGTGTTTATTCCGAGTTTTTAAACAAAAAAGGCAAAAATTAAACATTCACATGTATGGTCAGGATATACAGGATAGGGTCTAATATCCGGCATCCTGTTCATCCTGTATATCCATGTAATCTTTTCATGCTTCTTCGTGTCTTTGTGCCTTCGTGTGATAATGCACGTATTACTTATTATGTCTTTCGCCCATCCGCGCGGCTATCCCTTTGTCTTTTGTGCTTTGTGTACCTTATGTAGCCAATCCCGTCCCCCGGTCTGGGTCTTGACAAGTCAAGACTGGGGTGCTATACTCATTATATAGTCTTGATCTCTAGTTCAGATGCGTCGGTAGTCCGGCCGTGCGGCCGGCTGGTTTCCGGGGAGGAGCCCCGGCCCCCGACGCGGTGTCTGCCGGCTTAGCGCTTACTTCGTTCGTGTTGCTTCGCGCGGCGCTCCCGGCGTTTCGGTACCCGGCCTCCGCCAGCTGCGGAGATGTTCCCGGGACAGCAGTAGCGCAGGAGGTATGTGTTCCCTGAGCAGAGGCTGGCCCGCTCGGGACCCAGCCTGGAGAGAGCCCCCCGACCCGGGGGGCTCTCGTTTTTTTCCATTATTTAGATACCATCATATCCGCTTTCGCCACTCCGCTTTCTATGGTACCGGCCTGCCGGAGAGGCCGCCAAGAACCTTCGCGCTCGTACGGCTGCAGGACTTCCGCCCGCCCGGAACCAGGGAGGCCGCGCGCATCCGGATCCGGGCCCGCAAGACCCTTGACAAAACTCCGGGGCAGGGTTAAACTCTAATCAGGAAAGAAATTTATGAAACTCGCGCAAGTTCTATTATCCGTTTTCGCCGCATTGAGCTGGGCCTGTATCAGGGCCGAGTGCCGCTCCATAGACGAACTGAGTTCGATGGACTCATCGTCCATTAACCGCGACATAGAACTCCCGCAGCCTACGGCGGCCCGGGCAGAAGCGCCGGCCGGCGCGGACGACGCGATACCCGCGGAACCGATGCCGGAAGAGCTCGCTTTTCTCGTGCGCCCGGAAGCCGACCCGGATCCGGAAGCCCCCGGATTCGATCCGCTCAAAATATCGTATTCAAAAAGCTCGGCGGGCAACTGGGGGATACCGTATCTGAATGAGATAAAAAAAGAAGCCCAGGCTCAAGGGGTGGATGTCAAACTCGTATTGGCCATAATCCAGAAAGAATCCGGATTCAACCCCAGGGCTCACAACAAAACCGGGGCCACGGGCCTGATGCAGGTCCTGCCGGATACTGCCAGATGGCTTGGTTTGAGAAGCGCAAAAACGCTTTATACTCCGGAAGTCAATATTAAATACGGGGTCAAATATCTTAAATATCTGCTGGAGCGCTTTAACGCGGCGGGCTACGCTTCGCTTAGCGCGGCCGACATGGCCCGGGCGGACATCATCAAGGTCGTGGCCGCTTACAACGCGGGGCCAGGGAACGTGGAAAAGTATGACGGCGTCCCCCCCTTCAAAGAAACAAAATACTATGTACTCAAAGTGACGGAATACTTCAAGCAGTACGAAGAACTGATCTCGGAAAAGTTTTAGCGAGCCCTCTTTTTCCCCGCCCGGCGCTCATCAAAAAGTTTTCGGCAAATTCATTTCCAAGGTTCCAAAAAATCAAATAAAACAGATTTTTTTGGAGAGCCTCAGCCGTGCAGTTTTGAAAGCAGCCAGGCCATGTTCTCGCCCAGCACCTTCATGGTCGTCATACCCTCTTTATCGTTCTCAACTTCGCCTATAGCCCGCCCGATGCCCACGTTCCAGTAATTGGAACCGGGGACCACCATCTGGTTTATAGTGAAAAAATGGTTGATGGTGTCGAAGGCGTGAATCGCCCCCCCGCGCCTTACCGCCACCACCGCTGCGCCGGCCTTGCGCTTTAGAAGCCCGCCGTTGGCCATGCTGACGAAGCCCGCCCGGTCGATAAGCGCCTTGGTCTCGCTGCTCACGTCCGCGAAATAAGTGGGCGAACCTATCAGTATTCCGGCCGAGGCGTCCATCTTCGCCACATGATCGTTCAGACCGTCGTCGGGCAGGACGCATTTTTTATCCTTGTTTTTGAAGCAGCCGTTGCAGGCCGTGCAGCCTCTCAGTGGTCTGCCGGCTAATTGCACCAGCTCGGTCTCAAAGCCTTTTTTCTTCAGCTCCGCCAGCGCCGCGTTAAGCAGAATAGCCGTATTTCCGTCTTTGCGCGCGCTGCCGTTGAACGCCGTTATTTTAAGCATATTATCTCCTATCGCTTTTTGGGCAGGATCTCTATCCAGTAGCCGTCAGGGTCCTCTATAAAATAGATGCCCATGGCCTTGTTCACGTAACAGACGCAGTTCATCTTCGTATGAAGTTCGAACGCGGCCTTAAGGTCCCCGGTCGTAAGGGCAACGTGGAATTCGTTATCGCCGAGATCGTATTTTTTTCTGCGTTCTTTGAGCCAGGTAAGCTCCAGCTTGTGCGGCGTTTCTCCGTCGCCCAGGAACACCAGCGTAAAACCGCCGTCTTCGGCGTTTATCCGCCTGGTTTCGGAAAGCCCCAGCGCGTCCTTGTAGAATTTCAGGCTCTTGTCCAGGTCCAGCACGTTGAAATTATTATGTGCGAAGGCGAACTTCATCATTGTCTCCTTATCAGCTCTGGCAAAAGGGTACAAATATTCCATTCCTGCGGTCAACAGCGCAATAAGGACCCGATCAGAGCAAGCGGGACTTAAGACATACCGCGGTTCCGGCAGTCTGAGATACAGCCTGTCATGGGACTGCCGAAGCGGACCGAATACAAAGACAACCAAGGCGGTAATTGGTATATTCACCAAAAAAAGGCCGCCTCCTTTAAAATGGGGAGACGGCCTTTTCAAACCGAGGTCCCGCTCGTTAGTACGATGTCCAATAAGCACCCGCAGCCGAGTTTGTCGGACTTGCCTGGCCCGCGATATCCTTATGGGTACAGTTGACTATGAAGTTACCCCATGTGGTGGGCGAGCCAGCGGCATTAAAATACACCCAACCGGCGGTGTCATCAAGCGCGGGGTCGACGGTCGAGACGTCGGAATGCCCGGTGCCGGGCAGCTTCGCGACAGGCATCTGATTGATGTATTTACCGCCGGAAGTGAGGACGGCCAGCGTGTCCGTGGGGAACCAGCCTTCGTTGTCTCCGTAGTAGACCTGAATAGCGCTTCTGACCGTGGAGAGGGCGCCCTTGGTCGCGCCTTCCTTGGACTTATTGATCAGATTAGCGAACTTAGGAATGGCGATGGCGGCCAGAATACCGATGATGGCGACCACGATCATAAGCTCTATCAGCGTAAAACCTTTCTTGTCTGTTTTCATTATTAATGCTCCCCTAACCTTTTATTAGTATTTATGAAAATAATACCGAATGATTTATATATATAATATAGTATCATTTTCCAGTAGATTAGAGTTTACTAATCTTGCGAGACTATGTCAAACTTACCTAAATGGGGAATGTTTGGCGGAGCAATACACAGCCGCCGCTAAATATTATATGCTTTATCAATAAGAGGTGCGCAATATATGAAAAATTTACTGATGGCTGTTCTCCTGACTGCGGCGCCGGCATTCGCGGCCGAGGGCCGCTGGGATTCCGGCAAACAGCACAGCGCGGAAGAGCTTAACAAAAACGCCGCGGAGCTTGAACTGGCGGTCAAGCAGGACTCCGCCAACGTCGAACTATATGTCCGGCTTGGCTTTACCTACGCCAAGCTCGAGAAAGCCGACGACGCGCAAAAAGCTTTCGAGAACGCGGTCCGGCTGGACCCCAAAAAAGCCATAGCCCACTATATGCTCGGACTTATCTATGAAAAGAAGGGCCTTAAAGAACAGGCAATAACCGCCTGGAAGGCCTGCCTTGAGAACGCCGCCGACCATCATATCCGGGAAACGGCGCAGAAGCACCTGCATCATCTAAAGGCGAACCAATGAAACGGCTAAGACTTCTTCCCGCGCTCCCTGTCCTGGCCATGCTCTCCGCCTGCGTAACTCCGCAGGTGGCGATAAATCCGCGCGCCGATTTTTCGGCCATTAAGCGCGTGGCCGTCCTTCCCTTCAACGGCGCCAACGGGGACCTGGCAGCCGACATGCTGACCCAGAGCCTGGTATCGCACGGCGCTGATGTGGTGGAACGCCAGCGCCTCGACGCGGTTATGAAAGAACAATCCCTCTCGGTCTCGAACGCGTTCGACCCGGCTACGGCCAAGCAGTTCGGAAAATTACTGGGCGTGGACGCTATCTTTGTCGGCACCGTCGGAGAAAGCACCCCTCAGTCCAGTTATATCGTGAGCGGCTCCAACGATTCCGTAGTCACGAACGTGACCCAGGTCTCGGGAGGCTCCGTCTATTCCGAGGGCTCGGTGCTGGGCGCGCCTAACTCGCAGATCCTCAGCACGACCGCGAACGTGTCTTTGCTGGCCCGCATGGTGGACGCGCAGACCGGTTCTATAATGTGGGCGGCTTCCATGTCTTACGAGGGCTTCGACATAACTTCGGCCATGAGGGGCATATGCGAATCTTTCGCCAGTTCGCTTTCCCCCATCTGGCCCGGCCTTATAAAATAAAGCCGGACAAATTAACCGCAAAATTCAGAAAGCAATATTTCTCGCACAAAGCCGCGAAGCCGCAAAGTTTCCCGATTTAACCACAAAGGGCACGAAGTTTTGCACGGAAAGGTCACAAAGATCATATCCGAAAAACCTTTGTGTCCTTATCGGTTACCAACTTCGTGTCCTTCGTGTTTATTCCGAAGATTTAACCACAAAGGGCACAAAGTTGATAGACAGAAAGTTCACAAAGAACATCCCCGAAAAACTTAGTGCCCTTAGCTGTTACGAACTTTGTGTCCTTCGTGTTTATTCCGGCTGTTTTAACAAAAAACAATAAGACCCAAATATTCACATGGATGCACAGGATAGACAGGATCAAATTCAAATTTCAGATCCTGCCCATCCTGTATATGCATGTAAACCCTTCCCCTCTTTTCTTCTTCGTGCCTTCGTGGCTTTGTGTGATATTACTCACTTGTTCTATAGCGCAAAGATCGTACTGCGGTCTTTGATCAGTCCATCAGGCGTTTCTGCCCTTCCAAATGCCGTATTTCCTCGACGTCCTGGGTGAACTCAAGGCAACCGAGGTACTTCCCTTTCTCGTCGCGCAGCGCGTAAAATTCTATCAGGATCTTGTGCTTGGGTTCGCCTTTCTTCACTTCCAGATCTATCCAGAATCTGGCCTTGTCCCTGCCGCCCGCCTTCATTTCCGCTATCAATTTTTCCACCATGGCCAGGCTGCGCTCCGGATGACATTGCCTGAAATTCATGCCCATGGACTCCATCGGGCGCCTGAACAGCCTTGTTTCATGCTTGTTCCAGCCCACGACCTCGTCGTTGGCGTCGATAACGGTGATCTCCGCCGGTATGCACTCGATCATCGCCTTCACCATGTCCGCGCTCATCCCGTCAAAAAGCATAGAACCTCCATTCGATGAAAACCATGAAGGAATTATAGCATTCAACGGACGGTTCGGGTCCGACGCCACGCCGGGCTCACATCAGATTTTTTTGTTTAAAACTGGCGAAAGCCTCCTTCGTCACGATCACATGGTCCAGCACCTCTATGCCCAAAAGTTTGCCGGCCTGCACGAGTCGTTTGGTAAGGCTCAGGTCTTCGTCTGAGGGTTCCAGGCAGCCCGAGGGATGGTTGTGCGCCAGGATTATCCCGGCGGCCAGGTTCCTTACGGCGGGTTCGAAGACCTCGCGCGGATGCACCAGATTATAGTTGAGCGTGCCGATAGAGACTATGTCCCTTTTGATCTCCTGGTTGCGGGTATCCAGATAAAAGGTGACAAAATGCTCTTTTTTATTCTCTCTTATGTCGCGCAGCTCGTCCCAGACATCGCGCGGCTTAAGATAGATAGCCGACTTCTTGCCCGTAAAGAACCTTTTCCCCAGTTCGAAGGCCGCCACTATCTCGCAGGCTTTCACCGGGCCGAGGCCGGGATGCTCTTTGAGACTTTCAAAACCGGCGTTGGTAATATTCTCCCTCCCGAATTCCGACAGGATGTCCCCGGCCATCTCCATGACATTGCGCTCTTTGCTACCCGTTCTCAGAAGTATGGCCAGCAGCTCGTTGTCCGAAAGCTTCTCCGGGCCGTAGCGCATTAATTTTTCCCTCGGCCTGTCCAGCTTCTCCATTTCCATTATATCTTTACACATAGTCATTCTCCTTAATGTCTCGTAATCTATAGGCTGTTAGGCCGTAGGTTATAGTTTATTTACCTGCGTTATAGTATATACTCCCGCCGCGACAGCGTCCTGTCGCGTCCGGCGGCCGGAAACTTTTCGTATAATATTGTTGGTATCTAAAACAGCGGCGCAAGAAGGGGCGGATATGGAACCTCACAAATTCGAACTATATTCTCCGGTGATAAACACGCTCAGCAAGGCTCTCGGAGTCGTGGTAAAGATCGACGGCGATAACGTGACCGTACACACTGCGGCCGGAGGCAGAGCGACTTTTAAGGCGCAGTACCTTGAACCGGCAGGAGCGGCCGAAAACGAAATCCTCAAAACGCTGACCGAGCAGCTGAAAAAAGACGAGGAGCGCAAGAAGGGATCCGCGCCTAAAATCGTCGACCCCGAGCTTATACGCTCCGCGTGCGGCAGGTTCATCAGGAACATCTCCGTCAGATATCCTAAATCCGGCGAAGCGTTCGAAGCTTTCTGGAAGGACATACTCGCCGCTACGGGAGATCACCCCGGCAAGACCTGGGACATGAAGCCGGGCGCCTCGGCCAATCCCTGCCCGATGCTGAAGATCTGCAACCCCTCGACGCAGAAGCTCGTGACCTGCATGAATTTTCTGGCCGGCTACGGCCTGAGGATGGAGATAAAAAAAGAATTCCTGCCCCCCGGCCGCGAATCCCTGTTCCCGATAGACAACGCAATGTTCGGCTCCGGCCGCGCCGTAGAGCTCAACTACAAAGAACTCACGGCAGAGAAACGCGCGGCCTACATCGACTGCATAAAGGCCGTCTACGCGAACGTGCGCTCCCAGTCACAACAGGCCCTTGACACCGGCATATAGCGATGTAAACTATAGAGAAGCGGAAAGATCATCGTTTCCTTGGATCATATTTAAGGGGCCGGACAAAGCGCGGCTTGAAGCGTCGCGCGACATTTAGTTACGCATATGGGCATAAATAATCTGCGCGCGCTCTTAGCTTTATTTCTTCTCACAGCCGTTTCGTGGCCTGTCAAAGCCCAGGAAGCCGTGCCTTGGGACGCGCCCGCCCACCTCAGCGAGTTTAAATATTTCCGGGAACAGGCTACCCAGGACCAGAAATCCTGGGACGCCCTCCCGCCCGAAGAACAGAAACAGGAACTTGAAAACGTCAAGACGGCCGCCCTTGAGCGGCGCGAGCAGGTGATCAACTACTATAACGGCGCCATGGAAAAATGGGACGCCGCCCGGCTGGAAGAATATCAGGATTCCGTCAAAGACGAGGACATTAAAGCGGTTTCTATATGGCTCGGACAGGAAAGGGGCGACGCGCTCGAGCGCAAGCTCTCCACGCTGCGCGCCCTGACGGAGAAAGCCCGGCAGGGCGGGCTGGACGACTCCGACCTCGCCGCGCTTGGACCGTACCTCCTGCCGGACGCGATCGCCGGCATGAAAGCGGCCAAGCTTTCATCCGATTCGGTAAAAAAACCCGGCGCGGCGAAACCGAACGCGACCGGCCTGGAGCCCAGCAGTTCCGGAAAGAAACTTAACGAGTTCGCCGGAGCCGAACCTTCCAGGCTGACCGCAGGCAAATTCTCCAAACTTTACGATGGCAGCGCCGCGGCCGGCGGCGCCGACGAGCCCTCCTCGGGAGTGCGCCTCCAGGCCAAAACCCGCCAGACCGCGGCGGGGCTGGAGGAGATACAGCCGCAGAGATCTTTAAAAACGGCCGGTATCCCTTCTCCTCCTTCCGGCCAGCCGGCCGCCGCGGCGGGAAACAGATCGACCGCTTTCACCTCGGACGCGTACGGCATTACCGTGCAGGTATCCGGCAAGGATTCCCCGCTCACCTTTAGGAAAGGGCCGGAGGCCGCGGCCGCGATACGGCAGCTGCCGGACGGCTCTATAACTAAAGTTATTTTCTACGGCCACGGCGGGCCCGGCCTGCAGACCGTAGGCCCTGCGTCCTACGACTCCGACGACACGGCCGCGCTGCTTAAGGGCAAGATGGCTAAAGGCGGCGTGGTACAGTTCTCCGGCTGCAACACTACGTCCATCGGCGGTCCTACCCTGAACCCGCTCGTCGGCCTTTCGATGGCGGCGCGCCGCCTTTTATATTTCAGCCTGCCGTACTTCCAGGACAGGCACGACGGCGTCCCCGCCGCCGAAGCCGGCAAGCAATGGGAAAAGACCTGGAACGCGGACCTTGCCCGCGACACGAGCCTTGGGCTCAAGGGAACCATAGTCTGCGGCTACCGCACTTTCGGACTGGTGCCCGGACGCCTGCCGGGCGTGACCAGGCTTATGGGGAACCAGGAAGCGACCACCCCCGGCTTTGTGGCCGGCAAGAAAGGCTGCTATCAGGATGGGAACGAGGTGCCCGCGCCATGACAGATCTGAACTATATCCTTGAAGCTCTGCTGCTGCTGGCAGCGCCTTTAGTGCCCGTGGCGGTAGGCGTATTGCTGCGCCGCAAGTTCTCCGCCGCGGCGGAGGGAGGCGTTCCACCGACCGCCGCGCAAAGAACGGGACGCCTTGCCGGCAATATACTTTTCTGGGGCGGCATAGCCGGCATAGTCTTCATGATCGTGGTGGTCCTGAACTTCAAGGGCAAGATCTGACCAGTGCGCCGCGGATCGGCTGAATAGCGCGGGAAACCGCGCTGTTTTATTTTATACCGAAGTATCTCACACAAAGCCGCTAAGCCGCAAAGTCTTCCGATTATTGACCTACGCATAAATAATAGAATTGTTGGAGGCTTGGATTTGAGATGAATGCGAGGCGCGACGAACGAGCATACCGGTTGGTCTGTGAGCGAGGAGCAACGAAGCAGTCGCTCAAAGGCAAGCCTCCCTTTCCCTTCGGGAAAGGGCCGGGCG
>Ga0209697_10001367_pt1 | contig 37876 bp, 32 predicted proteins | sample AliMusrvi5mmetaG_FD_184115 | JGI IMG/M metagenome (GOLD analysis project Ga0209697, IMG submission 184115) | Freshwater lake bacterial and archeal communities from Alinen Mustajarvi, Finland, to study Microbial Dark Matter (Phase II) - Alinen... | ecosystem: Environmental > Aquatic > Freshwater... | reverse complement strand
ATGGCGACAATATTTTGGGGAGGTACTTCCGACAGGATGTTGTGAACCGTGTTGAAAACAAAACCTCCTCCGGGACTAAATGCTTCCAAATTCTCCGTCACGTGCTTTTTTACCTCGGCCGGTGTGGTACGATTCAGCACGCTCTGCGTATTGATACCACCGCCCCAGAAGGTCAACTCGTTTCCAAATTCGAGTTTGAGCCGCCTGGGTTCCATGTTGATTGCATTGATCTGAATGGGGTTCAGAATTTCAAACCCCGCTTCAATCAGGTCGGGAATGAGTTCATAGATGCCACCACAGCAGTGCAGCATGGTGTGAGCTTTTGAATTTATTTTCACAAAATCGCAAAGTTGCTTGTGTCTGGGCAGAAAGAATTCCCGGTAGATTTCGTTGGGGATGAAAGGACCTGTATTGGTCCCCAGATCGTCTCCAAACTTCAGAATATCGACGATATCGCCCACGGCTTCACATACTTTTCCAAGAAAGTCGAGGTGACGTTGCATCAATTCATCCAACAACCTGTGAACATTTTCGGGTTCCAGGTAGAGATCCGTAAGAAAATTGTCGATGCGGCGCAGGAAAGTACCCCATTCGAAGAGGTTGCAGCCAACTCCCAGCAACAGTGCCTTATCTGTTTTTTGCCGCAACGCAAGCGTTTTTTCTCGCAGCATCTGCCAAAACCCAGGTTCTTCGATCCAATCATAGGGAGTAAAACCGAATCCACCCCAGATCACCCGCGACATCTCCCTACCTAGTCCTTCGTAGCTGTCCGGATAGCCATCCCGGTAAGGGAATATCAGTTGATCAAAAAAGGCGGCTCCCTGCGGCATTTTCCCAATCATTTCGCCGGTTTTTCCGGGAGCATGCCACGAACCATCTATCTGCCTGACCGGATTGAACCACTTGGGATAAAGTGCAGGAGTCCCGGAGATGAGTTCTAACTCCTGCCAGTAGTCCGGGGCTGTATTAAATTCCCTACCAATATCGAGCACATCCACGCCAAAATGGTCTAACAATTCCATTTCTGGTTGAGTAACTTCCTGAATCACATCGTAAACCTTATTAGGAAGATGCCCCATGCCAAGATGATTGATCAGGTTCCGGTAGGCTACCACAGAAATTCCGGTACTGGGAGTTGCCCCGAGGTCAACGGGAATACGGTCGGGTTGGGTATGGCCAATGGCGGCAAGAATGCGTTCTCTGGAGTTCATTTTATGGTTTTGGATGTTTTACGCCTCATTCGTATTTATTTTTTCAAACTCGTTCAATACCGGATAAGCCTTCTCCAGGTCGGATTCCTGGATATAAAGATCCACCGCAGAAATAACTCCTCCTACAAATCCAACTGAAATCCCGGATTGAAAATCATTCCTTACAAAGACAGCTATTCCCGCATTTTCAAGATCCTCTTTCAGCAGCGTCACCAAAATCTCGGTTCCGGTAAAAACACGGATCAAATTCGTTCCTTTTGACATAATAAAAATTATTAAGTTAATGTTTTACAAATACTTGAATCAAAATAAAATGCGAAATTCTCCAATTTAACCCTCTTCTTGACTCTAAAATTCAAGCTCGATGAATTTGACTTCAAAAGGATTGAAATGGATAGTGGCATTACAGGATGCAACCCTCTTCCCAAGTACGTTGAGCAGGTAACAGGACTTTACCTGTCGTCCGGCAACGGCACCTGTCAGGGTGATAGATGACTCTTTGCCGTCCAGTTCCCTGAAATGGAGCAAAACGGCATCCTTCCCATTGAAGGCTGGCCGGCTGTTTACCAGCAACACATTGCTTGCACCTTCCACTTTGAGGGTTTCAGAAACAGACTCCTTCAACTCTGATTTCCCGGCAGGGAAAGTGCGGGTTGGAAAAACGTTTCTTTCCCCATACCCGAATTTCGTAGCGAAGGTATTGGTGGTGTCTTTGGAGGAGGTGAGCTGGTAGCTCCAGCTGAATCCACCCTCCTGGTAAGCCCTGAAGTTGGTAAACCAGTAGTTGTTCATTACCCAGGAGTAGAGCGTAGTCTTTCCTGGTTTGGGATAGCGTTCGAATTTGCCCAGGTTGAAATCGCTGAATTGCCAAAGCGGTATCTCATTGCTGGTGACCACGATCTGACCGGTTTTTCCCCGTACCGCCACGAAATTCTGGGCTACATTCCAGTCAGATGAGGATCCGGGCAGTTGTTCTCCTTGCGAAAGCGTTCCACCGATGGTCTCAAAAACGATACGTGATTCCGGAAAGGCAAACGGGAAGGCAACGTACGTCGCTTCAGGGTCTGTAATAATCAATTTATGAGCAGTATATTTCAACTCCACCTTTTTCATATTCTTGTACAGACGAATTTCCAGTTCGATGCCTTTGGGTGATTTGTCGGTGCCTTTGTCTGTTCCGGCCAATTCGGCAGCGATTTTTATGCTTTCCCATACCTGGCCGTTGGTTCCCTTTTCGACTGACACCTCCGACACTGTCGAATGCGAGAGTTCGTATTTGTCCCTTTTGGGAAGCGCTTCGTGAATGGCCTGACCAATTTTCCAGGGATTCTGCGTATCCACCAATTCAAGATTCAATTCCTTGTCAAACAAGCTGCTAATCGCACCCGTTTGCTTGTCGATCACCAATTTGTAAAACTGATTTTGCAACGTTTCGGTCTGTGTGGCCAATACCGGCTTCGCCGGATCCGCTTCGCTTACCTCAATCTCCAGGGTCTTTACGCCCAAAGCTGGAACATCCGTTACATCCAGCTCCCACCAGGCCCCTTCGGCACGTTTTTGCTGCATCTGGGCAGGAACTTCTGCTCCTGAAGCAAGATCAATGATTTTCACTGTTTTCAGAATCGGCAATACTTCAAAATCCACAAACAACCTCACCGTTCCCGAACGCTTCCAACCCAATGAATTGATGACGTGAATCACTGGAAAATCTGCTTTTTTCAGGAAAGGCTGGAAACGTGCCAAAGCCTCTTCGTGAAGCAGAGTCTGCATTTTGAGCGCTTCCCAGGCATAGGCTCCTTTCTGCAACCACTGCCTGGCCGTATTTTCAGAATAAGGATGATCGATGCTCTCGTCGGCCCCGAAGGTATGCTCGTCGTAGAAGATGGCATTTTCGGCGATATGGTCGATCTCGGCCTGCAATCCGGGATTGAGCGCACCACCATTCAAGGCTGTCATGGCAAACAGTCCTTCATCCACCTGTTTCAGATTCTGTGTCTTTCTGACCTCTGCCGTTTCGCGGGAGGAGGATCCTGCCCCATCCGTCCACCAGTCTAGCCAGGCTTTCTGGTAAACCGGAAGCCGGTCGGCGTAGTTTTTCTCGACGTATTCAAAAAACTCGCTGACTACCGTAAGTTTCAGCTTTGGAAAATCATATTTTTCGTTCCACTCCTTCACCAACTGGCAGGCGGCCGTTGAAGGTGGTGCATTGTCTGTAAAGTACCCCGAAAATTGGATGGCAATCTTGTCGAAAGGATAGTTTTTGGCATCCAGATCGGCCAGATGACCCAGCATTTTCTCTGGCTTGATCGCCTTGCTCTCCAAGCCGAAGAAGTTCCCCGTCATGTAGTGATCCGCCCTGAAGGCCAGCAATTTCTCGCCCGACGGAGCTTTCCACCAGAAGAGGGTCGGCAGGTCGAAGGGAAGGATGGACCTGGTCTGGTTGATGCCCATGTTCAGGTATTTCACTCCTGTGTTCTTGAAAAAGTCGGGCATGCACCAGGCTATCCCGTTCACATCGTCCTGCATCACCACCTTGACAGGGATTCCGGATTCCTGAATGGCTTGCAGCGGTCGCAGAAAATCGGTCATCAGGTTCTCGTCGGCGGTCTCCGCCATGTTGCAGAACATTCCGGTTACTTCGATGCGTCCCTCGGCGATTCGCCTTTTCAACCGTTCAATTTGTTCCGCCGGACGGGTTTTCAGGTACTCTTTGACCACCCAGGCAGATTCGCAGGTCCAGCGAAATTTGGCCTGATCGGGCAGATTGTCGGTTTTGTCACAATAATCCAGGGCATAATCGATGTACCGCTGGTGCTCAGCCAGAATTTCAGACTGCGGCCGGGTGTAGCCAATATCCGTATGGGCATGCTGAACCAGGTAGATCTCCCATTTCTTGGGTGGTTTCACAATGAAGGCGGTCTTGATGGTCTTTCCACCGTTGAAACTGGTAGAAAAAGTCATTTTCTGCTCCCTTTCAACCGCAGGAATGTTGACCATCAGGCTGTTTTTGCCTTTTTTAAGGTCGGCTTTCAAGAGCGATTTGCCTCCTCCGCTGACCACGACCGTTCCGGCCTGGTCGACACTGCAATTGAAGATAACCTGTTGAAAAGTTTGGCCGTGCTCTTTGAAACGCACGGGGGCGTTTTTGAATTCAGGTTGTTGACCAATTGTTTTTTGGGAATAAGATAGTAATCCTGGCAGCAACAGAAGTGCAGCCAAAATAAATTTTCGAACTAAATTTTGCATGGGTCGTAGTATTAGTCGTATCAAATGTAATCAGATGAATCCGCTAAACAAAATATAAACGCGAAGAAAACCACCATCCAACCACGAATTACAAGGATTAAAAAATATATTTATCCTATTCCGGCAACCGTTCTTACGCTCACCCACACTCTCCCTCACACCCTCCATTTCCTCCAACCACGAATTTCAAGGACTACACGAATTGAAAATATAAATCAGGGTTGGCAGCCTGTCACCCTATTTTCTCCGGGCTCCGTCATTCAATTGACCATTCTCGATATAAATTACATAAATTTGATCTCCAACTTTTTCCGCAATTTATGAACGCAATGCCCTTTGTAATCGGTGCGCTGGCTTTTTTAGCACTTGCCTACCGGTTGTATTACAGTTTCATCGCCACCAAAGTACTGATGCTCAACGACACGATAGAGGCCCCCTCCTTCCGGCTCTTCGACAAGCACAACTACTATCCGATGCCCAAGTGGGTGGTATTTGGCCACCATTTTGCGGCCATCGCCGGTGCCGGACCCCTGGTAGGCCCAGTATTGGCTGCTCAGTTCGGCTTTATGCCGGGTTTTGTCTGGATGCTGGTTGGTGCCGTGGTTGCAGGTGCGGTGCACGACGTAGTGATCCTGACCGCCTCGGTCCGGCACGACGGAAAATCCCTGGCAGAAATAGCGACGATAGAAATCAGTCGTTTCAGCGGAAACATCACCTCTGTTGCGGTTCTGATTATTTTGATCATTGCCCTGGCGGGACTCGGTGTGGTGGTGGTCAATGCGCTTTCCGAAAGCTCCTGGGGCACCTTCACCATCTCAGCAACCATTCCAATTGCCATTTTCATGGGATTGTGGATGTTTAAATTCAGAAAGGGCAGAACTGTCGAGGCAACCGTGATCGGCGTAATTTTGCTCTCCCTGGCCGTTATCTACGGCAAATACGTCCCGGGATCGTCTTTCGAAAGCTGGTTTACTTACGACCGGAAGACTTTGACCATCCTTCTTGCCGGATATGGTTTCTTTGCCTCTGTTTTGCCGGTATGGCTGTTACTTTCACCGAGGGATTATTTGAGCTCCATCATGAAACTGAGCGTAATCGGGATGCTGGCCGTTGGCATTATTCTGGTGGCCCCTGTAATCAAAATGCCCAATGTCACCCCTTTTATCCATGGTGGCGGACCAATCATTCCGGGAACACTGTTCCCTTACCTTTTCATTACAATTGCTTGTGGAGCCATTTCCGGATTCCATGCGCTGGTGAGTTCCGGTACCACCCCTAAGATGATCATGAAGGAGTCGCACATCAAACCCATTGCCGTCGGTTCCATGCTGGCGGAAGCGATGGTGAGCATCCTGGCTTTGATCGCTGCAACCAGCCTCTTCCCGCTCGACTATTTCCAAATCAACGTCTCGCCGGAGAAATTCGCCCAAATATTGCCTCAACTTCAAGCCATGGGATTCCACGACAGCAACCTGACCCAATTGTCGGCAGAGGTAGGCGAAAAAATTGCCGGCCGGCCCGGAGGTGCTGTGTCGCTGGCGGTTGGCATGGCCCAGATATTCTCCAACCTGCCAGGGCTCCGTGGATTGATGTCTTATTGGTACCATTTCGCCATCATGTTCGAAGCATTGTTCATACTCACTACCGTGGATGCCGGTACCCGGATTGCCCGCTTCATCCTGCAGGAGTCGATGGGAAAGATCTATGCCCCCTTTGCCCGCGCCAACTGGCTGCCCGGAAGTCTGATCACCAGTCTCCTGATTGTCTTCGCCTGGGGCTATTTCATTTACACCGGCACCGTCTCCACCATCTGGCCGATGTTTGGCGTGGCCAACCAGCTGCTGGCCACCCTGGCTCTCGCCATTGGCACCTCTTACCTGATCAACCACGGCAAACGGAAATACATCTGGATTACCGTCGTACCAATGGCATTTGTTGGGATTACGACGATCACAGGGGGGGTAATGAATCTTGTCAACATCTATCTGCCGCAGACCATCACCGATTCAACAAGGATGCAAGGGATCGTCAATTCCACTTTAACCATCGTGATATTGATTTGCGTGTTACTGATCCTGACAGAGGCTATCAGCAAATGGGTGCAAACTTCATCCCAGGAACTAAAATACACAGAGGAACACGGAGGATAAAACAGAGAAATCACACATTTATATTCACAATTCATCCAAGCAATAACTTCTGTGACCGAGCCTGATTGACAAAGTTCACAGAGGAGAAAATAACGGGTGATTTTCTCAGTCGTCGGTTTATGTGCCTTATTAAACACAATTTCCTAATGAAGTCGTACTTCTTTCTTTGCGGACATTGCGAACTTTACACGAAATCTGATATAGCCGCACAAAACTTTATTGCACTAAGTATTTGATAGAAATGTTCTTTCCCGTGAAACGGCTCAACACTTTCCTGGGCTTCAATAATTAACCTATTTTTGAAGATATTATTTAAATTCGCCACCCATGAAAAGCCTCGCCTCCATCGGACTTCTGATCCTGTCCAACAGCTTTATGACCCTTGCCTGGTATGGTCACCTGAAATTCAAGGAGATGAAATGGTCGGAAGCACTGGGTCTGTTTGCGATCATCCTGATCAGCTGGGGAATTGCCTTTTTCGAGTATTGCTTCCAGGTACCTGCCAACCGGATCGGCTATTCCGGCAACGGCGGACCCTTTACTTTGGTTCAGTTGAAGGTGATTCAGGAGGTGGTCTCCATTTCTGTTTTCGTATTGTTCACCCTGCTGGTTTTCAAGACCGAAACCTTCCGGATGAACCATCTGATTGGCTTTTGTTTCCTGATTCTGGCCGTTTACTTCATTTTTAAACCAAATTGAAAAGTTTGTGATTGCTATAGCTATTGACTCTCCACTATTTTCTCCTAGTCTTATAGTCTTATAGTCTTATAGTCCTCCCAGTCTGCCTATCAGAGCAAATTGATAATCACCTGAGGTAAAAAACCCAGCACGATCATCAGGATGGTGCAGATGATGATGTTGAATTTGAAATTGATGCTCGATTCGATCTTGTGTTGTGGCTCACCTTCCGAAAAATAGCTTGCCAGGATGGGTTTGAAATAGAAATAGATGCTGATCATGGATCCGATGATGGCCACCACGACCAGCCAGGTATAACCTCCTTCTGCGGCCAGCACAAACAAATTGTATTTGGCCATAAATCCCGCCAACGGCGGAATCCCTGCCAGCGACATCATCGCAATGGCCATGGCAAAGGCCTCCACCGGATTGTTTTTGGCCAAACCCCGGAAGGCGGGTATGAAAAAGGTGCCTCTTTCCTCACGAATCAGCATCAGCACCGCGAAGGCAGTAATGGTGGAAATCACGTAGCTGAGCACGAAAAAGAGCAGTATTCCGGCTGATTTGGGCCCTAAAACGATCATCGCCATCAGCAGGTACCCCGACTGCGCCACCCCCGAATAGGCAAACATCCGCTTCAGGTTATCTTGATAGACCGCCGAAAGGTTTCCGACTACAATCGTGGCTACTGAAATCACCGTCAGGGTGGCAACCAGTTCCGAATGGAGGGAGATGAAGGCAATGGATATCAGACGGTAAAAAGCCGCCACACTGGCTACCTTTCCGGCCGTGGTCATAAAGGCCGTGATCAGGGTGGGTGATCCGGTGTAAACATCGGGCGACCAGAAATGGAAGGGTACTGCTGCAATTTTAAAGGACATTCCGATAAAAATCAGTAGCATCCCGGCAATGAAAAGCATCGGCACGCTGCCGTGGCAGGAGACTACATATGCATTGATGGCCTCGAGGTTGAAGGAGCCGGAGACGCCGTAAACCAGTGCAATGCCAAAGAGCAAGAAGCCCGTGGCAAAGGATCCGGTCAAAAAGTATTTCATCGCCGCCTCGTTCGACGCTATGTCGAATTTTTTACTACCTGCCAACACATAGAACGAGATGGAGAGGGTTTCCAGTCCGACGAAGAATAGGATCAGGTTTCCGAAGGAGGCCATCACGATGCCACCAATCAGGGCAAACAGAATCAAGGCATAGATATCTTCGAGGGGCCGTTCGACTCCCTTGTAATAAATGTTGGCAAACATGAAGATCAAAATCCCGATCAATATCAGAATGGAGCTGAATGCTATGCTGAAGTTATCCGCTACAAACATCTCGTTGAAATAGTGGACCGAGGTGCCCCATTCCCTGATGTTTAAGATCATGGTAATAATCAGGCCGACAAATATCAGCGGCAGCAGGACTTTCTTCATCTTCCGTACACCGAAAAACATCACCAGAACTGCCAGTATCGTAAGGGCTACAATTGCCTTCATGAGAATTATTTAAATATTTCTTTATAATACTTCGGACCATCGAGTTATTTACGCAAAGTCCTGAGGTTAATATTTTAGAATCAATGATAAAATGCCAGAATGCTTTTCACCGCTGGTTCTGCCAGTCCTAGGAAAAGGTGCGGATAGATGCCGATCCACAAAATAATCAGCACAATAGGCACCAGCACCGCGATCTCCTGCCTGGTCAGGTCCGTAAATCCCGCTGTGGCCTCCTTCACCTCTCCATACATCGTGTGCTGGTACATCCGAAGCATGTATACCGCACTCAGAATAATGGTCAATCCTGCTACTGCAGCCAAATAGCCATTGTATTCGAAAACGCCCAAAAGCAGTAAAAATTCACCAATGAAACTGTTTGTAAGCGGCAGTGAAATGCTGCCAAGCAGGATGATCATGAAAAAGGCGGAGAAAACAGGTGCTTTCGCGGCAATACCACCCAAAGATGCAATGTTGCCGGTTTTGGTTCTGCGGACGATGATTTCGTAACAGAAAAACAGGCCCACGATGTTCACCCCGTGGGAAATCATCTGCAGCATCGCTCCTTCCAGTCCATTGAACGTACGGGAAAAAACACCAGCGGCAATCAATCCGACGTGGGCCAGGGAGGAGTAGGCAATCAGCCTTTTCAACTCATTCTGACGGATCGCTATGACTGATGCGTATACAATTCCGGTGATCGACAACAGGATAGCATACAAACCAAGGTCGTTCAGGGCACCGGGGAAGAGCGGCAGCACGAAGCGCAGCAATCCGTAGACCCCCATTTTCAGCATGATACCTGCAAGGAGCATCGTGCCCTGGGTCGGTGCTGTGAAATAGAGGTCGGGTTGCCAGGTATGAAAGGGAAAAATGGGGATCTTGATCGCAAAGGCCAGGAAGAAGGCCAGAAACAGCCATTTCTGGGCAGAAGGATCCAGCACCACCTTGTAAAAATCGGCAAAGGCAAAAGAGTGCGGCCCAGGGGTCTTCACATATAAAAAGACGATGGCCACCAGCATAAAGAGTCCACCGACCAAGGTATACATGAAAAATTTAAAGGTGATGAATTTGGCATTTTCACCTCCCCAGAGGATCGCGACAAAAAAGATGGGAATCAGTGCAATCTCCCAGAAAATGTAGAACAACAGGATGTCGGTAGTCGTAAATACACCGATCAGTGCCATCTCCATCAGGAGCAGGAGTGCATAAAAACTGCTGCGCCGTTCCGTTTCGTTTCCAAATCCTGAATAAATGATGATCGGGAAAAGAAAGGTGGTTAGCAGGATGATCAACATACTCAATCCATCCAATCCAAGCGAAAATTCAATCCCCAGCGAATGAAAGATCTCCGGATGAAAGACCGGATATCCCATTGGATCGGCAAGATATTGCACCAAAACCATTCCGGCAATTACAAAAGTAATCAGAGAAGAGCCAAGTGCTATTTTCCTGTTTACAGCCGGCCGGTCCTTCAAGGCAAAGAGCAGCAGGGAGGTCAGCAGTGGGATGGTTATGAGTAGTCCGATTAACATGGTTACTTATTAAACAGGTTAAAGAATAGGATCAGGATGATGCTGATCACCATGTAGAAAAGATAGGCACCTACATTTCCCGTCTGGATGTAGCGGATGTTTCGGCCGATCCACACCACAAAGGTGCCAGTCTGGTTGACAAATCTGTCAATCATTTTTACCTCGACTACATCGTGAAAGAAGGTAGACAAGGAAGCAATCGGTTTTTGAATTACCGCTTCGTAAAGCTCATCCACATAGAATTTCCGGAAGACGAGATTGGCCAAAAATGAACGTTTTGGTTCAGCGGCTTCTGTAACTGGTTTCAGGACGTAAAAACGGTATACCAGGAAAATCACCACAAGAATCAGAAAAACAGGCGACATCAGCCAGAATTCGGTTTGTTCGCTGACCGCCTCTCCGGTGTGCTTCACCATCTGTTCGGAAGCGGCAAAAACCGGAGAAAGAAAAATTCCGATTCGATCAGATCCACCCAGAAGCTCGGGAATGCCAACCAATCCGCCTACAAGAGAAAGAATAGCCAAAACTGACATCGGGATGGTCATTGATTTGGGAGATTCGTGTACTGGATGCTTTGGATTCTCCACAAGGGCAGGTTTTCCCCAGAATACGACGAAAAGTAGCCTAAACATGTAAAAAGCGGTCATCAAGGCGGCAACGACGGACAATAACCACAAAACCGGACTTGCGTGAAAGGCTCCCGACAAGATCATGTCTTTTGAAAAGAAGCCGGCAAACGGCGGAATTCCGGCAATGGCCAGCGAGCCAATTAAAAACAGCCAGAAGGTAACGGGAATCTTTTCTTTCAGTCCACCCATCTTGCGTATGTCCTGTTCGCCATGCAATGCGTGAATAACACTTCCTGCTGCCAGGAAGAGCAGTGCCTTGAAGAAGGCGTGGGTGGTGAGATGGAACATGGCACCGGAGAAGGCGCCGGCCCCCAGGGCCACAAACATGAAACCAAGCTGGCTCACCGTCGAATAGGCCAGTATTTTTTTGATGTCGTTTTGCAGCATCGCAATGCTACCCGCCATCAGGGCTGTGGTGATTCCAATCACGGAGATGACCGTCATCGTAACCGGCGAAAGCACGAAAAGCAGGTTGGAACGGGCAATCATGTATATTCCTGCCGTCACCATCGTGGCCGCGTGAATCAGAGCTGAAACCGGCGTCGGACCGGCCATGGCATCGGGAAGCCAGGTGAAGAGCGGTATCTGCGCGCTTTTACCGACGGCACCCGCGAACAGCAGCAAGGTGATGCAGGTGATGACTGCACTTCCTACCGGGATGGTTGAACTTTTAGCAAATATCTCCGCAAAATTGAGAGTTCCAAACTGTTGAACCAGAAGGAAGAGTGCTAGTAAGAATCCCAGGTCACCAATCCGGTTCATGATGAAAGCCTTCTTGGCGGCATTGTTGAAATCCTGATTTTTGAACCAGAAACCGATCAGCAAATAGGAAGAGAGACCTACTCCTTCCCATCCGATAAACAGGATCAGAAAGTTGGAGCCCAGTACCAGCAACAGCATAAAAAACACAAAGAGGTTCATGTAGGCGAAGAAGCGGTTGAAACCGGCATCCTCTTTCATGTATCCGATCGAATAGACATGGATCAGAAAACCAACGCCAGTCACAATCAGCAACATCAGTGCGGAAAGGCGGTCTACCAGGAAGGAGAACGGGATGGTAAGCTGGTTGAAACTGATCCAACTAAAAAGATCGATCGTTTGAGGGGGGGCGCCTGTCACAAAACAGCCAAAGATTATCAGCGAGATCAAAAAAGGTATCAGAACCATTGAAGAGGCCAATACACCCGCCGTAATCCCTTTTAACCTCCTAAAATTTAAGGAGATCAAAATAAATCCAATCAACGGAAACAACGGGATAAGCCAAATATATCTAAGCATATTATTGAATCTATAGGATTACCATTTCAATTTATTAAGTACGTTGATATCGATTGTATGGGTTGATCTGTAGATCATCACCAGCAAGGCAAGGCCGATGGCCACCTCGGCGGCTGCAACCACCATGATAAAAAAGACGAAAATCTGTCCGGCCGGATCATTCCGGTAGGCCGAGAAAGCAGCCAAAAGCAAGTTTGCTGAATTCAGCATCAACTCTATCGACATGAAGATGACCAGTGCATTGCGTTTGACCAACACTCCAACCACCCCTATGGCAAACAAGGCTGAGCAGAAGAAAATGTAATAATCGAGCGGTATAATTTGCATATTTTGCATGGTTGCTAACTTAAATGTATTTACAATATTTATCCTATTCCTGAGAACTGACCTAAATTGACTAAAGTACTTACTCTTCATCTCATGTCTCATGTCTCATGTCTCATATCTCATATCTTATCACTCATAACTTATCACTCATATCTCTAATAAATGTCCTTCTTCCCCAGCATCACTGCCCCAACCATCGCAGCCAGAAACAGGATGGAGGAGAGTTCAAAGGGTAAATAATACTCTTCGAACAAAACTTTTCCCAGATTTTTCACCAAACCGATCTGATTCAGGGATGGATCTGCTACCATTTTCAGGTCGTAGGAACGGAAAATGGCTATCAGGGTCATCAGCAGCAATCCGCCGGCAAGGGCCGAGGCTATTTTGGCGAGCCTTGATTTGGGGAATTCCCCCTGGATGTTCAGGTTAAGCAGCATCACGGTGTAGATAAAAAGCACCATGATGGCACCCGCGTAGACAATGATGTGCACCACAGCCAGAAACTGGGCATTCAGCAAGATGTAGTGACCTCCGATGGCAAAGAAGGCCAGGGTCAGGTACAACACGCTGTGCATCGGCTTTTTGGATATCAGCACCTTCAGCGCAGCATAGATGGCGATGAAGGAGAGGATAAAAAAGAGGTATTTGGAGAAGATCATGGGGAGATATAAGTTATGAGATATAAGATATAAGATATGAGTTATGAGATAGGAGTTATGGGTTAGGAGTTATGGGTTTGGGTGGGGTCTTTTTTGAAGGAGAGGACGGCAGGGGTTTGACGGTGACTGATATCGATCCTTTGATCAACAGGTTCCACCAACAGACTCTTCCCGTAAATAAAATCGCTTCGGTGCAGATCAGAAGGAACGATCCGGTCGGTCAGAAAGATCGCCTCTTTCGGACAAGCCTCTTCGCAGAGTCCGCAAAAGATGCAGCGCAGCATGTTGATCTCATAGACGGAAGCGTATTTCTCCTCCCTGTAAAGATTCAGTTCATCTTCTTTCCGCTCGGCGGCTATCATGGTTATGGCCTCGGCTGGACAGGATAGCGCGCAAAGTCCGCAGGCGGTACAGCGTTCCCTGCCCTGATCATCCCGTTTCAGCACATGCATACCACGATAGATTTCAGACCTGGATTTGGTGACTTCAGGGTACTGAAGGGTCGCCTTTTTACCGAAAAAATGGCCAATGGTTATGCCAAATCCCTTGAAAATGGCAGGCAGGTAAATACGTTCGGCAAAAGTCATCTGTTTGTTTGAAACGACTTTGCTCCGTCCGGATAAGGAACCTGTATAGGTTTTAACTGTCATGGTTACAAGTGGTGTTTGATCATGATCACAAAACCGGTGATCAAAATGTTAACAATAGCCAAAGGCAGTAACGTCTTCCAGCCCAGCCGCATCAATTGATCGTATCTGAACCTTGGAAGGGTCCAGCGCACCCACATGAAGAAAAATATAAAGAACAGAATTTTGGTAAACAATACAATGGAACCTATGATGGTCAGGGCATTGTGTGACAAATTCAGCGAATCCATGAAGGGAAAATTGTATCCTCCGAAGAAGAGGGTCGCAATCATGGCGGAGGAGATAAACATGTTGATGTATTCGGCAAAGAGATAAAAACCCAGCTTCATGCTGCTGTATTCGGTGTGATAACCGCCTATCAGCTCTGTTTCGCATTCGGGAAGGTCGAAGGGAGATCTGTTGCATTCGGCAAAGGCACAGACAATGAAAATGAGGAAGCCAAGCGGTTGGTACCAGATGTTCCAATTCATACCATGTTGTTGTTCTACTATATCTTTCAGGCTCAGGGTACCGCTCATCATCACGATGGCGATGATGGCCATGCTCATGGCCAGTTCGTAGCTGATCATCTGGGAAGCGGCACGGACCGCACCTATCAGCGCATATTTGTTGTTGGAGGCCCAGCCCCCGATCATGATGCCGTAAACGCCAATGGAGAGAATGGCAAAAACATAGAGCACTCCCACGTTCACATCCGCCACCTGCAAGGAATACAAGGTGCCGTTGATTGCGAAACTATCTCCCCAGGGAATGACGGCACTGGTCAGCAAGGCAATCATCATGGTGAGCGAAGGCCCAAGTATGTAGAGAAACTTATCTGCTGTTCCTGGCATAAATTCCTCCTTGAAAAAGAGTTTCAGACCGTCAGCCAATGGTTGCAAGATACCACCTATGCCGGCACGATTAGGGCCCAAACGGTCCTGAATGAATCCGGCGACCTTCCTTTCCAGCAAGGTGGAGTACATCGCCACTACCAAACTGATCAGCAGAATGACCGAGGCAAGTATAAATTTATAGAGGATGTAGTTGCCATCCATAATTTAGGATTGTTTTTCGTTAGTATTCTCTTTGTCAAACTCCTCCAGACTTACCGTTCTGTTTTCCAACGGGAGAATGACAGATGGTTGCTTTGCCTGCAGGTAATGGTTCTGACTGATCACCGACGCCCTTTTGATATTTCTGGGAGATTCGATGGTCCAGTCGGATTTTTCTTTTTTATCAAACCTGCATTCGTTGCAGATAAATTCTTCCAATTCGCCGAACTGGTCCTTGCGGCCTGTTACCCGGTAGACCTCTTCGCCACGCATCCAGGCGGTCACCTTGCCGGAACATTTGCTGCAGGAGCGGCTGGCATTCAATGGATTAAGAAACCAGACGCGATTTTTGAACCGGAAGGTCTTGTCTGTGAGCGCACCCACCGGACAAACATCAATCATGTTACCTGAAAAATCGTTGGCAATATCGGTTTGAATGTAAGTGGATATTTCCGACACATCCCCGCGGTATAGAATGCCGTGTGATCTTTTGTCCGTCAGTTGATTGGCGGCATAAACACACCTGTAACACAGGATACAGCGGTTCATGTGCAGCTGAATCTTGTCGCCTATATCCACTATCTTGAAATTTCTTTTGGCCTCCTCAAACCGGGATTCCTCTCTGCCATTTGCATAACTCAGATTCTGAAGGTCACATTCGCCGGCTTGATCACAAACCGGACAATCAAGCGGATGGTTGATCAACAGGAATTCGACGATGGCTTTTCTGGTATCAATCACCTCCGGGGAGGTCATATTTTGCACAACCATGCCATCTGCCACAGGGGTCCGGCAGGAGGCAACCAGTTTGGGTATTGGCCGGGGATCCCTGGCTGAGCCCTGGGCGACCTTTACCAGGCAGGTTCTGCATTTGCCGCCGGAATCCTTCAGCTTGGAATAATAACACATGGCAGGTGGCACTACGGCACCTCCGATCATGCGGGCTGCCTGCAGAATGGTGGTCCCTTCTTCTACCTCTATCGTGTGATTATCAATTGTAACCTTCAGCATCTCAAACGTTGTATATTTTTATGTTCACTAAACAGCAATTTTCGATTTTTAAATTTCGATTTTCGGCTATCCAGTCATTTTCAAATTTTTAAATTTTCAAATTCTTCCATTCTACGGAGGCTGCATTGCTCCGGATTTTGAATGTGCTCCTCAAACTCATGACGGAAGTGACGGATGGCACTCGCGATGGGCCAGGCTGCGGCATCACCCAGCGGACAGATGGTATTGCCCTCTATTTTTGCAGCAATACTTACCAGCAGATCGATGTCTTTGGTTCTACCCAAGCCATTTTCTATTCTGTGGAGAACACTTTCCATCCAACCTGTTCCTTCCCGGCAGGGAGAGCACTGACCACAAGATTCGTGGTGGTAAAAACGAGCCAAGTTCCAGGTATTCCTGACGATGCAGGCATCTTCGTCAAAGACGATGAAACCACCTGATCCGAGCATGGTACCACTCACAAATCCTCCCTCGGCAAGTGATTCATAGGTCATCAGCCGCTCCTCACCGGCAGCAGTCTTCAAAATCAATTCAGCAGGAAGGATGGGCACGGAAGATCCACCGGCAATTACGGCCTTTAGAGCCTTCCCGTCTTTAATTCCTCCGCAATATTTTTCATCAAATAGAAACTCCCGCACACTTAACCCAAATTCTATCTCATAAACGCCCGGATGGTTGATATTTCCACAGGCAGATATAAGTTTGGTCCCGGTGCTTTTCCCAACACCATATTGTGCATATTCGTTTCCTCCGTTGTTCACGATGTATCCGATGTTTGCGAGCGTCTCCACATTGTTCACAACCGTCGGGCATCCGTACAAACCAACAACGGCCGGGAATGGGGGCTTGATCCGGGGGTTTCCGCGCTTCCCTTCCAGCGATTCGATCAGGGCTGTCTCTTCCCCGCAGATGTAGGCTCCGGCTCCCGAGTGAACGATAATATCCAGATTGTATCCGGTACCCAGAATATTGGTACCCAGAAATCCTGCCGCATAGGTTTCACGGAGCGCTTCATTGAGAATACCGATGATGTATTTGTATTCCCCGCGAACATAGATATAGCCGGTATTGGCACCCAATGCATAGCAGGAGCAGATCATCCCCTCTATCAACAGATGAGGTATCTTCTCCATCAGGTAACGGTCCTTGAAAGTGCCGGGTTCGCTCTCATCAGCATTGCAAATCAGGTACCGGGGATTGCCCGACTTTTTGTCGATGAAGCTCCATTTCATCCCGGCAGGAAATCCTGCTCCGCCACGGCCACGAAGACCCGCCATCTTAACCTCCTCAACCACTTCGTCGGGGGTCATCTCCTTCAGGGCCTTCTCCACCGACCGGTATCCGCCTGTAGAGCGAAACACGTCGAAGGTCCGAATCCCTGGAACAGCAATATTATTTAAAAGAATTTTTCTTTCCATAGTGATTTTTCGGGCTTTTCCTCTTTCGCTATCAGCGTCAAATCGGCAAGTATCGAATCAATTTTCTCTTTTGTCAAAAATTCGTAAAACTCGGTATTTATTTGCATCACGGGTGCGGAACCACAAGCACCTAGACACTCCACAGCCTTGAGGGTGAACAATCCGTCTGCCGTTGTCTCACCCGTTTTAATGGCCAGTTTTTTCTCCAGGTAAGCCTGAATCGCCTCTCCCCCACATATGGCACAAGGACCCGTCCGGCAGATTTCAATCACATACTTCCCGACTTTATCGAGGTAATATTGTGAATAGAAGGTTGCTACTTCATACACTTCGATGGGTTGAATGTTCAGCAAGGTGGCAACATAATCCATAACATCCGCGCTTAGGTAGCCCTCAAACTCCTCCTGGGCAATGTGAAGCAACGGCAACAGTGCCGATTTCTGCCTTCCCGCAGGATACCGTGCAATGATCTGCTTGGCCTTGGCCAGTGTGGCCTCAGAAAAACAGATTTTGCTGTTTGTCTTCGCGTGAAGCGGATGATTTATTTTCTTGTCTAACATGATCGTTTGAATCTGATCTTTATTATTTTTTGCAATTAGCTGTTAGCTTTTATCTATTAGCCCTTTTACTTTTGCCCTTCTCACGCATCCAACTCCCCCGCAATCACATTCATGCTGCTCATGGTCAGAATTGCATCCGAAAGGAACGATCCCTTGACCATCTCTGGAAATGCCTGGTAATAAATGAAACAGGGACGACGGAAATGCAGCCTGAAAGGTGTTCTTCCTCCATCGCTTACGAGATAGAATCCAAGTTCCCCATTTCCACCCTCGACCGAATGATACACCTCTCCTACCGGGACATCCATTTCGCCCATCACGATTTTAAAATGCCAGATGAGCGACTCCATTTTGCTGTAAACTTCTTCTTTCGCAGGAAGATAGAACTCCGGAACATCCATATGGAAATTGCCTTCCGGCAGGTTTTCCAGTGCATTTTTCACCAGTTTGATACTCTGCCAGATCTCCTCCTGCCTGACACAAAAACGATCATAAGTATCACCCTGTGTTCCTACCGGGATGGTGAAATCAAAATCTCCGTAGGAAGAATAGGGTTTCATCACCCTGACATCGTAGTCAACTCCCGCAGCCCGCAAACACGGTCCAGTGAAACCGTAATTCAGCGCACGATCGGCGGTTATGCCACCCACGTTGATGGTTCGGTCCATGAAGATCCGGTTGCGAAGCAGCAAATTCTCAAATTGTTTGATCACTTTGGGAAGATTCGCAATAAATTCCTTGATCTTGTGAATGACCGCAGGAGTAAAATCTCTTTCAAATCCGCCGATTCTCCCCAAGTTGGTAGTTAGTCTTGCTCCGCAGATCTCCTCGTAAATTTCGTATATTTTTTCTCTTTCCTGAAAGACGTAAACAAAGCCTGTAAGTGCTCCGCTATCGACCCCGATGACGCTGTTACAAATCAAATGGTCAGATATCCTGGCCAATTCCATGATGATGATACGCATGTAATCGATTCGCTTGGAAGTTTCCACTCCAAGCAATTTTTCGACGGTCATCTGCCAGCCAATGTTGTTGATGGGAGAAGAGCAATAGTTGAGCCGGTCTGTCAGGGTAGTAATCTGGTAGAAAGCCCTTCTTTCTGCCAGTTTTTCAAAAGCTCTGTGGATGTACCCGACGGTTTGTTCGGCATCGATGATGGTCTCGCCGTTCATAGTTAGTATGTTCTGAAAGATCCCATGCGTCGCAGGATGGGTGGGTCCCAAATTCAGGGTACTGAAGTTTTTATCATAATCTTCAGGCCGGATCAAAATATGTTCTTTTCCTAAATGTTCCATAACAGGGTTATCTTCCAAAAAAACGGTTGTCCTTGTCTGTTCTTGTTTGATCTTCGAGCGGATACTCCTTGCGAAGCGGGAAATAATCCAGATATTCTACATTCAAAATCCGGATCAAATTCGGATGACCCGTGAAAATGATCCCGAAAAAATCGTAGGTCTCACGCTCCATCCAGTTCGCAGCGGAGAATAGGTCTGTCATCGTGGAAATTTCAGGGGCAGCTACCGAGGTAAAGGTCTTCACCCGAATTCTCGTGTTAGTCTGGAAATTGTGAAGATGATAAACGACCCCCAAAGCCAGTTCCTGATCCGGGTAATGAATTCCGCAAAGATCCGTCAAAAAGAGATAGCCAAGCTCCTCCTTCAGAAATCCGATCACCTCCACAATGGCTTGTTTCCTGACTGTCACGGTGAGCATGTCAGAGCTTTCATCGAGGTTGATGACCTCTTGCTGAAATTTATCAAGCAGAATATTTTGAATCATTGGTTGCTCCATGGGCTATCTAATTCCGTATTTTTCAAGCAGGGCCCGGTATTCAGGTGAATATCTTCTGCGAAGAGATTCATTGCCAACCAACTCCTGTATTTTCATAAAACCATCCAAAATCTGTTCCGGACGCGGCGGACAACCGGGCACATACACATCAACGGGAACGACTTCGTCAATACCCTGTAATACGCTGTAGGTATCAAAAATGCCGCCACTGGAAGCACAGGCACCGACAGCCAGAACCCATCTAGGTTCGGCCATTTGTTCGTATACCTGGTTGACGATGGGCCCCATTTTTTTTGCAATGGTACCCATCACCATCAGCAAATCTGCCTGACGGGGAGAAAAACTCAGTCGCTCCGAACCAAAACGTGCCAAATCGTAATTGGCGCCCATGGTCGCCATAAATTCAATTCCACAACAGGAAGTGGCAAAAGGCAAAGGCCAGATGGAATTCTTTCTGGCCAATCCCACCACCCGATCGAGACTTGTGGCAAAAAAGCCGGGGGCTGAATATCCTTCCGGCGGATCAACAAGGTTATATTGTGACATGATGCATCCTTTTTAAAATTGTTATTCGTCGTTGTTCCACTCCAGCGCCCCCTTTTCATAAATGTAGTAAAAGCCAAAAAGAAGCAGGGCAACAAAGAGCAGCATGGCAAAAAATTCGCGCCAGGCCATGGTTAGAAAATTAATGGCCCAGGGGTAGAAAAAGATAATTTCCACATCAAAAAGTACAAATAAAATGGCAACCAGGAAATATTTCACAGAGAATGGAAATCTGGCATTCCCCTGCACCTCAATCCCGCACTCGAAATTCTCATCCTTTCGCAAAGTCCTGATTCTTTTCCGTTTGCTCGAAATGAAGTGGGTAGCAAACATGGTAAGGGCCACAAAACCAAAAGCAACCAGCGATTGAATCAGCACGGGAATGTAATCTGCCGGAACATATATTTTATCTGTCATCGGTACGGTCTTTAGCTGCTACAAGGTATAAAATTCTTTAACAACATAATTGTTGATATTGTTCAGAACCTATCCGGAATCTATTGTTTACTACGAAAAGCAACACAAATTGTTTTAATTTTCGGACGATAATCTTTTTAATTGTTGCTTCGCATACTCTTCCTCCGGTTTCAGTGAAATGGCTTTTTGATAATAGAAACGGGCTACAGCAAAACTCTTTTGCACAACGGCATCGTCGGCTCTTTTGACTGCATCGAAGTATTGACCTTCTATTCCATTAACATCTGTTGAAGATATCAATTTTTCGACCAATTTCAATTGTTCTATCGGATACTTTTCCCACGGAAGAATGGAGGAAGCCTTTCCATAGTAAAATCGGGAGGAACTAAATTTTTTGGCCTGAAGATCTTCATCCGCATGCTTTACATAAGCTGTGTATTCCTGCATTCTTTCCAGGGAGATGTTGCTGTCGATCATCTTCTTGCAGCTTGCAATCCGATCCAGTGCATATTTGTCACCACTCCTGTATTTCAAAGCCTCTTCATAATAAAAGGTTGCCAGAGTCCAAAGCGATTTAGCGAAATTCAGATCACCGGTCTGGATGTTTTTTTGGTAGCTGCCTTCATCCTCCATTTTACGTTGCTCAACGGTATGTTGCTGGGCAAGCACTCTTTCTCTGGCTTGTTGTGCAAGCAAAGAGTCAATTTCAGCTATTCTTTGAACCGGATATTTTTCGGTATCCGAAATGCGTATTGCATCACGGTACTGAATTTTAGCCTCCGGATAAACCTTGGTTGCAAACAACTGATCTGCCCTTCCGATTGCCTCCTTGTATTTCTTCTGCTTTTCGGCCTGCATCCTGGCTTCGTCCTCCTTCTTCTGCTTCTCTGCAAGTAATTGAATCAGCAATTTTTCTGCCTCTGCGAGTTTTGCCAATGCCACAGCATCAACAGGTTTAATCTTTAGGGCATCTTTGAAATCAACAATGGCCTCCGGATATTTTTGAATTGCTACACTGGCATCACCTGCAGTCAATAAACGGACAAATTCAGCATCTTGTCTCGTCTTGTCGGCAAACACTTTGGCCAGCAACTGTTCGGCATTTGCCAATCTCATGGAAGCCACTTTGTCTTCGGGTTTCAATCCGAGTGCACCCTTGAAATTTTCGATGGCCTCCGAATATTTTTGGACTACCACATTGGCGTCTCCACTGGACATCAGCCTGTTGAAATCGGCATCGAGTGCTGCTTTGTCGGAAGCCACTTTGGCCAATAATTTTTCTGCATGGTCCAGCTTTTCTATGGCCACCGTATTCCCGGGTTTCAAGGCAAGAGCCCCTTTGAAGTTGGTGATGGCACCCGCAAATTTAAGAGCCGATACGTTTTCGTCACCTGATGCTATCAAACGGGCAAAGTCTGCATCCAGTTTTTCCCTGTCCGCATTTGCCTTGGCCAATAATTGCTCGGCACCCGTCAATCTTGCCGCCGCTATTTTATTGTCGGGCTTGATTTTCAAGGCCTCTTTAAAATTGGTAATTCCATCGGCATACTTCTGACGTGCTACATTTTCATCTCCCAATGCCAACCAACGGGTAAAATCCGCTTCCAGGTTGGCTCTGTCTGCATTGGCTTTTGCTAAAAGTTGCTCCGCTCCGGCCAGTTTTTCTGTAGCTACTTCGTTCCCGGGCTTCATCACAAGGGCACTTTTGAAAGTCCCAATTGCTTCCATATAATTTTTGCTTTTAACCTGCTCATCCCCGGCAGCCAGCAAATGGGAAAATTCAGCCTCTTGCTGAGCCTTGTCTGCATTGAGTTTAGCCAAAAATTGCTCGGCGTTGGTTAGCTTGGTCTTTGTATTTTTGTCTTCCGGTTTCAGCTTCAGGGCCTCCTTGAAATCCGATATGCCTTCGGGAAACTTCTGCTTGTTTACATTGATATCCCCTGAAGCCAGCAATCTGTTGAAATCTTCTTCCAATTTCGCTTTATCGGCATTCACCTTGGCCAAAAGAAGTTCGGCATTGGTAAGCTTTGTACTGGCAACCACATCACCCAATTTAATTTTCAGGGCATCTTTAAAATTGACGATTCCCTCTGAATATTTCTTTTGGGCAACATTGTCATCGCCTGCTGCCAGCAGCCTGACAAATTCTGCCTCTTGCTGAGCCTTATTGGCATTGGCTGCAGCCAGCAATTTCTCTGCATTAGCCAGTCTGGAAATCGCCTCCTTGTCCTCGGACTTAAGTTTCAGTGCCTCCTTGAAATCCAAAATTCCCTCCTGATATTTCTGCTTGTTAACACTGATATCTCCCGAGGCCAGCAAACGGTTAAACTCCTCTTCCAGTTTTGTTTTGTCGGCATTCACTTTAGCAAGCAGCTGTTCTGCATTGGACAATTTTTCCGTTGCCACTACATTGGCAGGCTTCAAAATCAGCGCATTTTTGAAACTGGTAATTGCATCCTGGTACTTCAGACTGTTTACCTGTTCATCACCCTGAGTTATAAACCGCATAAATTCTGCCTCCTGCTTCGCCTTGTCGGCATTCACTTTGGCCAGCAGCTGTTCAGCATTGGCCAGTTTTGCCGTGGCCGTTTTATCCTCTGTCTTGATTTTCAGCGCCTCCTTGAAATCGGTGATCCCTTCCGGATATTTCTGTTTCCCAACATTTTCATCGCCCGATGCCAGCAGACGGACAAATTCTGCCTCCTGCTTCGCCTTATTGGCATTCACTTTGGCCAGCAGCTGTTCAGCATTGGCCAGTTTTGCCGTGGCCGTTTTATCCTCCGGTTTGATCTTCAAAGCATCCTTGAAATCAGTGATTCCTTCCGGATATTTTTGTTTCCCAACATTATCGTCACCGGATGCCAGCAAACGAAGAAACTCTGCCTCCTGCTTCGCCTTGTCGGCATTCACCTTGGCCAGCAGCTGTTCCGCATTGGCCAGTTTAGTCGTGGCCGTTTTATCCTCCGGCTTGATCTTCAGCGCCTCCTTGAAATCGTTGATCCCTTCCGGATATTTTTGTTTACTTACGTTGTCATCGCCTGAAGCAAGAAGTCGGGTAAACTCAGCCTCCTGTTTCGCCTTGTCTGCATTGATTTTGGCAAGCAGTTGCTCTGCATTGGCCAGTTTGGTCATGGCTGTTTTATCCTCCGGTTTGATTTTCAATGCATCCTTGAATTCGGTGATCCCTTCCGGATATCTTTGTTTACTTACGTAGTCATCGCCTGAAGCAAGAAGTCTGGTAAACTCAGCCTCCTGTTTCGCCTTGTCTGCATTGATTTTGGCAAGCAGTTGCTCTGCATTGGCCAGTTTTGTTGTGGCTGTTTTATCCTCAGGCTTGATCTTCAGCGCCTCCTTGAAATCGGTGATCCCTTCCGGATATTTTTGTTTACTTACGTTGTCATCGCCTGAAGCAAGAAGTCGGGTAAACTCAGCCTCCTGTTTCGCCTTGTCTGCATTGATTTTGGCAAGCAGTTGCTCTGCATTGGCCAGTTTTGTTGTGGCTGTTTTATCCTCCGGTTTGATCTTCAAAGCATCCTTGAAATCAGTGATCCCTTCCGGATATTTTTGTTTACCCACATTATCGTCACCGGATGCCAGCAAACGAAGAAACTCTGCCTCCTGCTTCGCCTTATCGGCATTCACTTTGGCCAGCAGCTGTTCCGCATTGGCCAGTTTAGTCGTGGCCGTTTTATCCTCCGGCTTGATCTTCAAAGCATCCTTGAAATCGGTGATCCCTTCCGGATATTTTTGTTTACCTACGTTGTCATCGCCCGAGGCCAAAAGCCGGGCAAATTCGGCATCTAGCCTGGCCTTGTCGGCAATGGCCTTTGTGAGGAGTTGTTCTGCATTGGTCAATTTATCCGTGGCCACCTTGTCTCCGGCTTTGACCTGAAGCGCTGCCTTGAAATTATCAATGGCTTCACTAAATTTTTTCTCCGAAACATGGGTATCTCCTTCAGCCAGCAACTTGTTAAAAGCTTCATCCAGTTTGGCTTTTTCTGCATTTGCCTGTGCCAAAAGCTGTTCGGCATTTTTCAATTTATCGGAAGCCACCGGATTTCCTTTTTTGATCACCAGTGCAGCCTTGAAATTGTCAATCGCTTCGGGATATCTGAGTTTGCCCACATTTTCATCCCCGGTGGCAACCAGTCTGTTAAATTCAGCTTCCAAAGAGGCATCTTTTTCCAGATTTTGCAGGTCTGAGGTGAGTTCTTTCAACTTGGGCTTGATAAACTGATCATTCTTGCGAAGCGCCAAAGCCTCTTCATAGGTGTGAATGGCCTCCCGAATCTGGTTTTTCTTTTCAAACTCAACGGCTTCGGCCATCTTCTGGTTGAAAATCTCATCTTCGTGATCCTTCAGCGCCTGATCAATCTCTTTCCGGATATCCCTGTCATCGATGAATATGTTCGAGTCGAAATTATCCAGCTTTCCCTTTGGTGAGTAAGCGATCTTACCAACCACCCTGCCTTCAAAACTTAAAGTAACGTAGGGAACCTTTTTGTAAATGGTCACCACCATCAAAAAAGGCGGGAAGATACTGTCCTTGGCCCAAACCTGAGAAGGAATCATCGTGGAAACATCAATGTCCTTGGTGTAGTGATTCTCCTTGGTTACCGTCATTCTGTATTCCGAGAAAAAACTGAGATCCAGTTCAAATTTCCCTGTGATGTTGACAGTTACGCTTTTTTCGGATTTTTTGGTGGTTTGGTTGGTTAACGTAACTACTGCTCCCGTCGGATCTTCATTGTCTACGCGGATTCTCCCGTTGATGTGAAGATGATCAGTGAATTTTTGTGCAATGGTAACCTGAGTGATGAAAAGGAAAAACAATAGGATTCCACATTGACGGAAGGCTTTGGTGATCATGGGCAGCATATTAAATTATATTTCATCAATCAACGACAAAATTACGAAATTGATTCAATTTTTTCCGGAATTAACTGTTTTTAATGATTCGTCTGCGGCAGCCTTGACCAATGTGATTAATCTTCCGTCTTCAGACCCTGGGAGGAAACGAATAATGTAATCCCAACAATTTTAAAACTTCAAGGCAACAGAAGTATCATTTTCAGCCGACTTGCTTCTCTTCAGACAATTTGGAATGAAAGATGCCGTAACTGAAATAAAGCAGCAATCCTATCACCAGCCAAACGCCAAACCGGGTCCAGTTGGTAATTCCAAGCTCACTCATTAAATAGAAATTGGTCAAAAGACCAAGCACCGGTATGAAGGACCACGATTTCACAAGGGCCAGAGCGGTAATGACCAGGGTTGTGATGGCAAACAACAGGTAGGGTATGGAATGAATGGAGAATCCACTGAACCAGAGACCGAAACTCGGCAAACCCCCGCCTACAAACAGGATCAGTCCGGCTAAAAACAGTAGTAGCGGAGGAATGAAATACCTGCTGTTCAGGTAAGGCACCACAAATCCGTTTCTGTTTCCGGCCTTGTCTCCCTTGGGATTCAGGATCAGAATCCCTCCCGACACCAAAATAAATGCGAAGAGCGTACCGATGCTCGTCAGGTCTGTCACCTCCGTCAGGTTCATAAAAAGGGAGGGTAATGCCACAATCACCCCCGTCACTATTGTGGAAAAGCCTGGGGTACGATATTTTGGATGAAGTTTTGCAAAGCGTGGAGGAAGCAGTCCGTCCCGGCTCATACTCATCCATATCCGCGGCTGACCCAGCTGAAAAACAAGCAGTACGCTGGCCATCGCCACCACTGCACTTACCGCGATGATCCCCGACAGTTTGGCCAGGTGCAATTTCGCGAAGACGAATGCCAGCGGATCGGCCACCCCCAGCTGGTCGTAGGAGACCATCCCCGTCAGGACGAGGCTTACCAGCACATACAAAACAGTGGTGATCAAAAGAGCATAAAACATAGACCTGGGAAGATCCCTCTTGGGATTCTTGCACTCTTCGGCGGTGGTGGAGATCGCATCGAATCCGATGTAGGCAAAAAACACTCCGGAGACTCCCTTCAGCACACCCGGCAGACCATTCGGCGCAAAGGGCGACCAATGGGCCGGATCTACATAAAATGCCCCGGCAGCTATGACCAGAATCAGTACACCAATTTTCAATAATACCATCAGGTTATTGGCCCGCTTGGATTCCCGAATGCCTATGTAGCAGATCCAGGTGATCGCCACGACAATCATAAAGGCAGGTATATCGGCGATAAAGCGGAAATTGAACAGCTGCGGTGCCGTCATCCAGGCCTGGTAGGCTTGTCCGAGCGCAGGACTCAGATCCTGTATCGCAGTGCCGTGCTGGAGCAAAGCCTGCGCTTCGTGGAATCCCCGGTAGGCAGTCAGGTAGTCGGTGGTCAGAAATGCATATATGTGCCAGCCAAATCCCTCCAGTAAACCGATAAAATAGCCCGACCAGGAGATGGCTACCGCGATGTTGCCAATGGCATATTCCATGATCAAATCCCAGCCAATGATCCAGGCCACCAACTCGCCGAAGCTGGCATAGGCATAGGTATAGGCGCTTCCGCTGATGGGAATGGAGGAAGCAAACTCCGCATAACACATCGCGGATAGCCCGCAAGCCACAGCCGTGAAGACAAACAGCAGCGACACGGCCGGTCCGCCGGAGGCTGCGGCATTGCCAATGGTACTGAAAATACCGGCACCCACAATCGCAGCTACGCCGAGTGCGGTCAGGTCGACCACCCCGAGGGTTCGCTTCATCCCATTGCCGTGCAGTGCAAGATCCGTGGAATCGTGCAAGATCAGGGAAATGGATTTTTTTCGGAAGAGGTTGCCTGTTTTCAAAACTGCATGGATTGGGTACAAAGAATAAAAGGGTCGAAACCCTTTTATTTAACTATTGCATAGTAGCAACGAATCGGGGAATCAACTTTCCCTTCGGCGACCAGTTTCTTGATTAATTTGTCGACCTCTTTCTTGTCGACACCAGATGCTTCGGCGATTTCGCCGCCTTTCAATGGTTTGCCGGCCGTTTCCAATGCCTTGATGATTGCTTCTTTTGGTTCCATAATCTGCGTTTTTATCTGTTTATAACTTAGAAACTCTGCTCAACAAAAAATGATCTGCCAACACCAGTGCCGCCATCGCCTCCACGATCGGAACAGCCCTTGGCAATACACATGGATCGTGCCGTCCCTGAACATTGATGACCGCCACGTTGCCATGCACATCTACTGTATTTTGCTCCTTCAACAGTGTGGCAATGGGTTTGAAGGCCACCTTCCAGTATACATCTTCGCCGTTGGAAATACCTCCCTGAATACCGCCTGAATGATTGGTTATGGTCCGGATTCCGTTTTCACCAGGAACGAACTCATCGTTGTGCTGCGAACCGGCCAGTTTGGTTCCCGAGAAACCTGAACCATATTCAAACCCCTTCACCGCATTGATGCCCAACATCGCAAATCCCAAATCTGCATGCAGCTTGTTGAAGACAGGTTCCCCCCACCCTGCCGGGATTCCTGTTGCAATGCCCGAGATCACTCCGCCAACGGTATCGTGGTTCCTGCCGGCATCTTCGATTCTTGCAATCATTTTGGCTGCCGTTTCAGGATCCGGACACCTGACCAGGTTGGTTTCGGTAAGACCGAGATCCAGCTCATGGTATTTTTTTTCCAATTCAACCTCTCCCACTCTGGAGACAAAGGCCTGAATTTTTACTCCCTGGATGGCAAGCATCTGTTTGGCAATGGAACCAGCTACCACCCTGGCGATGGTCTCCCTGGCCGACGACCTTCCGCCCCCGCGGTAATCCCTGACGCCATATTTTTGGTCGTAGGTAAAGTCTGCGTGGGAAGGCCGGTACAAATCCTTGATGTTGGAATAGTCTGCCGAATGCTGATCCTTGTTCCTGATCACGAAACCGATGGGTGTACCCGTGGTGGTTCCTTCAAAAATACCCGAAAGCAGCTCCACCCGGTCGGCTTCCTGCCGGGAGGTGGTGATGTGGGATTGTCCGGGTTTTCTGCGATCCAGATCCTGCTGAATCAGCTCTATGTCGATGGGCACACCTGCCGGACATCCGTCGATGACCCCGCCGATGGCCGCTCCGTGCGACTCCCCGAAAGAGGTGAGTCTGAATATTCTTCCAAAACTGTTCAATGCGTTATTTTTTTAATCAGGCTAAAAATATTCAACTTTTCTGTCATTTCCGCATCCTGTCACACGGATTAAACAGGTTTCTTTCAAAAAACAAAAACCCGGATGAAATCAACCGGGTTTTTAACTCTTTTTTGTATTGGAAGAATTAATTGCAACCGCAACCGCTTCCACATCCGCCGCCTGAGGAGGCACCATCGCCACAACCACCGTCGCCGCAACCTGAGTCTCCACAACCACCACTTCCGCATCCGCAACCACCTGTGCTGTAAGCAGCAGAAAGCTCTTCGGCCGAAGCAGCCCTTACCTCCAGAATTTCACCTGAAAAGTGAAGATCCTCTCCTGCAAGGGGATGATTGAAGTCCATCGTGACGATCTCACCGGAAACAGAAACTACGATTCCGTCCATCCTCTGACCGTGGGAAGACATCATCGGTACACTGTTGCCTACTGCAAGCAGGGCATCGTCTACATTTCCGTCTACTTTGAAGATGTCCAGCGGCAATTCAACCACTGCCTCTTCGTTGATCTCTCCGTAGCCACTGGCCGCAGGAATGGAAATCTCGAATTTGTCTCCTGATTTTTTGCCTACCAACTGCTCTTCGAAGGCGGGAATCATCAATCCTGCACCGTGAAGAAAAATCAGCGGACTCTCTGTCGTTGCCGACTCAAATATATCTCCTTCCTTACCATCCAACCTCAAATCGTAGGTCAGGGTCACCATACTATCTTTTGAAACTGTACCCATTACAATGTTTTTTTAAATTTTAATGTGCAAAGAAACAGTATATTTCTTACGCAGCATAGTTTGTTACGATATTTTGTAAAAAAAGTTCGCATTTTTTTTACAAAATAACCTGATCCTCGAGGTATTTGAAATTGTCGATGCACAGGTAGGTTGGCGTATTAATTCCATAGGTACCCGTATCGGAGGAGGAGAACGAAAAAGTCACCTTGTTGACCCTTCCCATGGAGCTCAAATCCACCGTCGTCCACTTTGCGAGGATGTAATCCTTCGACGAATCCGTAAACCTGAAATCCGCCAGGTAAAAATCGATACTCCCCTTCTTCGTGTTGGTGTGATCATACCCTGTGATGGTCACCTTGAACCAGTCGGGATCGGTACCCGCCACACCTCCGAATTTCTTGCTGTAGCCATCCCCGTTTTTCATCGAGAGGGCCGCATAGGTGCTGTTGCAGAGCTCCATCGATTGGATGGTATGATCCAGGTTGTCGTTGAAAGTGGCAAAGAGATCTCCTGCAAAAGAGGGATAGAACAGGACAAATTTATTCTTCAGGTTGGAAGGATCGACCACGCTGTATTCGTTGGCAAAACCCGCCGTCGTGAAATCATTTTTCTGCGAATAGCAGAATCCGTCCCAGGTACCCCAGGCCGCAGTGTATTCGTTTCCAAACTTCAGGTCACCGGCAGCAAAGAATCCGGAACCATCGGATCCGTTCCAGTAACCGGTGGAAGGTACCACCAGCGATTCAAAATCCACCACCTGAACGGCTGGACCGCTACCCGATTTCTGGCAGGAGTTCAACACAATGGCACTGCCAAACAGCAGGACAATCAACATCAATGAGCTTCTCATGATTGAATTGGTTAAAAATAAAACTTGAAAAAATGTGTAAAAAAACTCCTGCTGTTTTTCCCGATAGCAGGAACAAAGCTGAAATTGGCAGGTCTTCTGGCTCGCCCGGTTTTCTGTGCCTTCCCGCCCCGACGCATCGGAACAGTGGCTTTGATTCAGAAACCATTTTGAGTGGGCTTACAGCTGCGGGTACAGCTCCGGATTTTAACCGGATTCCCTTTTTGATTCACCCCGTCGGAAAGGACAGAGTGAAACCTAATTTCAAAACAAAACTACCATAAATTATTTTACCCGAACCCGGCTTCAAAGAAATTAATCGGAGATTTATCAACACAAAATGTGGATAAGCAAAAGATAAGCTGCTTTTTTATACTTTTAAAGTTCAAGAAAGAAATCAACCTATGTTGCCCGAAGAAGTCAAAAAAAAGATAGAGAGGCTCCGTCAAGAAATTGAGCAGCACAACCATAACTACTACAAACTCAATCAGCCCACCGTCACTGATTTTGAATTTGACATTTTGATGAGCGACCTGATCGCCCTCGAGAACAAATTTCCACAGTTTTCGGATCCCAATTCCCCGACGCAAAGAGTGGGCAGCGACATCTCCCGTGAATTCGAACAGGTGCTGCACCAATATCCGATGCTTTCACTTGCCAACAGCTATTCGGATACGGAAGTAACCGAATTTGTGCAAAGAGTAGGGAAATTCTCTGGCGAACAACCCGACTATGTCTGCGAACTCAAACTCGACGGAACCTCTATCAGCCTCACCTACCGGGAAGGTGAACTCCTGCGTGCCGTGACCCGCGGCGACGGTGAGAAGGGCGACGATGTGACGGCCAATGTACGAACCATCCGCTCCATCCCACTTAAACTGCAGGGTAACTTCCCAGCTAATTTCGAGATACGGGGTGAAATCGTGATGCCCTTCGCCGTCTTCGAAGATTTGAACAGGGAGCGGGCCGAAAAAGGCGAACAACTCTTCGCAAACCCACGGAATGCTGCTTCCGGTACCCTGAAGATGCAAAACTCCTCCGTGGTAGCCAGCCGCAAGCTGGATGCCTATTTCTATTACGTACTGGGTGAAAACCTGCCATCCGGTGGTCATTTCGAACTGCTGGATGAGGCCGCCAATTGGGGATTTCAAATCTCCCCGCACAAGAAGAAGTGCAGGGACGTGGAGGAAATACTCGAATACCTTTCCATCTGGGACCAAAAACGGGAAGAACTTCCCTTTGCCACCGATGGAGTGGTCATCAAGGTCAATTCCAAAAGGGTGCAGGAAGAACTCGGATTTACGGCCAAGAGCCCAAGATGGGCCATCGCCTACAAATTCAAAGCCGAAAGAGTCGCCAGCAAATTGCTAAGCGTCGACTTTCAGGTGGGCAGAACCGGTGCCGTTACACCCGTTGCCAACCTCGAACCGGTGCAACTGGGCGGCACCGTGGTCCGTCGCGCCTCACTGCACAATGCCGACATCATAGTGAACCTCGGCTTGCACAGCTACGATACCGTCTTCGTCGAAAAGGGCGGTGAGATCATCCCAAAAATAGTGGGAGTCGATACCTCCAAGAGAGATCCTGCGGCTGCGGCCATTCAATTCATCCAACATTGTCCCGAGTGTGGCACCCTCCTGGTAAGGGAGGAAGGTGAAGCCGCCTGGTACTGTCCGAATGAGGACGAATGTCCGCCGCTGATCAAGGGAAAGATCGAACATTTCATCAGTCGGAAAGCAATGGATGTGGATGGGCTCGGCAGCGAAACCATCGACCTGCTCTTCCAGCAGGGACTGGTGCGCAACGTGGCAGATTTATACACGCTGCAAAAAGAGCAACTGGTTTCGCTGGAGAGAATGGGCGATAAATCGGCAGAACGCATCCTCGACGGACTAAAAAACTCGATGGAGATTCCGTTTGAGCGAGTGTTGTTTGCCCTGGGCATCCGCTATGTGGGTGAAACAGTAGCAAAGAAACTGGCCCGGGGCATCGGATCCGTGCAGGCACTCAAAGTCGCCAGTCTCGAACAGCTGGTGGCAGTCGACGAGATTGGCACCAAGATTGCAGAGAGTATCCTGAGTTGGTTCGGCAAGGAGCAACACCTGCTTTTGATAGAACGGCTTGGTAACGTACCGCTCAAACTCGAGGCCGAGAACAGGCAAACGGAGGGTGCAACGGAAAAACTGAAGGGGCTGACCTTCGTTATTTCCGGAACTTTCCAAAATTATTCACGTGACGGATTGAAAGCTGACATTGAACTGCACGGCGGAAAAAATGTCTCCTCCATTTCTGCCAAAACAAGCTATTTAATTGCGGGAGAGAACATTGGCCCCTCCAAGCTGGAGAAGGCTACGGCCCTCAAAATACCCATCATCACGGAAAAAACCTACAGGCAACTTACAGATTGAAAGTTGCAACAATACACCGAAAGATGAAAACAAGATTGTTATTTATTTCGAATACATAACTTTGCACGATGCTAAGAAAATTATTCAATTCGTACCTCAAGCGCAGGTTGTTGTCGGCATACAAACGACAACACAGGGTGGCCAAGATCATGACCCTGGCAACTGCCAAATCTGTGGGAATCCTCTGGAACCCTTCAGACGAAGAGAGTATTGAAACCTACGAAACACTTCGTAAGTTATTGAACGAAAAAGGAATCAAATCCTTTGGTCTGGGCTACATCGCCTCCAAAAGGGAAAAGGAGACGCTGGCAACGGTTTCCAACTCCTGGTTGCTCAACCGAGGCGAAGTGAGTTTCTTCGGCAAGCCAAGAAGCGGCGACGGCGTCCAGTTTTTTCAGCAGGAGTTCGACATTCTGCTGGATCTCTCACTGGTGAAAAGCATTGCGATGCAATACATTCTGATTCACTCCGCCTCCAAATTCAAGGTGGGCTGGAGGGCAGAAGATCCGAATTTCTACGATCTCGAAATCGATGTGACGGCCAATCCTCGCTGCCGTTTTTTGATGGAGCAGGTCATCCATTATCTTGAAAAATTGAATGAGAACAAATAACACGATGTACAAAAATTTCAGGGGTGCCGGAGTGGCACTCATCACACCGTTTTTGGAAGATCTGCAGATCGATTACCCCGCACTGGGCAGACTGGTGGAGTACCAGATCGAAAACCACATGGACTTCCTGGTGGTGTTGGGTACGACTGCCGAAACTGCCACCTTGTCGGCCGCCGAAAAGCAATCCCTGATTGATTTTGTAATCAACAAAACTGCAGGCAGATTGCCCATTATAGTGGGGGTCGGCGGAAACAGCACCTCCGAGGTGCTCGAGCAGCTGAAATCACTCAATTTGAAAAAGGCAGACGGAATACTCTCCGTCGTTCCCTATTACAACAAACCTTCGCAGGAAGGGATTTACCAACATTTCATGGCCATCGCCGCCGCGAGTCCGGTGCCGGTGGTGCTTTACAATGTGCCCGGACGCACCAGCGTGAGCATGAGTGCGGAGACCACCCTGCGCCTGGCCCACGATGCAAAAAACATCGTCGGAACCAAGGAGGCCTCCGGCAATTTCGGCGAGATCATCAAAATCTTAAAGGGAAAACCCGATCATTTTAACGTCATCTCGGGCGACGACAACCTGGTGGTGCCCATCACCTCCATCGGCGGCGAAGGAGTCATTTCCGTGGCGGCCAATCTGTTTCCCAAGCTGATTGCCTCGATGACCCATTATGCGATGAACGGCGATTTCAGCAATGCCGCCGCCATCCAGCTGGAGCTTCAGCCCATTATAGAGGATCTTTTTGCGGAAGGAAATCCCTCGGGTATCAAGGCCACGATGCATTCAGCAGGAATGACTGAAAACAGGGTTCGGTTGCCGCTGGTGCCCGTGAGCGAGAAGTTGTATAAGGAGTTGGCAGAGAAGACAGGGAAGTTGCTTTAGCTCCAACCAAAATTCGAGAACCTCCTCTATGGTGCTTGCCTGAGGAAGACACTTTTTCCCAATTTTTATGCTTCCAACGGTTTAACCCTTTCAGGGTTGATGGATCATTCGTTCGTTCACCAGCGGTTTCACCGGGGGCTATTCACGCTAAACCCCTGCGTGGTTTCTTTGCCCAAAAAATCACCTCTGCTTTCAAACTGTTCCCATCCTGTGTTAGTCCAAGGGTTTGTGCTTCCCACGTCAAGTTTATAGAATTAAAAAGTCCGAAGGACTTGAATGTGAATAACCCCCGGCGAAACCGGGGGTAAATGACGCACTGAGATCCGGAACCCAGAAGCGGGTTCAACATTTCTTCTCGTTGAAAAGACTTTCCTTTCCAGCCTGGTCTAATTCAAGCAACTCAGAATTGGTAGCCAGACCTACAACTTCCCGCCTAACCTCTTAAATTCGTTACTTAATACCTTAAAACCCTTACTTATGATCAAAGAATCGTTACTTATCATCGTTGAAGCCCTATATACGATCACAGAATCGTAATTTAGCATTGTTGAACCCTTTTTTACGATCACAGAATCGCTATTTAGCATCGTTGAACCCTTACGTACGATCGTGGAACCGATACTCAATGCCATAGAACACCACTTTTTCCATTCAGCCAAAGTATTTTCAAGTGCCAGGACCATTCCTTGTGGTCACTATACATAAAACGAAAACCCCGCTGGTGTAGCGGGGTCTTCCTAATGTTAGTTGCAGGCAATCGGCCTTTTGTGAATGCCGCTGATCAGACCACTCCGGCAACCGGCTGCGGTGAAGTTTTCGTCGCAGTGGGCCTGGTTACCCGTTTCACCTGTTTCATCATCTGCGCAAAGGTGTAGTCCTTCAGTTTTGCCGCATCGGTTTGCTTGTAGAGGATCTTGCCCACCCGGCAGATCTCCGACAGCTGGTTGTGAAGCTCTTTCAACAGCCCCAGATTGCCCTGCACGATCGCCGCCCGGCCGGAGACCAACGTGTACTTCTTTTTCTTCTCTTCGGCCAGTAGGGTTGCAGCCTCCGAGAATTGTTCGATCAACGCATCCGTCAGTCCTTTGGTCCTCAACTCATTCTGATACTTCCTGATGTGGGCCTCTACGGTCTGCAAACAGTTGAGCGCGCTCTCCACATCGCGCGACCGGACGCTCCTGCGCAGTTGGGTCAGGCCAAAATCGGTAGCAGAGATAGGTATCTCCGCCCCGGCAAGTCCCAGGTATCCTTCCACCCGGTTAATGGGGGAAATCAGATCATCCAGTGTCTTGTGTATCTCTTCCGTGATCACTTTCAGCGCCACCGTTTCGGATTTTGGATGCACCAACTCCTGCAGGAGATCGATTTTGGATCTGAAAGTCGACAAGTAACTGGCATCAAACAGGGGGGAATAAGCGGCGAAATCGCCAAGATCGCGTGCCAGGCTAATGGCACCAAACCCGCACAACACGGGCAACTCTTCGTCTTTGCAGTTGAAACTGCGGTTCTGGTTCAGATTCATCGTAAGTTAATTTAGGGATTAATGAAATCTGTTAGGGAACCAAGTAATGGAAAAAAACAATACCACATTTTTCTGACCCTTCTAAATCTCCCCAAAAGGGGGATTTCTGATTCGTGTTCTCATCAACATCCATGCATTACTCCCCTCCTTTGGAGGGGTTGGAGGAGGTCAAACTAGAACTATGAAATTATTTTGTTCTCGTTACTTTGATCCTCTTAAATATACAGAAAAAATTCATAATCACCTAATAATCTGAGCCTTATTTTTTATTTGAAATTGATTTTTTCTGCTTTACAGTATGTAAATTACTTCATTTGAAAGCACTCCCCGAATTTGAGATTCGGATATTTCAATTCCCCGGTAAGATTTCATCACACTCGCTTCACAGCCTATCTCGCTCCGTCCGCATGATAATATTTCATCGCCTCCGGGATCTTCTCCGTGATCCGTGCAATCCGCTTCTCGTCCAGCGGATGGGTGCTGATCAACTCAGGGGTGGAGGAGTTGGCATATTGTGCCATCGTCCGCCAGAAATCGATGCTTTCAGAGGGGTTGTATCCGGCCATCGCCATAAAGCACAACCCCAGTTCGTCGGCTTCGTATTCGTGTTTCCGGGAGAAAGGCAACATAATTCCTACCGTTGATCCGATGCCGAAGGCCATCATCGCCAACTGCTGGGTCTGCTGCGGCTTCTCGGCAAGGGCAATCGACAGGGCCACGCCGAATCCCTGCTGCACCAGCTGCTGACTCATCCGCTCACTCCCGTGCCTGGCCACCGCGTGCGCAATCTCATGACTCATCACCGTAGCCAGCTGATCGTCGTTCTTGATAAGTGGAAGAATCCCTGAGTAAACCACCACCTTTCCACCCGGCATACACCATGCATTTACGCTTCTATTTTCAATCAGATTGAATTCCCACCTGTAGCCCTCGAGGTATTGTGATTGTCCACGGGCCGCGAAATACCTGTTCACCGCTGCGGCGATGTTGCTGCCAACCCTGCGAACCCGGTCGGCATCGGTCCGGCTTCCGGAGGTCTTGTTGTTCTTTAGAAAGGTATCGTACTGGGTCAGACTCATCGTCATCACCTCCGATTCGTTGACAAGGCTCAACTGCCTGCGTCCGGTAATGGGAACCCTGGCACAGGAGGCGAAAACGACCAGAAAAACAACGGTAGTCCGGATCAAAAGATGTCGGCAGGAGCAAACCATCTTACCTGTATATTTTGTGCTGGCTGGAAAGGAGCGTGTTGTAGAGCAGCGAGGCGATGGTCATCGGACCAACGCCACCCGGAACCGGTGTGATGAAGGAGCATTTGGGGGCCACCTCGTCAAATTTTACATCCCCTTTCAGTTTGAAACCGGATTTGGTCTGGTCGGAAGGAACACGGGTGGTTCCAACGTCGATAACGACCGCGCCCTCCTTCACCATATCCCCGGTTAAGAATTCAGGAAAGCCGAGTGCGGCAACAATAATGTCGGCATTCAGGCAGACCTCTCTGAGGTTTTTGGTTCTGCTGTGACACAACGTGACTGTGCAATCCACCCCCTTTTGGGAGAGCAGGATGCTCATCGGTCGACCAACGATGTTGCTTCTGCCGATGACCACGCAATTCTTGCCGGAAGTTTCAATCTTGTATCTCCGGAGCAACTCCATGATGCCAAAGGGAGTGGCAGAGACAAAGGCAGGCATTCCGGCCACTACCCTGCCCACGTTCACGGGATGGAAACCATCCACATCCTTTTTGGGATCGATGGTCTCAATGACCTTCTCTTCTGAAATATGTTTTGGCAGAGGAAGCTGCACGATGAATCCGTCGATGCCGGAATTGTTGTTGAGCGAACGGATGCAATCCAGCAACTCCTCTTCACTCACACCCGACTCAAAACGAATGAGGGTAGACTCAAAGCCAACGAATTCGCAGGCCTTCACCTTGGCAGCCACATAGGTTTCGCTGCCGCCATCATGACCCACCAGAATAGCTGCCAGATGCGGTGCCCGCTTGCCCGAAGCCATGATTGCATCCACCTCTTCGGCAATTTCACTCTTTAAGATTGCCGCTATTTCTTTGCCGTCGATTAGTTCCATGGTTGTATCGCTGTTTTTGCAACACGCTAGTAGCTATT
>Ga0209697_10001365_pt1 | contig 37937 bp, 27 predicted proteins | sample AliMusrvi5mmetaG_FD_184115 | JGI IMG/M metagenome (GOLD analysis project Ga0209697, IMG submission 184115) | Freshwater lake bacterial and archeal communities from Alinen Mustajarvi, Finland, to study Microbial Dark Matter (Phase II) - Alinen... | ecosystem: Environmental > Aquatic > Freshwater... | reverse complement strand
CTTTATAAAGTTGAGACTAAAGTCAGTTGCTTTATTTTCTTTTTTCAGTTCATTAAAATGAACTGCAATAAATGCCTCTCGCTATCATCTGTTGCAATCTGGCTTTGGCCATTTCGCGCAGGTAATGGGAGGTGCGCGCAAGTCTGGGTGATTTATTTTTTATTATTTTCCAATCCTGAAGTTTTGGTTTTTTCTTTCTTTAATTATTTTTGGATGATAAATCCTTGTAATAGAACCAGACGGATTGCAAATCCGTCTGGGCAGCGTCAGTTGCTTTTTTGCCTTTTTTCAGTTCATTAAAATGAACTGCAATAAATGCCTTTCGTTCTGATTTGCAATTATTCGTCGGACGACTCCAAGTCGTCCGACGAATTCCGGCAATATAGATACACACAGGGTCTCTTATTTTAGTAGTTCATTACTTTTCTTTTTTGCGGGATTGCAAATCCTTCACGACGGAATCATAAACTCTGATAACAAACTATGCAAAATTTCCACCTTGCCAACATCTGTTACTTTAATAGCTTCCATCATCATCAAGTTTATAACCAAAGAAGGGCACCACTTTTAATGATGCCCTTACTTTATTTAATGATTTATTAAGTTTACTTCATTAATTGCTGAAAATATTTACCAAGTTCATTCGTTAGAAGCCTGCAACGTGTTGTTATTTAAACAAGTTGCGCACAGTGTTTAGCGATTTGTCAAGTTTGTTTAATAATTTATCAAGAATGTAACATCTCTTACTTCCGTATTAGAACCCTTATCAAATTTGTTTAATATTTTGATGCCGTATGTTACTATTTTGTTACGTGGTCTAATATCTTGATAAATCATTAACCATTCTTGTTAACGTTGTTTACAATCTTATTTCCATAGTTTACCAACTTGTTTCGTATTCTACACTCTTGTCAATTTATTTTACAATGTTGTTAACGTATTAAGCTAATTTGTTACGGAGTAAACAATCTTGTTAACTTTGTTTAATAACTTGACAACTTATGTTACCTTGTAATTTTCACTTTGAATATCTTTAACGAAATCAATGAAATATAAAAGGAAACATTGGGATTTTTGTGTGGATAATCTTTCAATGGAACGTTCTGCAAATACAAAAACCCTGCTTTGACATTCATAGTCGGTGTGGAGCAATTCGGAGCTAACAAATTTCACCCAAGTCCAGGATATCTGGTAAATTTCCGTCCTTATTGCGCATCTCTTTTCGATCTCGTTTTATAGTGTTTTAATAAATTGGCTGTAATACTGTAATGACTTGTATGATTTTAAAGTCTTCATTCAAATAAAAATAATTTTTGCCTTTGCATTTGTTTTCAACTTTTATTACGAAAGGTTTCTTTATTCCAAAGATGCTATCATTACTGATGCTACAGGAATTTATTTTTTTAAATCCATCACAACCAATGCTTTTAGCGCTGTAAATAGAATCTATTTGTGAAAAGATTTTTGCCTTGGTTGCTTTTATTGCATGTTTACTTACAGAACAGTCGCGCAGTGATTTATTCAAAGAACAACCAGAGAAATAAATTAATAGAGATAAAGTCAAAGTAAAAAATATTTTTGTGGGTATTCTCATTTTAGTTTATCGCTTTCTGATATCTATTTTCTGCTATGAATTTTTATAATTATTGATAACGTTTGAAGTTTTTATAAAGTAAGTATTGGAAAATTATCTGCTGACTTTATTTTTCGTCAATTGTTTTAAGCAAGTCAGATGCAAAGATACTTGCCGGTGTAATAACTTTTTCGTCAAGCGGTATTTTATCTCCATAACGTTGTTTCATTTTTGTTTTTACTTGTTCGCTAGTTAAATCAAGTTCTTTAAGTTGTTGCAGTTTACCAACGTCCAAACCGATTAACTGATGGTATGATTTCCAAACCAATTCTGAACAATATATTTTATCATCACTCCAATCAAAGTACATATCATAATCTTTTCCAACGAATTTTTCTGCAATAGTTTTCAATTCTTTAAGCATATCGTCCGGAAGAGGTGGGTCTGTCATAACTCGTTTAATTACATAATGTCCGCCTTCTCCTTTACTGATCCATTTATCAAGGCGCGTCCACTTTACCGGTTGTACTGCTTCAATAACATACCAATTGTCCTTTGCTGAATCTAAATTAAAAATCATTCCGCAATGGCTGTATTTGGAATGTGTCGCAAGTTGAATAGCCTTACTTTGTGTTGAAAGAGAAGTTTGAAAAACAATATCCCCATTTTTAATTTTGTTACTGTCTGATAATATTTTTACTTCTTTACTTGCGTTTTCAAGTTGACGTTTAGGGTCGTAAAATTTCCTTTTAGCATATAGTCCACCAATAATGATCAGTCCTGAAATTAGAATTAAAGAATATAGTTTCGTTTTGGTCATTGTTTGGGTGCTTGGAGATACTGAGGTAGAAATTGCGATGGGTTATTAATTGTTGTGATTTTTGAGTTATGTGGGTTTTTTACTCTTTTAATAATATTGGCGATCTAAATAATTTCGTTGCTTTTCCAATTAAAACTAGACAACCACCATCAATAACTGCTCTATCATTTTTATCAAATTCATTAAATGTCTCAATACATAGGCTTATGTAACAACCACCATTTGTATTTAAATTGATAGAATAATTTTTTTCATCAATATATTCATCGCAAAATGCGCCTTGTTTTGAGTCATGAAAATTTGCATATCCTAAACCTAATTCACTATCCGGCCATAAAATTACTTTCCCAGAATATTGTTTTACTTTATTTACTTCATAATAATAATCAATGTTTGTCAAACTAGTTCTTGTAATAATTAGTTGATATGAAAAGCTATCTGTTATGGCTTTATAGATAACCGTTTTATTTAATGGTAAAATTGTTGGAAGAAATGAAATAAGTGTGTCAATTCTTATCGAATCATCCCCCTTAGGATATTTGCTAATTAGCGTCATTTTATCATCAATTAATGAAATGAAATTTTCAGCCTTATTATATGAGCTTATTTCTCTCATCCTATTTAGATAAAGTGATGAATATTGAGATGAATCTGGAATAGAGTATTGATTATTTAAATAAAAAGTATCATCCTTAATTGCAATGGTATGACTGCTATGTTTGCCATATTTTTGCCCAATAGAATAAGCAGATAGAAAAATCAAAAATAATATTAAAATAAGCTTTTTCATAAAATAACACATAACTTTCGAAAGCGTGAATTCACACTATTTCATTTTCTCTTTTGCAACCATTCATTTAATCCTATAACTTTTCAAATTTTTAAACTCTCCGAAATCTGAATGATCCTTTAAGTTTACCATTCAAAAATCAAATCATTCTCCTGATTGCCATTGCAAAAATAGTTATTTTGAATAAGCAAATCTAAAATGAAGGTGAAAATATTTTTTTTAGTTCTCTCTATAAGGATGAGACTAAAGTCAATTGCTTTTTTGTCTTTTTTCAGTTCATTAAAATGAACTGAAATAAATGATGCAGTGATGCCATCTATTTCAGTTTGGCTTTAGCCAACTGAAAAGAAAGATTGATGCATTGTGGCTTTAGCATCATTGGTGTTTTGATTTTTTATGAGAATATTAATGCAAAATGTAAAGCAAGAAAAATGTCAGTTACTTTTTTGCCTTTTTTCAATTCATTAAAATGAACTGTAATAAATGTTGCGGAGGAGCCATCAATTGCAGTTTGGCTTTAGCCAACTGAAAAGAAAGATTGATGCATTCTGGCTTTAGCATCATTGGTATTTTGATTTTTTATGAGGAATATTAATGCAAAAAAGTCATTAGTCATTGGTCATTAGTCAATAGTCATTAGTCATTTGCTGCGCCTCATTAATTGTCATTGTGTAAAATCTTAAATCAAAAACCTTAAATCAAAAATTTAAAGAAATATAAAATGTAAAACAGAGAAATGCAAAATGTAAAAGTCAACGCAACAACTAACCACTAACAACTAACAACAAACAACTAACCCTTCTTTCTCCCGTTATTCAGTATCCAGTAAACACTGGCATAAGGCGACACGGGCAACTTTGCCTGATGGATGATCTCAAATGTGGGAGGGTCATAAAAACCATAAAGCCCGTAGGAATAATGAAAATGGATCTTCGCATGTGTCCAGGCAAGCGTGAACAATCCGAGTTGCTTTTTGCCGCCCTTAAATCCACCCAGGCTTGTATTGAGCGTGATTTCATTAAGCTTGTTCAGCACACAATCGGTTTCAAAGCCGCCCATAAGGTAACGGAACCATTTGCCGTCGCTCACCGGGATCAACCCCGCTCCTGCCCCATCGCCGCCAATTCCTCCTATGGCTGCCCCGCCAAAATAACCCGCATGTATGGCCGAAATGCTTCCCCTGAACGAAAACGTGAGTCGGTGCGAAACGGGAAAGCTCAGAAACAATTTCAAATGATTGTCCGAACCATGGATCAAACCTATGCCTGCGCCACCAACAGCCCCGCCCTGCATAATGATGCCGCCCGCTGCAGCAACGGGAAGTATCCCCACGGCTGTGCCCCCTTCAAGGGCCGAAGCAAAATGTGGCTTGTCAATAAACTTATATTTGAGAGCAAAGTTAGGAAAGATGATCAGCGGCAAATAGCAGGATATTTCAACTTTATTGCTGAAAGAATAAGAGCTGCGGCCTATGATGTTCAAACGAACCTCGTGGCGGCGCAGGATGTAAGCGCTGGCAAATTCGGCAACATGCCCGTCGTCCCAGCCTGTGTGCATCACAACGGTCTTGCCATTCCGGTGAATGGTGTCGTTGGGAAACCCTTGCGCAGCGCTTGCATTGGATGAAAAAGAAAAAAGAAAAAATGTAAAGAAGAGGAGGAGAGTTGGCATGAAAAGGGGGAACGGTTAGTTGTTAGTTGTTGGATGTTGGATGTTTGATTAAATGTGTGGTGTTGATCTTTTGGTGGGTTTTGCTTGTTTTTCTGCAACGCCCATCTCTTTTATCTTTTGCAAAAATACCAATTCCATCTCGTATCTGTGCGATGTTTCTGAGAAAGTCGCAGTGCCGAGAAATTTTAATTTGTTATAAAACCTGATGTACGACACGATGCCTGCATCAATTTCCTTTGTCTGTATGACTACGTTGGCCAGTGAAATATTTTTATTGATAACTTTCCTGTGCAGGCGATTGGTGAGAACAAAATCAATGGAATCATTGTAAACATCCATAGCCACAATTTTTAACGGCCTCAGTTGCCGCACTGCATAAAACGCCGCAGAACCCAATGCCACAGCGCTGATAAAAGGATAGTATTTGCCGGGATGATTGTAAAAATCCAAAAGAAAATTCATCTCTTCATCGTTATGCTGCGCACCACGGCCAAAATACATGGGCATTAAAAACAAACCTACCCAGACTATGCCTCCAATAGCCAACACTTCCATTGCAAGACTAAGCAGATTGTTTCCACCTACATCATCGTCATTAAACCTGTATTTCGCCACAACACTCATCCTTCAACGCCTTTTCAATTTTCTATTTTCAATCATCTATCTTCAATTTTCTATCCTTTCAAAGCATCCTCCAAAACCTTCGTCATTTTAATGATTCCCACATCAGGTTTCATAATTTCGAAAGGCAAAAGATCTTTCATTTTTTTGAGATATTTCGCAGCGCCCTTCATGTCATTCTTATTTATTTTATTTGCGATCACACTTAAAAACATGTCGTAGTAGCCCGTTGCCATTGATTTTGAAACATCGTCAGGCACGATGGAATTGTCATTAAATCCCTGTATGGTAAAACTGTCAAGATTCTTTTCAATGGCTGCCATATCAGTGTGCATGGAGGAATCGGGGACCAATTTATACAGCATACCAACATCGCAGAGGTAAGGTTTTATCCACGTATAAAAAGCATCTTTTTCATCAAAACCTTTGTAAAAATAAATGGGCTTTTCAAATTTGTTGGTTTTGAAAATGTCGTAGATCACAACATCTCCCAGGTAGTTTGTATTGTTTTCGTGCAATGCAGGCAGCGATAATTGAACGGTATCAATCGTAGTGTTGTAATTTTTCTTCACCTGATCGTTCAAGGGAATGGCCGCATTTTGGGTCACCCACTTGTCGTACATTCCTTTGTTCAGATCAACATCATCACCCTTGTATGGGAAATCTTTAAAGTGCCGTTGATATTGCCTGACGTACCAATCCACAGCCAACAAATTCTTGGCGCAAACAATCACATCTGTCCTGTGTTTTTCCGCAACCTGAAGATATAATTCAGGAAAATAATCACTATCCCCAAGACTGAAAAGTATGCCATTTTTATCAATTGAACTGAGCAGATTTTTTGAAAAATCAACAGTAAAAGTCTGCTTTGAACCATCACGGTTTTTGAAATTAGCAGCAAACTGTGTGATCGCAACAGCGAGAAGTATCAACCATGCTGCCGTGATGAAAACGTATTTTTTGCTGCTTGCAATTTCTGCAAGTTTCTTCACAATAAAAAACACACCACAGAAAATGAAAACAGAAAAAATGATAAAGGTAGGCAGGTAATGCCTGTAAATGGTGCGGAAATAATTTTCAGGAAGGTTGAAATAAATGATGGCGCTTGCAACACTGATGATGAAAAACAGTACCAAAGCCAATGCAATTTTCCGGTTTGTTTTGAACAAATAAATGATCCCTGTCAATCCGAGCAGTGCAGGCAGATAACCCAACACATACGTATGCGTGTCGGAATAGAAAAAATTGTTGGCAAATCCTTTCAGATAGTAAGGAACCTGGTAAGCCCACAAAGGACCTTTGCGGACAAAAATATCGGTAAGAAAACCTCCGCCATACATTTTCATGGAGATGAAATCCCACAGACTACTCAGGTTGTTTGTTTCACCAAAGTTGAAGGCAGGGTCGCTTAATGACATCGGAATGTACAGTAGCTGCATGGAAAGACCCAGTATCATCCCTCCCACTGCGGCAAGATATGACCTGTAATTAATAAAAGTCTTCGGTTTCCTGATAAGTATCATCACAATGATCCCCGGCATCATGACAGTGTTGGTGCGGTGCACGCTGAAATCAATGCCAAGTAAAAGTGTGATCAGGAAGAGATTTTTCCATGATGTTTTTTCATCCGCTTTCACCCACCATTTCAAAACGCTTAGCAGTATCAGCAGTGTGAACAAAGCCGTCAGAATATAGGGAGTGAACATGGTTGCATATTCCCACAAAGTAGCGCTGCAGATAATGATCGCCGCCGTGATGATGAATGAAATATTTTCAATCAAAGTGAATTCACTTTTCACTTTCCCGTCAATGATGCCAATGATCTTCTTAAATGAGATCAGGCTCAGAATAACCGTTAGTGCAGCCACCACACCGGCAAACATATTGAATAAAAAAGCAGGATGTTCTGATGGTAGTTTTGATAATAACCAACCAAAAAATGTGAGTATGATCGAGCCCGGTGCTCCCGACAATCCAAAGCATGCAGCAGCGGTTGAATACTCACTCGAATCCCACCAGGTGATTGAAGGGTAAGCGGTGATCCAGTAGAGAATTATACCCAAAACAAAAATTACAATGAGCGTGATGCGGTTAAAGTTTTTCATGGTTTAATTTTTTTAAGAATTATACTTATCATGGAATAAAATAATGCGCTTCTTAGTTTTAATTCGCTTTTATTGAAAGCTCCATCAACGCATATTTTCAATTTTTATTTTCTCAGCAAATGCAATAATGTGTCCATCCGGGTCAGCAAAGTAACAAACCCTGTCGCCCCAGTCTCTGTCAGCAATCGGACTTATCAATTTAGCTCCAATGCTGTTTGCATTGTCAAATTCAAGTTGGATATTGTCAACATTCAGATAAAGCTCACATCGTGGTATCCCATTGCCACTTTCGGGATGGGGTGTTTTATCTTCCAGTATTTTTGCAATGCCTTTGTTTAGCATCAATCCAAGTTTGCAATTTTCCGTAAGGTTAAACTCAGTCATACCGGGAACATTCATATCAGGTTCTTTGCGAAAAATATTCCGGTAGAACCTGCAGCTTGCTTCCTGGTTGCTGACGTAGAGAATTATTTCAAGCTTACTAATTTGATTTATCATTTCACATTTGCTGTTTCTTTACCGTATAGAGTTCCTGTTTTAGCCGTTTTTAAAGCATCTTACTTTTGTATCTCAAATCAGACCGGCGAAATAACATAGACATAAACTATCCAGTCAACTGTTCAAAATTAAAACATTTTTGAACACCCTTCTGAAATTATTAAATGGGCTTTACTGAATCAATTCAATTTTACTGCCTATCTCCTTTAATCAAGTTCGTTTTTTATTATAAACATTTTAAAATTCCGCATTCCAAAATTACGGAAGGATATTCAGTTCTTTCTTGCAACGTAGTTGCAAAATCTTTGTAATAAACGGTTGCAGGAGGAAGCAAAAACAGCGTAGCTGTGACATCTTTCTTATTATAATCTCTTTCTAGTTTCTATATCGCAGCTACGCTGCTTCATTGCTCTCTTTACTTTTTGTTACAAAGATATTGCTACGGAGCATTTTCCATCTTCACCTCCCAACTTTTCAAATTTTCTAAAAATTCTCACGATAACGATCTTCTTTGTTCCTGTGAATATCTATAAGAATTCTTCAACTTGACTGAAGGAGATAGGCAATTCAATTTTTTTTCCTGCTTTTCCACAGGACAAAAGTTTTTCATACTTTTACACTCCTATAAATTCAACATGAAGTTAAAAATATTTTCTGTCCTTTTAATACTTTCAGTCTGTTGCAGCGCTGCATTCAGCCAGTCTTATGTAAAAACCATACAGGACACAAATGCAAATTTCTATTCCATTCAAAAAAGTTTCAATGCATATTGGGCTGGTAAAAAAATTGAAAAAGGTAAAGGTTGGCGGGCCTTCCGTCGTTGGGAAGATTTCATGGCTCCCCGTGTTTACCCTTCCGGAAACCTCGATCACTCCGCTGATCTTTGGAATGCTTACCAGGACTACAAAACAAATTTCCTGACCAAAAAAACTTATTCTAATCCATGGACAAGTCTTGGTCCGACACAGATTCCGACCAACGGAGGAGCAGGTCGCGTCAATTGCATTGCTTTCTATCCGAACAATTCTAACATTTTTTTCGTAGGTTCTCCATCGGGAGGTTTGTGGAAAACCTCTGACGGCGGCGCTACGTGGTCAACCAATACCGACCTGCTTCCCAATATGGGCGTGTCAGACATTGCCATCAACCCTAAAAACCCCTCCATTATGTACATTGCAACCGGTGACCGTGATGCATGGGATACTTATTCTGTTGGCATTTTAAAGTCCACCGATGGAGGTGTTACATGGAATCCCACAAGCCTTGCATGGAATACTTCACAAAGTAAAAAAGTTCTAAGGATCATCATCAACCCTGACAATCCCGACACTGTACTTGCCGCAACCAGCTCCGGAATTTATCGCACACTGAATGGCGGAACCACATGGACAGTTGTGAGGTCAGGAAGCTACAGGGATCTTGAATTTAAACCCGGCGATCCTTCAGTGGTGTGGGCTGCAGCAAACAACCTGATATGGAAATCGGTTAATTACGGAGCAAGTTTTTCTGTCGTTACTGCTTTTTCAGTAACCGGATTGGGCAGAATAAACATAGCAACCACTGCCAATGACGCCAATTATCTTTATGTGCTAGGATCAAGCATCACCGACAACAGCTTTGCCGGTGTCTGGAAAACCACTGATGGCGGAACAACTTTTAATGTTTGCACAACAACTCCGAATATGCTCGGATGGTCAACGGATGGCACCGATTCAGGTGGTCAGGGCTGGTACGATCTCAGCATTGCCGTTTGCCCGACAAACAAAAATATGGTCTTCATCGGTGGTGTAAATATCTGGGAAACCACCAATGGCGGCACCACATGGACATTGAGTGCACACTGGTATGGAGGCGGTGGAAAGCCTTATGTTCATGCTGATGTTCACACGCTGAAATATATTCCCGGAAGTAGCAACACTTTGTTTGCCGGCTGCGACGGAGGTTGCTTTAAAACTTCAAACAACGGCACTTCCTGGAGTGACAAAAGCAATGGCATTTCAATAGGACAATTATACCGTATCGGGTGTTCATCAACCAATGCCAACCTTGTGATGTCAGGCTGGCAGGACAACGGAAGCAATCTCTATAACACCAACTCATGGACAAATGTGATCGGTGGCGATGGCATGGATTGCATGATTGACAACTCCAATGCCAGCATCATGTACGGTTCGTTATACTATGGCGATTTTTCCCGTTCGGATGATGGTGGTAACAACTGGAACAGTATTAAAAACAATATCACTGAAACAGGTGCATGGATTACCCCAATAGTGCAGGACCCGGTTACTTCTTCAACGATCTACACGGGCTATTACAACCTGTGGAAATCTACAAACCGTGGCAACAGCTGGACAAAGGTTTCGAACTTTGCAGATAGCAACCAGATCAATTTTATTTCAATCGCTCCATCAAACCACAACTACATCTATATCTACAGATATGGCAGTTTTTACAAATCCACCAATGGCGGTGTGAACTGGACACTGATAAACTCAAACCTTCCCGTACTGAATGTGACTTCTATTGCAGTAAGCCCTGATGATCCTGAAGTTTTGTGGGCTTCACTTTCCGGATATTCAGCCGGTGAAAAAGTGTTCACCAGCAGAAATGGCGGCACTTCCTGGACCAATTACTCAGGCAGCCTTCCCAATATTCCTGCCAATACCATCGTCATGGAAAGTGGCACCGATGAAGGTTTGTATTTAGGCACTGACCTCGGAGTCTTTTACCGCGACACAACAATGAGCGACTGGATTGCTTTCAATACCAACCTTCCGAATGTGATCATTGACGAACTGGAAATTCAATATGCAACAGGCAAACTTAGAGCAGGCACTTACGGACGCGGACTTTGGGAAACAGATCTGTATCATCTTGTGAACATCAAAGAAAATTCTTCAACAAAGCAAAACACGCTGAAAATTTATCCGAATCCGGGTGACGGAATTATTAACATAGATTTAAAAGATGAGGACAATAAAAACGCAATAGTTTACGTTAGGATATTTAACAGCGCCGGAAGAATGGTCTGTTATAAACAAGCTGCCCTGACAAATGATTGCTGCTTCAAAGCCGATCTGAGCAGCGAAGCCAACGGATTTTATTTTGTGAAAGTGAAAACTGATAAAAATAATTATAGCGGAACATTTGTAAAAAATAAATGAAGTAAGAAATGAGTATTTGACACAAAAAATAAATTGAATTCTTAAAACAACTAACCAAAAAAAATCAACTTTATGAAAACAATTATTCAAACCGGCCTTTCCTTGCTGGTATTGGCTTTTGCATTCAGTTCATGCAACGGAAAAAAAGAAAATGATGAGAAAAAAGACAACTCAGTGCTTACAGAACGCATCCAGTATGATGTGCTGATCAAATCACCCGACCCTGAGCTTGACTGGTGGGTGCAGAACATTGAAGGATCGAAACGCGAAAACTTCGTCAACACCTTTTTGAATCTTGCCTGTGATGGAAAAGTGAAAGCTTATGATTATGACAACACACTGCTCACACCTGATCAGGTAAAGAAAATTGGTGAAAAAACTGTTACCAAAACATGGCCTGATGCAAAAAATCAGAATAAAATGATTGACACAACAATCAAAACTACACTCGATAAACAGAGCATCACCAAAGTTCGTTTTCTTGAAGAATGGAATCTTGATGAAAAGAAAATGAGCTTTGATAAAAAAGTTGTAGGCATGATGCTGATGTCAGCTCAATATGATGATTCGCTTCAACTGAAGGGCTACAAACCTCTTTTCTGGATTTATTTCGATGATAAATATCCTGCTAAACTTAAGTAAGAAACAAGATCTCTTCAAAACAAGGGCGAAAAAATTCTAAAATTAATATTTCACCGAAGTACGAATCTGTCATCTTTTTCGTACTTCGATGAAATAATTTATTATTGTCATTTCAATAACTTCACCTGATCAGTTTCCTTTCAGATTATTTTTCCGGAATTGACTCCAGTGCTTCCGTTTCAGCCATTCTTACATTGGTTTCAATATCCGACAATGCAGTTATAGTACAGATCAGGTATGATCCATTCGGGAAATACTGATCTTCCCAACTCAACCCATCAGGATTTCCATAGATAGTGTCGGTCACATTAGCTGTATTAAGCAATGCTCCAACCCTATTCGCATTTTCGGAATTCTTGCCAAGGAAAGATTTCAGATATTTGCAATAGTCGCTGATGTGATTTTTCAATTCAGTTGCCTTGCATGAAACACCGTTATCACCTTTTAGCATGTCGGTAGCCTTTTGTGATTCATCCTTCGCTACAATTGCTCTGGAATTTATTTTGTTTCCGGCTTCAATAGCATAGGAATTTTTTTCTTCCACAGCTTTTACAAGTTCAATTTTGATATTGTTTATCTCACTTAATAATGTTTCAGATTTTGACTCCATCAGGCTCATTCTTTTAATATCAAAAGCGCTTCCTGTTTTTTCAATGTTCTTACTAAGCGCATTATTTTTGATAGTGTAGATCTCACTTGTTTTTGCAAAATATTTTTCACTTGTACTGAAAGAATCAATAATATCCCTGCTTATATTCAATGCCAAAATTGCTGAGAATACCGCAATATACACCATGAGAAACATCACACCAAGAAAGTTAATGGATGATTTTTCCTTTGATTTATTATGATGATAAATATACACCGGCAGGAAATAAAGGAATGGCAGAGGAATGCTTATAATTAGAAATAATCCAGATCCCGGCCAATGCTGAATTTTTAATAGTGCTCCAAGAAATGTAAATAGCGATACTATGAAACCTGAAATGTAAATGGATTTGTTATTTCTTCCGTTTCCTTTATAACTTTGATAGAATGCTAGCGGGAGGAATGCAAAACAAAACAAAGACATTCCGAAAATAATCAATATACCTGACCCGGGGTAGTGCATGACTTTGAACAACGCGCCAACAACAAAAAAATTGATGATCACGATCCCTGAAATATAAATGAACTTTTTCATAAGTTAATGGTTTTAAAGGATTATTTATTTTTGATTATCACTTTCTGAGCATCTGCAATAACATACGATTTGAGACTTTCAAGTGCTTCCAGTTCGGCTATCCTTGCGTTTCTCTGGAAATAGGAAAGTTTATTGATAGCAGCTATGGTTGTCTGATGATAAAAATTATCCAATTCCCAACTTACCTTTTTCCCATTTCCATCAGTGTTAACAGGCGATTCCGTTCCAAGAGTCTTTTGAATGATAACGGCAGCAGTTGTATCATTTTTACAGTAGTCAAGCAATTTGGTTTTCAAAAGCTCCATTTTGCTTTTTAATTCAGAAGCCTTGCCCTTGTCTCCATCCGGACTTTCACCTAATAATACCCTTGTGGGAATCTCGGTATTATCTTTGCCGATGATTAGTGTAAGATTTTTCAGGAGATTACTCGTCTCATTTTCGCTTAAACCATCCACACCGGAAATAATTTCTGTCTTAATATTATCAATGTAATTGCAAAATTCATCCGATTTTACTTTTACTTTTTTCATTTCTCCTTTAAGCAAAGTGTCCTTTACCAGCGTATCATTGATGATCTTTGCGGACAGGATATTACTTTTGTTTTCGAGAATAGCCGTTGTTTTTATTAATTCCTGACCAGGTTTGATAAAATAACTCAGAACATCTTTCGAAACATTGAGTGCAAGCAAAATATTGAACATATTGAAGAAAAGTATGCCCACGCATAAAAACAAAAAACTGGCTTTAATGCTATCTGTATTTTTATAGACCTTAAAAGAATAAAAAGGAAGGAAAATGGCGGTTAACCCGATTGCACCGATTATCAGGCAGATTGAAGCTCCCGGATAATGCATGATTTTGAACAGATCACCCGCAAGATAAAATATCAATGCAATAGCGCCTATGACATAAGAAGACCGAAGATTTTTTGCATTCTCATCCCGAAGTTTTGAGATTAGTATTGCAGGTATCAACAGAAGACCAATTGAAGAAAACCCAACTATAAGCAATATCCCTGCTCCGGGATAATGCTGTATTTTAAATAAAATTCCGAAAATAAAAATAATCCCTCCGATGATTGAAACCAGGTAAATAAAAAGGTTTCCCTTTATTTTCGCTTCTTTTTTCATCACCCATACCGCTGATGGGAAAAACAACGCTCCCAAAAGAAAGAAGCCTAAGACCAGCAAAATTCCTGCTCCCGGCCAGTGCTGAATTTTAAACAATGCTCCAACGGTGATCATCGTCATCGAGATCCAACCGATAATTTTCATAGTGTTTTTCATAATCCTGTATTTTTTATCAATTAATAATAAAGTGCTTTCCTGAACTTTTCTTAATCCCTTATTGTCTGCAATATTTCTGATCTTTTCGAAAGCTTTTTCAAATGTCAATCCCATTTGCATTTCATGTTCCACATTACAACAAATATGATCAACCAACTCTTCCCGCAGGTGAGAAAAGGTAATACCTGCTTTGTTCACTTCATCAATGATGATGTTGATATTTGCTATTGTTAACTCCTGCATTTCGAATTTTTTTTACAAAATCTATCCTTCAAATTAGACCCAAGCCTCAAATTCCAAATTCCATTGACTTTTGACTATTGACTAATGACTTTTACCATCCCCAAACTATATCCGGGCTTCATCAAAGTCGTGATCATTTCAATAAACTCCTGCAATTCCTTCACTTTTTCTTTTGCAATGCTTCTTCCTGTTTTGGTGAGTTTGTAATAGATCCTGACTCTATTGTTGAATATTTCCGACTCTGTTATTACAGCGCCATCAGTTTCCAGTTTATGCAGTATTGGATAAAGCGCTCCGAATGTAAGCTTGATTTGTCCCTGGGTGAGTTCTTCCACTTTCTGTGTGATCTCATAGCCATACATTTTTTTGTTTTCCGAAAGTAATTTCAGAACAATGGATCTTAGTGATCCTTTCAGCAATTCTTTTGATATCATTTTAGATTATTATTTAATGTTGAATATACTTCAATCTTTCATAATGCAAAACTACTATATTCTCAATAGCAAAGTCAAGTTTTTTAACAATTATTTTAAAATGATAGATGAGATGTGTTTGTAATTATTTTAAAATTTTACAATACAACCATGCTTTTTTCATGATGGTTATAGAGTTACTTTTTGAAAAAAAACGAACAACATTTAACAAAAAGACTGAAAATATTTTTTCCTTTTGATCCAACAACGAACAATAGACTCTTCACCTATTTATTATCTTTGCCAATAAAACATGCACAATCAAATCACCATAGAAAACGCCACTGAAAACAACCTGCAGGATGTTTCACTAATCATTCCGCATTATAAATTAATTGTGGTAACAGGTGTATCGGGGAGTGGGAAATCCAGCCTTGTGCATGATGTGATAAATCGTGAAGGTCAGCGTTTGTTTCTTGATAATTTCACAGGTGGAAGTTATCAGGCTGCGAAGAAAATGAGCCGGCCAAAAGTGAAACGTATCGAAGGCCTTTTTCCGGTAGTTTCGGTTGATCAGAATTTTGTTATTCGTAATGCCCGCTCAACTGTTGGGACCTTAACAGAATTATATGATTATCTGCGTTTGCTTTTTGCAAGACTAGGGCAAACCGAATTACGGGACATCAAAACTAACAGAAGTCTTTTCTCTTTCAATACTCCCACCGGATATTGCCCTGTTTGCAAGGGTTTGGGAGTGGAAGATCATATTGATCCTGATTTGATCATTGAAGATGGTTCTAAAAGTCTTCGTGATGGAGCGCTTAACCTGACAACTCCAAATGGTTATATCATCTATTCGCAGGTCACCATGGATGTGCTCGACAAAGTGTGCAGAGCAGAGGGTTTCAGTGTGGACATTCCATGGAATGAATTGACAGAAGAACAAAAGAAAGTAATATGGCATGGCTCAGAAAAAATAAAAGTTCTTTTTGGGAAACATCCTTTGGAATCACGACTTCGCTGGACAGGGATCACTGCAAAACCACGTGAAGAAGATTACTACAAAGGTATTCTTACCATCATGGAAGAAATACTCAAGAGGGAAAGGAACCCCAATATCATGAGGTTTGTTCGCTCTTTCATTTGTCCTTCGTGTAATGGAAAACGGTTGAATGATCAGGCTCTATCCTTTACTCTCTGGGGGAAAAATATTGATCAGTTTATTGCAATGAACCTGCGTCAATTGCATGATTTCTTCTTTTATCTTCAACTTTCGGAAAAAGAAAAACCTGTTGCAGAGCCTGTGGTTGATGCCATACTGAAACGCTTATCTGTTCTCAGAAATCTCGGTCTTGACTATTTGACTTTAAACAGGGAATCAACAACATTGTCGGGAGGTGAATCACAAAGAATCCGTCTGGCCAATCAAACAGCCACCGGACTTCGCAATGTGTTGTATTTACTTGATGAACCAAGCGCTGGTCTTCATCCTGCTGATCATCACAAACTGCTTGGTGTAATCCGTTCTTTGGTGAATAATGGAAACACAGTGATAGTGGTTGAGCATGATGAGCAAACTATTCACGCAGCAGATCATATTATTGATATAGGCCCTGGGCCGGGGAAAAAGGGAGGTAATATTTTATTCAACGGACCATCTGAGGAATTCCTCCAACAATTAATTCCCGGGAGCATCACTTCACAATATCTACATGTAAAAAAGAAATTGCCTGATGTCAATAATAAAAAGGAAAAGAATGAATTTTTTGAAATTGTTGAAGCAGGTAAAAACAATCTTCAGCATATCACTGTTCGCTTCCAGATGAGTGCATTCAATGTGATCACTGGTGTTTCAGGGAGTGGCAAATCAAGTCTTACCCAATTTTTATTAGAGAAAGTTCTACCACAGAAGTCAGGAGGAACCGATGTTTTCAGAAGAGCCATTCATATTGATCAGTCACCCATAGGTAGAACACCAAACAGCAATCCGGCAACCTACACAGGTTTATCAGACCATGTCAGGGATCTCTTCGCCGCATTACCGGAATCAAAAGCAAAAGGATTTAAGAAAGGACAGTTTTCTTTTGTTGTGAAAGGTGGTCGCTGTGAAGTCTGTAATGGAGCAGGAGTTCAACAGGTAGGAATGCACTTTCTCGGCAATGTTCAGGTGGTTTGTGAAGAATGTGAAGGAAGAAGGTTTACTGAGGAAACATTGGGCATAAGGTACAATGGCAAAAATATTTTTGAAATACTTGAACTATCCATTGAGGAAGCACATGAGTTCTTTCACGACCAGAAAAAAATAACTGCATTTACCAGCATACTTCTCGACCTGGGATTGGGGTATATCAAGTTGGGACAGCCTTCAACAACACTTTCAGGTGGTGAGGCACAACGTGTGAAACTGGCAACAGAATTATCAAAAAGTGCAATCGGAAAAGTTCTTTATATTCTTGATGAACCAACAACAGGCCTGCACCTCGCAGATGTGGAAATGCTGCTAAAAGCATTGAGGAAATTGATTGAAAAGGGACATACAATACTTGCCATTGAACATCATCCTGATTTTATTTTGCAAGCTGACAGGGTGGTTGATTTAGGCCCGGGTAGCGGTGATGAAGGAGGCAGACTTGTTTTCGAAGGTAGTCCTTTGGCTTTGATGAATCATCCGGAATCCTTAACCGGAAAAGAGCTGAAAAAAAACCTGCAACCCTGGAAACATCTTACAGCCAAAAGTCCAATAGAAATAAGAGATATCAATGCTCCAATAAAATTTTCCGTAATCACAACCAATAACCTTAAAAGCATTGATGTTTCCATCCCTCTGAATGCTATTACAGCAATTACCGGTGTCTCCGGCAGTGGCCGTTCATCACTTGTTTTTGATACTATTTATGCAGAAAGTCAACGTCGTTTTATGGATGGCATGTCTTCATATTTCCGCCAATTCATTGGCAAAACAGGAAATCCTCAGTTTGAATTCTGTGAAGGAATAACTCCCGCTATCCGTATTCAAAAGAAAAACACTACGAATAATCCACGCTCAACTGTTGGTACATTTAGCGGCATTTATGATCTGTATCGTTTATTGTTCAGCAGACTTGGCAAATCAGAGAGTGGTTCAAAGCATGAAAGGGCTGCCGCTTTTTCATTCAATAATGATGAAGGCGCATGTAGTGATTGCAAGGGAATAGGGACAATCACCCGTTGTGATGAAAACAAACTTATTACTGATATTTCTCTTCCCTTAACTGCCGGCGCATTGGACGGAACTAAAACAGGAAAATTTTATGGTGATATTTACGGGCAATATGTTCATACTCTATTGTCGGTAGGTAATAGCAGAAGTATTGATTTTACTGTGCCTTTCAGGGATCTTTCAGGTGAGGCCAGACAGATTGCTTTGCATGGTTGTGGCGAAGATATCTTTGATGTGGAATGGAAATACAAACGCGGCGCGCATGAAGGAGTTCATCAAATGAAAACCACATGGCCGGGTTTCTGTGGACTGGTTGAGATAGAATATGAACGGAAACACGCCGATTACAGAGGTGAGGCGATGTTGCCCCTGATGAAACAGGAACAATGTCAGGTTTGCCATGGATACCGCTTAAAGCCGGCAATGCTGGTCTTTCTGGTGAACAAATTTCACATTGGAGAATTATCATCTTTGTCTGCAGATGACACCCTGGAATGGCTGGATAAATATCAAAGATCATCGTTTGAAAATGAACTGGAACTGAAGACAGCTTTCAGTCTTGTCGTCGAAATTCAACAAAGAATAAATTCCCTGGTAAAAGCTGGACTGGGATATATAGCTCCCGGGCGAACGGTACAGAGTTTATCGGGAGGCGAGTTCCAAAGATTAAAGCTTGCAGCCCTTACACGCTCTTCCATAAATGGGGTGACCTATATGCTTGATGAACCTTCCTTCGGACTGCATCAAAGGGATGTGCAACGAATGACAGAATTGATTGACGGACTCCATCAGAATGGTAACACAATTTTGATGGTGGAACTATCTCCACTGATGCTTGCTCATGCACATCATGTTATTGAGATGGGACCGCAGGCAGGTATCAAAGGAGGTAACATTATCTACAGAGGCAATCCGGATGTTGTTATTCAAAAAATCAATTCCATTACCTCCTCTATAAAAAGACCCGAAAGAGAATTGAAAGAAGGAATAACGGTAATTGGAGCAAATGCAAATAACCTGAAACAAGTCAACGCAACCATTCCTGCAGGAGGACTCACTGTGATTACAGGAGTGAGTGGAAGCGGCAAGACAAGCCTTCTTTATGATGTTTTGTACAAAAGTATATCAGGCAATTTACCTGTAAATTGTAAAAGTGTCAGTGGGAAATCTTTCTTCAATCATATCCTCTATATTGAGCAGGATGTGCCGGCAGGTATGTCGCAATCAGTTCCCTTAACATGGCTTGGACTTTCCGAATCTTTAAAAAAAATATTTGCTTCATCAAAGGCTGCAAAAGAAAAAGGATTCAGCGCTTCTCATTTTTCTTTTCATTCTCGTGATGGGCAATGTCCTGAATGTAAGGGAAGCGGTCATATCAGTGTCAGTCTCGATTTCTGGAGTGATGCTGAAGTGCTTTGCGAAACCTGCAAAGGAGCACGATTTAAATCTGAAGTCCTCGAAATAAAAACAGACAATCTTTCAATAGCAGATGTGCTGTCTCTCTCATTCGCAGAAGCCGCAATATTTTTCAAAAAACATCTTCCGGTCACAGCATGGAAACAAACCGAAAATATTTTCACCATGATGGAAAAAACAGGACTGAACTATCTTTGTCCTGGCCAACCATTGAACACTATGTCCACAGGGGAATTGCAAAGACTTAAATTAGTGAGCGGTCTTTCATCAGTGAAAGAAGAAAATGTGCTATGCCTGTTTGATGAACCCACAGGAGGATTACATCCTTCGGATACTCTTGTTTTGCTTAATTTATTTAATGAAATGATAGAAAATGGAGCATCAATAGTGTGCGTAACCCACGACAGCATGTTGAGTTCTTATGCAGATTATCTGATTGAGCTGGGTCCGGGAGGAGGAAGTAAGGGGGGAGAAATAATTTATGCTAATAATATTTCAAAAGCTGATTAATTCGCGCCTGATAAAATCTGCAAATTTTTATTTTCGTTTATATTTATGGCGTGGACTCTTGCTAGTATTAAAGACATGTAAAATAAAGATGATGTGCTCCTCTTTACTATATTCATAAATGATTAAATAGGGGAATTTCCCAAGAGCTATTTCTCTATATGGTGGTCTTTTACTGGGGTATCCTTCAGGATTAAGATTAATCAATTTTATTGCTTTATCAATAAGTTCAACAAATTTCGCTCACAATCCTTTTGAACGGCTTTCATACCAAAGAATAGATTCTTCCATTTCTCGATAGGCACCAGAAGAAAGAATTAATTTATTGTACATCGCTGAACTATTTTTTTTTGGTTTTTAAGAGACTTTTTTTTGCTTCATCCCAGGAGTGTCCTTTGTCTTTCCCACTTTTTAAATCCAATGAACGACTGTTAAGTTCACTCATTAGATCCTTATCATTCCACCATTCATATAATTCATTCACATCATTTTCTATTATTGTATAAATCGCCTTCACCTTTTTATCATCTGCTACCCTGATGTATTCATAAAGTTTTTGTCTGATTGCTATTGTATTCATAGTGTAATTTTTTACAAAATTACTAAATTCATCGCTTCATTGAACAATAAAATGATTTCCAATAGGCCTATGATTTTCCTTTATTCTCAATTCTGGTCTTTATTTTTTTTTAAGGCTTAATAATTCACTAGCGTAAAAATATTTTTTTTCTTCAATTGTAAAACAACATTATATTTTTCTACTTTTGGTGAATTATTTAAACAAAATATTCATTTAAATCAGGAGGAACAAATATGATTGACAACATCACTTTAATTTATGCTGCCATTGCTGTGGTAGTACTAATATTTCTTCTGTTCAACATCGTTGTGGTTGTTGGCGGAAGATCAATAGCAATGCTTGAACGGCGCTGGTTTGGCAAGAAAATGCCACAAGGCAGAGTGATAGCTATGAAGCGGGAAATAGGTATTCAGGCAAGGACACTCGGTCCGGGATTGCACCTGCTCATCCCGTTTATCTATAAGGCCCGCAAAGTGGGTTTCACCATTATTAATGAAAACGAAATTGGGATAATAGAATCTATTGATGGAAATCCAGTACCACCAGGGAAGATTTTTGCCAAAGTCGTTACTGATCATAATTCATTTCAGGATGGTGAAGCATTCCTGAAAAATGCAGGAGAAAAGGGACCACAGATTGAGATACTTCCTCCGGGAAACTACAGAATAAACCCTGCTCTTTTCAAAGTGCACAATGTTCCTGTCACCATTATTGACAAAGGACAAATTGGAATTGTTACAGCAATGGACGGTGAAGCAATATCACCAGGAAGGCTGCTTGCAATTACTGCGCCAGGTCATTCAAATTATGAAAGCGGAGAAAACTTCCTTAAGAACCATGGACAAAAAGGACCTCAATCAGAAATTCTTTTACCGGGTACTTACCGTATCAATCTTGATCTTTTCCATGTTGACATTAGGGATGCATCAATTATTCCTTCCGGTAAAGTTGGTTTGGTAACAGCTCTCGATGGTGAACCACTTCCCGAAAGAGAATATGTTGCAAAGACTGTTACAGGCCACAACGATTATCAGCATGTGTCGCTGTTTATTCAACAGGGAGGTCAGAGAGGTCCTCAGTTTGACGTTCTCCGCCCGGGGACCTATTACATCAACCCACTCATGTTTAAAGTTGAGTTGGATGATGTGCAAGTTGTGGAACGCGGACAGGTCGCTGTTTTGATTTCAAACGTTGGCGAAGAACCCAAGCAAATAAAAGAACTTGTTGAACAAACCTCTATGGACCAAATAATTCCTGACCAGTCAAGGGATACGGAAAAACGAGTGGATGTTGGGATTGAGAGGTATGTTGTACCTAAAGGGTTCCGCGGTATTCAACAGGAAGTTGCAGGTCCCGGAATTTATTATCTGAACCGTCGCGCTTTCATTGCTTACATTATTGATACAACCAACATCACTATTGACTGGGATGAAACAGATGGAACCAAATTTGACCCATTGAAAGTTGTTTCACGCGATGGATTTGAAATTAGTGTTTCTGTAAAAGTCATCATTCGTGTTCGTCCGGATCAGGCTCCTTACATGGTTTCAAAGATCGGATCAATTGACAATCTTATCAACCATGTGATCCACCCAATGATTGATTCAAGCTTCAGAAATCAGGCCTCCTCAACTTCTGCAATGAACTTTATGCAGGACAGGCAGGATGAACAAAAGAAAGCAGAAGAACGTGCAAGAATGGAACTCGAAAAATATCATGTGGAATGTGTTTCTGTTCTCATCTGCCAGATTAAACTTCCGCAGGAATTGATGGACACTCAAACAAAGAAAGTCATTGCACAGCAGCAACAGGCTATGTACACCGAACAACAGAAAGCCGAACAAACCCGTATTGCTACTGAGAAAACCCGTTCAGAAGCAGAATTGCAAAAACAACTGGTGGAAGCTGAGATTGGTGTAAAAATAGCCGAGCAAAACAAACAAAAGACCATTACTTTTGCCGAAGGAGAAGCTGAAAGCACGCGTATCCGTGCCGAGGGAGAAGCAAAGGGTATTAAAGTAAAAGGAGAAGCTGAAGGATCGAAGATACTTGCCATTGGTGAAGCAACTGCAAAAGCTTATGAATTGCAGAATAAAGCCATAGGACAGCAGGGTGTAACATCTATTGAAATTGCAAAACAAATTGCAACCGGAAATATTAAAGTCACTCCTGATTTCCTTGTACAGGGCGAGAACAATATGGGTGGATTGTTATCTGCTTATCTGACTAAGGTTATCACTAAGAAAGAAGAAACAACCGAAACCACAGAAAGCAAATAGCGATCAACTTTTTCTAAGATAATTTTAAGAATAAAAACCACCGGGGCTTCCGGTGGTTTTTTATTCCTGAACTAATTATACACAAAGAACATTTTGAGTGCCTATCAAAATTAAATAATTACTATCCCAAATAAGCCGGCAGGAAATATTTCTTTCAAAACAAGGTTCCTTGTTGTAATTAATTGAGCAAAATTAGAGGCTGATCAATAATTGAAAAATTTTAAATTGCATTACAAACAATCAACAATGCATAGATCACACCCGGTATCCAAAAAATAATTGTTAGTATTAAGTCAATCCAGAATGGTGTATTGAGTCCCCTTGCCAGAAAAACTGCAAGCGGAGGTAATAATATTGACAAAATAACCAAAACTAAAAGATTAACGGAACCATCATTAACCGATTTTGTGCTACTACTTTTAAACAGGCTATTCCTAAAACTTGTTTCTTTTCTGTTGATTTTTGACTTTATTGCTTCATTCGGTTCAGAACGCACATTTGTCACTGTAATACCTGATTCAGATACAATTTTTTGATCGGGCATTTTATTAGACAGATCAGCTTGTTCACCAATGGTTGCAGAAGCAGATAGCTTATAATCTTCAGCAATTTCAGTGGTATTTGTATTTACTGGATTCTTGTCAACTTCTTTTTTCTCTTTTACAGTTTTATTGAGAATGACTGTTGATTCACCTTTTTTAAAATGAGTATATTTCTGTCTTGAAAAATCATTATTTTTCATTGTGCTGCATGATGTGAACAGCAATACAGCAATTAAGCCGGCTGTTATTATCAAAAGTAATTTCGTGTCTTTCATAATCGTAATTTTTTTATTGTTTTTATAAACTGATTAACTTTACTGAGGTTATTTAAAAATTTTGTCTTTTAATTCCTTCAGATCTGCATTCACTTTGTCAACATCTTTTTTTAATTCAATTTTGAATTTTTCCCAATCTTCTTTTCCCATGGTTTTGTATTCATCCAGCTTCTTTTTCACTTGAATATTTTCTTGTTCCAAATCAGCAACCACCTTGTCATATTGGGCTTTTGCCTGAGACTTATCTTTTGCAATTTTCGTCTTGAACTCAGCAATGCTTTTTTCATCCTGACTGATTTTTTCCAGCGATTCTTTTTTGAATTGTTCAATTGAGTCTTTCATGTTTTTTTCGAACTCTTTTGCAGCAGCGGCAACAGAATCTTTTGCTGCCTGAATTTTGTTCTTGGCTTCCTCAGCTTTTTTATTCGAGGAATTACATGCTGTAAATATTGTACAGGCAATTAACATTGACACTGCAAGTTTGTAGATTGTTTTCTTCATTGTTTTGTTTTTTGAGTTTGAGATTTAGTTTATTTATAACTTGATTTTTATTTATACCACCCTTATTCAGAGAATTTTTCTACCCCTGATCAATCTGAGAATAATTGCAATTAGGGCAATAACCAGCAGGATATGTATGAGTCCTCCCAAGCCGAAAACCACAAATCCAATTAACCAGGCAATAACAAGCAGTGATGCTATTAAATAAAGTAGATTTTCCATGAAATTACTTTTGAAAATTCTTGATGAATATTAAGTGTCGATAATTAAAATAAAATGCAAAATTATCCTCACGGGACACCTCGCCAGTTAAGACCAGCTTAAGATTTTATTAAAATTCAATGAAGTGTAGATTATTAATTAAACAGAGAACATTCTTTCAATGTTCAACTACTTTGAGAAAAGCCGTCAGGAATAAAGTAAAAAGCACTTTTTCAAAACATCACCCAATGCTTTGAAAAAGTGCAACCAATGTTCTTTGAATTAATGTTAGCGGATGTACGGAAAGACTACAAATACTTATCCAAGCCTTTTGGCTCAGATCATTAATAATTGAGCATTCCGATTAAAATCCGGATGATAATTTATGAAATTTTAGTGATGCCACCCATGATGTCCATAACCGCCATGCCAATAATGTCCCTCATGAAATGGAACATCAAACGAAACCATACAGGCAGACATCAGACTCATCCAGGATAATGCAAAAATTACAAGTACTAATTTTATGAAATTATTTGTACCAGCTTTCCGGACATTAACTTTATCATTGCTTTTGCTATGGTGAAGTGTTTTGATTGAAGTTTTCATTTTAGTAAGTTTTTATACTGTAAAGTTACTTCATTACAAAGTTAAAACCATTTGAACAAATTTGTTCTGCATTACCATAAAATTCACACGCTTTTTCACAATTTTTATGTTTCAGATATTTTCCGGTGCTTGACACTCTTAATACAATAAAAAGCTGATTACAGAAATTTCAAATTGAGCATAGCACAATTTCCGGAAGATATACAAAGGTCCAACAGAATCACAGATCAGGCAATTGACTCACCACTTATCAGTTTTTAATCATTTTGACATGCAAGTATTTTTACAATTCGCAAAACAGAACAATTTCTATTGAAACGAATATGTCAAATAAATGAAGAAAAAAAGCCCAGTAATAAGCAGAATATTCAATTTAGCACTTTTGACATATGCCTGTTAAATAATTGATAATTTTTTATTTGCCTTCAATTAATTTTGTAAATTTGCAACTCATTTAATTAAAAAAAATACCCGTCTGATTTGTAACCAAAATTCAATTTACCAATATGAAAAAGTTAACGTTTTTATTCGCATTAGTTTTATCAACAGCCTTTGGCTATTCGCAAACTATAGTTTATCACGAAAATTTTGAATCGCCTTCCCTTGCCGACAGTGTGGTTTCTTCAGGAAACCCCGGGTGGCATGTTGGCTCGTTTCTTCACAACAGTGGCTTACGTTCCGATTCATCAAGAGTTGCACAAAATGATTCAACTTATTTAACCACTACAACATTCAGCACAACCGGGTATAGCAATGTCATTCTTCAGTTTTCGCAAATTTGCAAAATTGAGCTATATGACCATGCCACCATCGAGGTTTCCAATAACAATGGAATAACGTGGTCAAAGTTAACCACCGCTCAATATATGGGTACAGGTTCTTTCACCAACAACCAGTTTGATGCTTCATCATATACTGACTGGCTTCAAAACACTCCTATAGTTGTTCCTGCAAATTCATGGTGGAAGACTGAGCAGTTTGACATTTCTGCTTTTGCCGGAAATGCCGCTTCTGTGAAAGTTCGCTTTAAATTAAAAGATGGAAACGGAACAGGAGCTGGTGGCAACTGGGGTTGGGTCATTGATGATATCAGAGTTTTTACATCTGTTTCCGAACTTATTCCGCCTGTAATTACTTATAATACTCCCATTGTTCAGGATACAATTTACTCCTCAGGACCTTTCAATATTTCAGCAACCATTACCGATGCATCAGGGATACAATGGGCAAAAATAGTTTACAAACTTAACGGCGCAGCGCAATACGATACTGTAAGTATGATCAACACCAGTGGCAATATTTACCAGGGGAGTATTCCAAGTTTTCCATACAATAGCAAAATATGGTATCATGTAATTGCAACAGATAACTCAGTCGCCCATAACCTCGGCGCCAACCCTTCAAGCGGTGACAAATGGTTTTACACCAAAGAAGGACCAACAGTGGTGATCATTGGAACAGGCTCATCGAACTCAGGATTACTTCCGGCATACGGCCTCTATAATTACAGCTGGGGCGCTCAATTATACAAAGCTTCCGAAATTAATATGCCGGGATTGATTGACTCCATCGGTTTTTATGTAGGCAACTCAATTACGTCCTATGTTATGAACAATCAAAAAGTTTTCATTGGACATACTTCCGCCACAACCTGCGGAACAGCACAACCGGATACTACGAATATGACAGTTGCATATTCAGGAAATCTTACATTTATAGGACCAGTATGGTTTAAAATAAAGCTTCAAAATACTTTTTATTATAACGGAACAAGTAACCTTATGATCTATTGGGTTAATAAAGATGGTACATGGGTTTCAGGTTATCCTTCGTTCAATTATACACCTACAACAACATACCTTGGCACTTATATGTACAATGATACATACACATCAATATTTCCTGTTTCTTCCGGAACACAAACTTACAATCGCCCCAACCTGCGACTGGCTTTTAAGGCCACACATTTTCATGAAGATGCCGGTGTCACTTTAATCAACAACCCTACAGGAATAATACTTGCTTCAACTTCACTTCCTGTGCAGGTAACATTGAAAAATTTTGGAACCGATACACTTCATTCTGCAAAATTGAACTGGAAACTTGATGGCATTACACAAACTCAGTATCCATGGGCAGGAAATTTGTTACCTGCCGTTTCTTCATCACCTGTTACAATAGCCACGCAGACTTTCACTGCGGGCAGTCATACCATAAAGGCCTGGTCATTGCTGCCAAATGACAGTACCGATCAGAATCATGCAAATGACACTACCGTTACTTCCTTTTATGCCTGCAACAACATCCTAAACGGGACTTATACATTGGGTGGTGGAGGTGCTGATTTCGCCACCTTCACTGATGCTTTGATTTCGCTTGAAAATTGCGGGATCAGCGGACCGGTTGTTTTCAATGTTAATGCAGGAACATACAATGAACAATTAAACATTCCCCAAATCAGCGGGACTTCGTCAACAAATACCATTACATTCCAGTCAGCAAGCGGCCTTAACACTGATGTCACGCTGACTTATGGTTCTACTTCTTCAACCAACAATTATACGATTGAACTCAATGGAGCCGATCATCTTCGATTCAAGAACATGACCATTGCAGCTACCAATGCTACTTATGGTCATGTATTAGGTCTTTTATCTGCTGCTACAGACAATCAATTTACAGGCAATAAAATTACAGGTCCTTCAACCACTTCAACCTCGTCGGACAATGCATTGGTTTACTCAATTGGTAGTAATCTACTGAATGATTCTCTCAATGTTTATGATAATAATACGTTCTTAAACGGGTCATACGGAATTTATGATGAAGGATACAGCACCTCTTCACTGGAGTCCGGAACTTCAATCACAAACAATTCATTTACGAACCAGGCTGAAGGCGGCATCTATCTTTATTATGAAAATGCACCTGCCATTATCGGAAACACCATTATCACAAGTACCGTTAACACCGGATATACCGGAATCTACACCACGTACTGTTATAATAACATGAAAATCCTTAAGAATAAAATAAACATTCAGAACGGAGGCTATGGTATTGAATTATATTATAACACCAGTACACTTGCAAGACCGGCACTAATTGCCAATAACTTTGTTTACATCGCTACAGGTTATGCTTATGGTATCTACGCATATTACGCAATTTATCAGAATATCTTTTACAACAGTGTGAACATAGCATCTTCAAATGCTACCGGAGGAATGGCAATGGAAGTTTCTTATGGCAGCTCTCCAATTACGATCACCAATAATATTTTCGCCAATAGCGGCGCCGGATATTCTTTTTACTCCTCCGTTACTACTGGTATCACTTCAGACTACAACGACCTATACCGTGCCGGAACGAATCTTGGCTACTGGGGTGGAACAAACTGTACAAATATTACAAACTGGAGAACCAATTCCGGTCAGGATGCACATTCAATATCGGTTGATCCTTCTTTCACTTCAGCTTCAGATCTGCACGTTTCCACACTTGCCCTTAATGGTGCTGCAACTCCGCTTCCGGCAGTTTCAGATGATATTGACGGACAACCCAGAAATGGTACAACTCCTGATATCGGAGCTGATGAATTCACACCCGCACCAATTGACCTTGCAGTTACTGCTCTTGTTTCTCCTCCTTCATCAGGTTGCTATGGAACAAACATGGTTGTTAAGTACAGAATTAAAAACCTCGGAACAGACACACTCTTCTGTTCGCAACACAACGTGGTTTTCAATTCATCTGTTACCGGACCAAATCCTTTAACATTCCCCGTTGTCACATTGACAACCGACACTATTCTTTCAGGAGCTTCAAAAGTTATCAAAGTTTCCTCCACTTATGACATGACATTAAGCGGAGTTTATACTTTCAAAGGCAATGTTAATACTTCCGTTGATGCAAACCATATCAACGATACACTTGCCCCGGTTGCTATTTCAAATGACGTCATCACTTCATATCCTTATGTTGTAGATTTTTCTAGCGCGCCTTCACCAACATGGACCATTCAACAACTAAGCGGAACAGGAAACTGGAGTATTCTTGCAGGCGCCATGACCAATCCTGCTTTAAGCCCGGTTTTTGGAACAGGCATGTTATACTTTAGTTCATACTCACTCTCTTCAGGAACCAAATCAAGAGCCATCATACCTACTCTCAACCTTACCGGGGTCAACAATCCTCAACTGGAATTCTGGATGTCACATGATGTAGGTTATTCAACATACCTGCAGGAAGGCGTTACTGTAAGGATCTCAACTGATGGAGGTCTTACCTGGACAAATGATACGATGTTTGTACCCAGATATAATGCTGCCTTTACAACCGCCGGTTGGTTAAAAGCAACAAAAAGTCTGAACGCTTATCATTCTTTTACCTGTGTGAAAATTGCATTTGATGCATTAAGTCAGGACGGAAATAATTTAAGCCTTGATAAGGTACAAATATTAGAGCCGCCAACGCAGGAAGCAGCTTTGACAGCAATTACAAACCCTGTTTCAGGATGTGGTCTTGGATTGGAACCTGTGAAAATCTGGATTAAAAATACCGGTTCAATGGTAATAAATGCAAACCTTTCCGCCAGCTATAAACTATCAGGAGGAACACCGGTAACAGAACCTGTTCCCGCAAGTATTTTACCAGGCGATTCAACTTTGTATACTTTTACTACTCTTGCCAATGTCGCAGCAGTTACTCACGACACTACATTTAGTCTGAAAGCATGGGTGACTTTGACAGGTGATCCTATTCATACTAATGACACTGCAAACACTTCCATAACTTCGGGATTGGTTCCCACAAATCCTGTTGTTACCAATGTTTCTATTCCATACGGGACAACAGCTACACTACATGCTGTTGCATCCGATTCAGTAAGATGGTACACTACACCATCAGGAGGCTTGCCGGTATCATCTTCATCAACTTTTACCACTCCTGTTCTTTATAATACTACGGTATATTATGCCGAAGCTATAAGCAATGGTTCAAGTCAAAACTGGACATTTGATACAGGACTGAATGGATGGACTGACCAAACGCCGTGTTCATATTCTCTCAACTGGGTATGGGCTTCTGACGGAGGACATGGTACTATTTTTGCAAGCGACCCTGCCACCACATCTTCAAGGCTGATTGTTTCACCCTCTATTCCTGTTGCCGGATTAAACTCAATGAATCTTGGATTCAAACACAGATATTATTCAGAAAGTTGTTGCGACGAAGGTTATGTAGCCTATAAATTAGATAATGGTTCATGGACTCAATTTGTACCGACAACGAATGCTTATAATAGTACCGGTCACAGTATTGATTATGATCCCCTGAATTCCTGTACATCCGACACTAAAAATTGTTTTGCCGGAACAGGCACTTATGCTGTTAGTTCAGGTGCTGTAAACACAACAGGTGCGGCTAACATGCAAATAGCATTTGTTTTCACATCTGACGGTTCTCTTGGATACGACGGATGGTATATAGATTCAGTGGGAGTTGGTAATGCCGGATTAAACTGTCCCAGCCAAAGAATCCCCGACACAGTGCATGTTTCAGGTATGCCTCCTTACGATGCAGGTGTTGAAGTCATATATGCTCCCAATACCGGAATAGAGCTTACAAATGCAGAACCCGTAACAGTCAGGATCAAGAATTTTGGAACTTCAGCTATCACAGGATTCCCTGTCAGCTACAAGATCGGAGGAAGTGCTCCCGTTACTGAAACTGTTGGAGCAACCCTCAATCAAAATGATACTTTAGACTACACTTTCACAGCAGCAGCTAATCTTTCAGCTTACGGTACATACAGCATTAAATCTTATACATCTCTTAGCGGAGACGTAACATATCCCAATGATACCGCTTATAAATCTGTAACCAATAATATGCTTACATTTTGTACCTCTGCCGCCAGCTATACCAATGATGATGACATTTCCAATGTTACTTTTGCTGGAATCAATAATTCTTCAACTACTCCTTACAACGGAACCTATACAGATTATACCTCTGTGCCTGCAGCCAATGTCACACCGGGAGTAACTTATCCGATTTCAGTTTCAATAAATTTCTCGTCATCCTATACTTATTCCGGATATTGTAAAGTTTTTATTGACTACAACCATGATGGTGTATTTACAGAACCCGGTGAATTGGCATTTGGCGCTCCTTATACTGGTATCCAAACACTCACAGGTTCGGTAACAATTCCGGCCAATGCAACTTTAGGATTAAACCGTATGAGGGTTGTTGCAGTTGAAAGCGGAACTTCAACATCAGTTGTGCCCTGCGGAACTTATTCATGGGGCGAAACAGAGGATTATCTTGTACGTATGTTCAGCCCTATTCCTCACGATGCAGGTGTTACTCAAATTAAAACTCCTGCAGCTTCAGAGTTTGGAGGGAATATTGTTCCTGTAAAAGTCATTGTAACCAACTTCGGTTTGGATACAATTTTTAACTCATCTAATATGCTGGTTAATTATTCAGTCAATGGAGGCACTGTTGTAAGTACACCATGGAACAATGGCACCATATTGCCTATGGCTTCAGATTCGATCATCTTGCCGAGTATCACGGTTCCTTACGGAAACAATTCCATCTGTGCCTATACAGTATTACCCGGCGATTCAAATACCACGAATGACCAAACCTGCAAAGCATTTTATGGAAACCTTCCTCCTGATGCAGGAATACTGAGAATAACACAACCGGCAACATCAACGCCTATGTATTTAAGCTCGCCATTAACTGTGAGAATTAAAAACTATTCATTGTACTCACTGTCTTCAATTCCGGTTGGATACAGAGTAAATGGTGGTACGCCTGTCCACGAAACTTATACCGGGTCAATCCTGCCCGGGGATTCGGCTACCTATACTTTCACTACTTACTACACTTCGCCTGGTGCTGCCTATTCTATTTGTGCTTTTACAGGATACACGAATGATGCAAATCATAATAATGACACATTGTGTAAATCGGTAAGTGTTACGGCTGCACTGATTGATGTCGGAATCACAAAAATTGTTCTACCTGCCGGGGTTGTTACTACCATTGGGACCGCCACAACAGTAGAAGCCACAATCAAGAATTTTGGAGTAAATACCATGACGACAATTCCTGTAAAATTTATTGTCAACGGCGGAACTCCGGTTACTGAAAGCTGGACAGGTCTTCTTGTTTCGGGTGACTCTGTCAACTATACCTTTACCAACACTTATATGCCACCGGCGCTTGCCTCCTATTCACTGTGTGTGAAAACAGCTTTGTCAACTGATCTTGTCACTACGAACGATCAGGTATGTAATACTTATAATGCTGTTGTGGGCATTGCAGAAGGTGAGAACAATGGCATGTCTCTTGAACAAAACATTCCAAATCCTGCCAATGATCAAACGACAATTGAATACACAGTTCCTGACAATGGAAAAGCAGAATTCACAGTAATGAATTCTATCGGACAGATCATTTACAGGGAAGCAACTAATGTTGGCTCAGGAAAGCACCAGGTAAAACTGAACATCGGTTCATGGAGTGCGGGGGTTTACATCTACACTCTCAACTTTAATGGAAGCAAACTTTACAAGCGAATGACCATTACGAAATAATCTTCATTGATACTAATGAAAAAGCCGCATCATTAAATGCGGCTTTTTTTATTTGCGTTAAAGTTGCTGAAATGCATATTTTACTACCAATAATTCCGCTAATACGCATTGAAAATCGAAGACGCATGATCAGACCTTGTCCAGCCCCATTCGTCTTTTGGTTCTAAGTTGCCTGAAAAAAGTTGGTGTCAAACCAGTGACCTTCTTGAACTGCCTTGATAAATGAGCAACACTGCTGTAATTTAGTTTGTATGAAATTTCTGTCAGACTAAGTTCATTGTACAATAACAATTCTTTTACCTTTTCAATTTTGTGGGCAATGATATATTGAGCAATGGTAGTACCTGTAACCTCTGAGAAAATATTGGCAAGATAAGTATAATCGTAACTCAGCTTCTCACTCAGGTAATCTGAAAAATTTACTTTGGGTGGTTCATCAGCATAGTGGATCATCTCAACAATGGTGCTCTTTATTTTTTCAATGAGTATTGCCCTTTTGTCATCAAGCAATTCAAGCCCCAGGCAATGCAGGTCCTTTTTAATTTTCTCACGTTGTTCTTCAGTAATATCTTCCATGATTTCTGCCTCTCCCAGATCAACCTGGGAATAGTGCAGCCCAAGTTTTTTCAACTCATTTTTCACTGCCATTTTACAGCGAAGAGACACCATATATTTGATGAACAGTTTCACACTTTGGTTTAAGAATTTTAGTTCAAAAACCTGAAATTACTCTTCAGGTCATTGCTTATCTTTATTGCTAAGGCCATAAACGATCCTGTAGTGATAGCCGTAGATTGCATAGGTGATCGCATCACCCATCAGCGACGGGCGTTTGAAGAGAGTCCAGAAAACAAGTTTCCAGTAGTCACTCCTGCCTTTGTTCAAAATCCCTATGATAAAAATGGATTTTATAAGCGCTTTCAAATGCGCAAGGTTTATACTAAATGGTCTTGAGTAACGATATTTATAATTAAGCAGCAGCTTACGAATTCTTTTGTAATATGGCTTTGTTGAGTAAATCTCACGAATAATTTTCCGGTAGCCACTTATCAATTCAGGATAGTACATCCGTGGAATAAAATTTATGTACATGTCGGTGTTGTTGCCGTTGAATTCACTGACTATCCTTTTTTCAGATTTGAGACGGTCATAAAGTTTTGTATTCTTCGGAGCATTCAGCAATCCCACCATGGCCGTAACGATTCCGCTTTTCTGAATAAAGTCGATCTGTCTTTGAAAAACCGTTGGTGAATCGCTATCAAAGCCAACAATAAATCCTCCTGAAACTTCTATGCCGGCATTCTGAATTTTCTCCACACTTTTCAGCAGATCCCTATTCCTGTTTTGAATTTTATTACACTCCTGCAAAGAGCTTTCTTCAGGGCTTTCGATGCCAATAAAAACCGATTTAAATTTTGTTTCGACCATCAGGCTCAACAATTCTTCGTCATCAGCAAGATCAATTGAAACCTCAGTATTGAACGTAAAAGGATTGTTTCGTTCCTCCGACCATTTTTTAATTGCAGGCAACAATTCGTTCTTTAAAATTTTTTTATTCCCGATAAAATTATCATCCACAATAAAAATATTTCCAAACCAGTTCAGGTCGTAAAGTTTTTCAAACTCACCCAATATTTGCGCTGTTGATTTCATCCGTACTTTATGACCCAACAGTGTCGTGATCTCACAGAATTCGCAGGAAAACGGGCATCCACGCGACACCTGAACATTCATTGACTGATAATTTTTCTTCGACAATAAATGGAAGTCAGGAATAGGAGAAGCGCCAATTTCAGGAAAACCTGAAGTTTTGTAGATCTTTTGAGGGTGACCTTCTTCAAGGTCCTTCAGAAACAATGGCAATGTAACCTCTGCTTCATTCAGTATAAAATGATCAATCTTCTCAAAGCTGTGGTATTCCTGCGTAAACAGTGGGCCTCCTGCAACAACAGTCACCTTGTGTTTCCCGCATTCATGAATAATTGTTTCCACAGAATCTTTCTGAACATTCATGGCGCTGATGAAAACCATGTCGGCCCATTCAATATCCTTCGACTTCAACGCTGCAACATTCAGGTCAACCAATCTTTTTTCCCATGATGCAGGCAGCATTGCTGAGACTGTGATCAACCCCAGAGGAGGAACAATTGCTTTTTTGGAAATAAAATTTAAAGCATTCCTGAAACTCCAAAATGTATCCGGATAATGTGGATGTACCAATAATATTTTCATAGACATTTTTCGGTTCTTGTTAATTTTTATTATTAATTTTTTAAGTCAATTGTCATTTGATACCAGTCAATTTGTCAAGGGTCAATAGTCAGTGTTGTTTTCGTGACAATGAATTCTCAGGCATCAGGCAAAGAAAGAAACATTCGGATAAAAAATCACGGAGTGATGACAGTATAAAAGGAAGACAATTTGTTGAAGTAAAAATACTCGATACAATGTCGTTCTAATGGCATTTCATCTCCTCCTTGATTTATCTTCTTCTCCTAAAATTTCGGTATCATCACAATGTGACTATTCTTTCAAAAATCCTTTTATTTTCATGCAGACTTTTCAGAAATTCCATATTTTTTATTCAAATAATTTATCTGTTCAAAATTGAATAATTGAAGGACCTCATCACATTTTTCACAATTATCATTTGTCTGATAAATATCAAAATCTTTGCAAAATTTTTTCGATCTTCAAAACCGTTTGCAATTAGTTCCAATTACCTCAAATTATTTCAAAGTTGACAAAAGTAAATCGTAAACATAGTCCCAAAATTAAGGATGGATTAAAAACGGATTAAAATTGTGTTAGCAGGTTAATTGTTGGTACTACGAGTTTGAACACTACATAGGACCGGCAGTATAATAGCATGGCAGCAGAACCCATTTTTGGGAGCTCATTTAAATGAATTGAAAAAAGTAAAAAAGGCAATTGAATTTAGTCACATTTTGAAAGTGTTTTTTTGTTTACAAAACGCTGTCAGGTTGAAAAAACGCTGACAGGTTTGCCTTAATCCCGAAAGGGATTGAATGAACTGCATTTTGCTCTCTAATCCGGGCACGAACTGGAGTCGGACCCGGACTTACAACACTAAATTAAAGCGATGGTTATTTACGATGTGGAACTTCAGTAGCTCTTTGCGGCATTGGCGCTTCATTTGATTTATGCGATTCGGTCGCATTTTGCTTTGGCGCTTCAGTGTTTTGCTTTGGAGATTCTGTTTTATTTTGCGATGGTGGTTGCGTTATCTTTGGCGTTTCAGTACTTTTTTGAACTGCTTTCGATGTGGCTTTTGAACTGCTGGTTTTTGTTGCTTTCTGAACAGGTGTCACTGTAGTTTTTGGGTTGGATGTTTTTGTTGGTTTTTGTATGGGTGTTACTGTCTCCTTCTTCTGCACAGGCGTTACAGTTGTTTTTTGTTTGCTGGTTTTTGTTGCTTTCGGTAAAGATGTTTCTGTTGACTTCTGTACAGGTGCAATTGTTGCTTTTTGTTTTGAAGTTTTGGTGACTTTCTTTGATGGTGATACAGGCGCTTTTTGTACTGTAGCTTTTGTAACTTTCTGTGCCGGGCTTACAGTTGTTTTTTCAGGTAAAGTATTCCCTTCTTTTTGACTTACAAATTTGGCAGGAGCAGGCTTGGTTGCCGCAGTAGAATTACTTTGTACAAGCGGTCGGTAGATCTTCAATTGATTCTTGCTTATACTCTGCCCGGGTTTGTTATTATCTTTGATAGCGTATTGAGTTAAGGGCTTACCGGTATATTTTTCTGCATCGGTTTTATCAGGTCCTGAATTGTAGGAAACATGAGTTGTTTTGTTCACACGTGCATTATTTATCACTGTTGACTTGTTGATAATAGTTGCATTATTTGAGGTGCTGAGATAGTAGTTATTTATTGAACTGCTTTCAATATTCCCCCTGTTTACAAAAGTCCATTGATTGTCTGAAACACTATAACCACCGGGGCCTATAGGCGCCCATCCATAACATTCATTCGAACTTCTCCAATCCACCCAACAGGGAGCCCATTCATAATTCGGGATCCACATGTAACCATACGTATCATCATAGCTCCAGCTACCATAGTGAAATGGCGCCCATCCCCAGTTATAATTTGAAACCCATGTCCAACCTTCATCCGTAAACACCCAGTATCCATTGGTGGCATAAGGCCTGAAACCGGCACCGGCATTGGGCACCCATACATAGCCATAATTGGAATTATCCACCCATGTTCCATACGGACTTAAATCATCATAAAATAACTGAAAAGTCACGGGACTTTGAGCAGAGGATCTTTGTGGTGTTATCCACAAACCAAGGTTAAGAATAAGCAAAAGGGTTAGAAATTTTATTTTAGTTTTCATGATTTCTATTGTTTAAAAAATGTTTAAACAAAGGTACTCCCCTTTATCCCCACGGACGTTATACTATTCAGTGTATCATTTGCACTTTTCACACTTTCGGAAAATAAATTTTCCACAAAGTCATTTGTTTAAAACGTGCACTATTATTGAGCCAGGTTAAGTATTTTCATAAAGTCATTGGTCAATGCTTCGCAATGACTTTCCCTGTTGTGAAAAAACAATAAAAGTCATCTTAAAAATTTTTGTTTTTACTCAGAAAAAATACAATGATGCTAAAGCACAGCAGGAGCAGCAAATTTTCTTTTCAGTCTGCTGAAGACAGACTGCAATGGATTGCGAGCAGCATTTATTGCAGTTCATTTTAATGAACTGAAAAAAGTGAAAAAGGCAATTGACTTTAGTCGCATTTTGAAAGAGATTTTTTTGTTCACAAAACGCTGTCAGGTTGAAAAAACGCTGACAGGTTTTCCTTAATCCCGAAAGGGATTGTATGTTTATAGAAAATGTTTTGTCATGGAATGTGCGACTCATTTCGGAGTCGTATGTATCGCCATGATTCATCTTCTATTCCGAAACTTCGGAATGTGAATCCTTCGGATTCAATGCGCAGAAAAACAATGATGCTAAAGCGCAGCATCAGCAGATTATATTTTCAGTCCGCTAAAGCAAGACTGCAATAGATGTCAGTGCAGCATTTATTGCAGTTCATTTTAACCCCGTGGGATAGCTTTTAGTTTTTGCAAATCATTTTTATTAAGTAATATCCAACGGGGTTAATGAACTGAAAAAAGGAAAAAGGCAATTAACTTTAGTCGCATTTTGAAAGAGAA